>ENA-OPDA01002284-OPDA01002284.1-human-gut-metagenome-genome-assembly--contig:-NODE-2284-length-11292-cov-3.280413_pt1 | contig 11292 bp, 10 predicted proteins | sample MGYA00241253_ERZ501486 | MGnify/ENA primary metagenome ERZ501486 (study PRJEB25962, sample SAMEA2042510) | human gut metagenome | biome: human gut; feature: human-associated habitat; material: faeces... | reverse complement strand
TTTGTAAAATTCTGTTGACATTTTTCGTAGCCAGTGCTATAATACACTTATCCCGAAAGGGATAGAAATCACAGGAGGCACATATGAACGACATTACTTTTATTGGAGTCAATCTTACTCAAGAACTCCAGAAACAACTTGATTCTCACAAATCAGCCATTCTATCTACTGCACCTCCAGATGCAGTAAAAGGCTACAATCTAGGTGTACAAAACACTCTTCTACTCTTAGACTCACTTCTCTCATCTTTCGAACCCAACGAATTCCTGATCAATACTACAGATTCCCACTTAACTGAGTATGACTATGATGAGCTTGAAGCTTTAACCCGTAAACAAGTTTATAAATCATAAGGAGCATTTTATATGAAGACTTTTACTAATACCCATACATTACTATACCACACTAATGATTCAATTTCAATCCCTCTCAGATACTCTATCATTGAAGGCACTACATGGTTCATCGGTAAAGATGTTGCAGCTATCTGTGGTTACAAAGACACCTGGCGAGCTATAAAATACCATGTTTCACCTGAGAATACCGATCATACTATTTTTAATTCCCGTAAACTTATCATCATCAGTTATGCAGGATTCAAAGAGATAGATCCTACTGAAGAGCATCTAAACTGGTTTATAAATCATCTTCCAGAAGCGTCTACGCCAACAGAAGCCCCAACAGTGTTCAATCATCCAGAATTCGGTGAGCTGAGAACTATTGAGATTGACGGTGAGCCGTGGTTCGTAGGTAAGGATGTAGCAGTAGCATTGGGATATTCAGATACCACACAAGCTATTAGAAAGAATATTTCTGATGAAGATAAGATGACCCGTCCCGGAGACGCCCCATCTATCACAGACAGTTTTGGAAGAACTCAGCATCCTGTTTGGATCAACGAATCCGGCCTCTACTCTCTTATCCTCAGCAGCAAGCTCCCATCTGCAAAGGACTTCAAGCACTGGGTTACGGCAGAAGTACTCCCAGAAAGACAGGGGCTACGGAAACAGGACAGATAGAATTTCCAATGATAATATAAATTCATTCGACATAAAAAATATTCAGTTGTATTTTTTATATATAGATGTGTGAAAAAACAGTATAAAATACGACAACAGGAGGGAAAAAGATGGAGAACGAAACAGTTTCCAAAAATTTTATTGAGAATATCATTGATAAAGATTTAGCAGAGGGTGTTTATGACACCGTGCATACGCGTTTCCCGCCGGAACCGAATGGATATCTTCATATCGGTCATGCGAAATCTATTCTTTTAAACTATGGTCTTGCACAGGAATATAACGGCAAGTTCAACATGCGTTTTGATGATACAAACCCGACCAAAGAAAAGAGTGAGTTTGTAGAATCCATCAAGGCAGATATCAAATGGCTTGGTGCAGACTGGGAAGACAGACTGTTTTTTGCATCTGACTATTTCGGACAGATGTATGAAGCTGCTGTAAAGCTGATCCAGAAAGGCAAAGCCTATGTATGTGACCTGACAGCAGATCAGATCCGTGAATATCGTGGAACTCTTACAGAGCCGGGTAAAGAAAGTCCATACAGAAACAGAAGCGTAGAAGAGAACCTGCAGCTTTTTGAAGAGATGAAAGAAGGCAAATATGCAGACGGAGAGAAAGTGCTTCGTGCCAAGATCGATATGGCATCTCCGAACATGAATATGCGCGACCCGGTTATCTATCGTGTTGCTCATATGACTCACCACAGAACAGGTGATACATGGTGCATCTATCCAATGTATGATTTCGCCCATCCCATCGAGGATGCGATTGAGGGAATCACACATTCCATCTGTACTCTGGAGTTTGAGGATCACAGACCACTGTATGACTGGGTTGTAAAAGAATTGGAATACCCACAGCCGCCGAAGCAGATTGAGTTTGCAAAACTGTATCTGACAAATGTAGTTACAGGTAAACGTTATATCAAGAAATTGGTAGAGGAAGGCATCGTAGACGGATGGGATGATCCGCGTCTGGTTTCCATCGCAGCACTGCGCCGCCGTGGATTTACACCGGAATCCATCAAAATGTTTGTAGAACTCTGCGGTGTATCCAAAGCAAACAGCTCTGTTGACTATGCAATGCTTGAATACTGCATCCGTGAGGATCTGAAACTGAAACGTCCACGTCTGATGGCTGTTCTTGATCCGATCAAGCTTGTGATCGATAATTATCCGGAAGGCGAAGTAGAATATCTGGAAGCTCCGAACAATATGGAGAATGAAAAACTGGGAACCCGTAAAATACCGTTTGGCAGAGAACTCTATATTGAGAGAGAAGACTTCATGGTAGATCCGCCTAAGAAATATAAGAGAATGTTCCCGGGCACAGAGGTTCGTCTTATGAACGCATATTTTGTAACCTGTACAGGATATGAAGCTGATGAAGATGGAACTGTACGTGTTGTACACTGTACTTATGATCCTGCAACAAAGGGTGGCAATGCGCCGGATGGCAGAAAAGTAAAAGGAACCATTCACTGGGTAGAAGCAAGTCAGGCAGGAAAAGCAGAAGTACGTCTCTATGAGAATATCGTAGACGAGGAGAAGGGTGTATACAACAAAGAAGATGGTTCTCTGAATGTAAATCCGAACTCTCTGACAAAAGTTACTGCATATGTAGAACCAGCACTTATGGAAGCAAAAGGCTATGACAGCTTCCAGTTCGTAAGAACAGGATTTTTCTGTGCAGATATCCATGATTCTAAAGAGGGTGCACCGGTATTCAACCGTATCGTGTCTCTGAAGAGCTCATTTAAACTTCCGAAAGCATAATGAGACTGAAATAGTAATATAATCAGAATAAAAAGGGAATGTTGCTTCTACGATTGTATAATCGTGAAGTAACATTCCTTTTTGGTTACGTTACTGTGAACGGTAACGTTTATTCTTCAGATTCAGATGCAGCGTCCATAGTCTCTTCAAAATTCTCGGGTTCATCGGCATCTTCTTCCTCTTCTGCATCTTTAATCTCAACTTCAGCAGCTTTATCGGAAGACTTCTCAGAATCATCTGTATCAGCAGCTTCTTCAGCTTCTTCGCTTTCGGTGTCATCTGTTGCAGACTGTTCGCCTGTATGTTCCCAAGACTGGAAATCTTCGGCAGGTTCCTGATCTTCCTTAGCAGTTTCCTTTTCATCAGTCAGATCGAAATCATCAAAGTCATCTTCAAAATCAAAATCCTCTTTACAGGATCCTTTTTTGGCAATAAGGGCAGCTACAGCACCGGCAGCAGCTGCTGTAAGGGCACCTATTGCAACATATCCCCAGTATTTATTAATTTTAGCCATGATAATCATAAACTCCTTTCTGATATTCTCCTATTTTTGACAGCGAGTCAGGATAAAAATATCTTTTACTCCTGACACCATTTTATTCAGCTATAGGTTATTGTTATTTTAATACTTTTCAGATAAAAAGAAAAGCGAAATTTTATGGAAAGAGTTAATGAAAGCAGTTGCATACCAAAAAGATACAAGGTATACTATGACAGGAAAGAAGAGGTTATTATGAGAAAAATTATTTTGGCATCTGCTTCACCCAGACGAAAAGAACTGTTGGAACGGGCTGGCGTGGATTTTGAAGTGCTGCCTGCATCAGGTGATGAGAATCGTATCTCAGACAATCCGGGAGAGGCAGTAAAACAGCTGGCTTCGGATAAAGCAGCTTCTGTTATCCGCACTATGAAAGATAGTGCCGACGGAACAATTGTGATCGGATCTGACACAGTGGTAGTGTTTGAGAATGTGATCCTTGGCAAACCTCATGATACAGAGGATGCAGTGAATACATTAAAGAAACTTCAGGCAAATACTCATCAGGTATATACCGGCGTTTCTGTATGGGAAAAGAAAGAAAAAGTCTGGACAGAACATACTTTTTATGAAAGTACAGATGTGACTTTTTATCCGGTTTCAGATGAGGAGATCAGAGAGTATGTTGCTACAGGAGAGCCTATGGATAAGGCTGGAAGCTATGGCATCCAGGGACTTTTCGGAATTTATGTAAAGGGGATCAGCGGAGATTACAATAATGTGGTAGGACTCCCGGTTGCCAGATTATTTTATGAAATGAAGAAATCAGGAATTAACTTAAGAGGATGACAAAAGATGATTAAAGCATGTATATTTGATTTGGATGGAACACTGGCTGATACGCTGGATTCCATGGCTTATGTGACTAATATTATTATGGAAAAATTCGGGTTGAAAACACTTCCGGTGGATAATTTCAGATATTACAGCGGAGAAGGGGCAAATATGCTGATCCGCCGCGCACTTAAGGATGCGGGGGATCCGGAACTTGCGCATTATGATGAGGGACAGAAGCTTTACCGGGAAATGTTTGAAGCAGATCCGATGTATAAAGTAGTTCCCTATAAGGGCATACCGGAAACCTTAAAGAAATTGAAGGAACATGGAATGAAGCTGGCAGTTTGTTCAAATAAACCTCATCCTGCAGCTGTGAAAGTAATTGCGCAGCTTTTTGACGGGGAATTTGATATGGTAGTTGGTCAGAGTGAAGCAATCCGCAGGAAACCGGCACCTGATGGTCCGCTTATGGTTGCGGAAAAATTTGGTGTAAAACCGGAAGAATGTATGTATGTGGGAGATACAAGTACAGATATGAAGACCGGTAAAGCAGCAGGAATGTATACAGTAGGTGCGCTATGGGGCTTTCGTGACCGAAAAGAACTGAATGAGAATGGAGCAGATCTTGTCGCTGAGAAACCGACAGATCTGGTAAAAATTTGCGAGGAACATGGAAATGATTAAGTTGGTTGCAAGTGATCTGGATGGGACGTTACTTTTACATAAGGCACAGTCTCTGCCTGAAGAAATTTTTTCGCTGATCAGGCAGTTAGAGGAACTGGGGATTATGTTTGTAGCAGCCAGTGGAAGGCAATATCCGAATATGACAAAGCTGTTTGCACCTGTTGCTTCAGAGATTTCCTATATTTCGGAGAATGGTGCACTGGCAGTGGATCATGGAGAGGTACTGTATCAGGATTCTTTTGACAGAAAGCTGGCAGGGGAGATTATTTCTGCAATCCTGGAAAAGAAGGATGCCGAGTTTACCTGTTCTGCAAAGGATTACCACTACCTGATGCCGAAGACAAAGAGATTTCATGACCATATGTTATATGAAGTAAAAAATGAATGCAGATTTGTAAACAGCATGGAAGAGATGACGGCTCCTATCATGAAGCTGGCTGTGTTTGAACCGGCCGGCCTTACAGAAGAATCTGTGAAATACTGGATGGACAGATTTGGAAAAGAATGTGTTGTTGTCACTTCGGGAAATGAGTGGATTGATTTTATTCCTTTTGGAACAAACAAGGCAAAAGGAATTAGAGAATATCAGAAAAGATATCATATTTCGCCGGAAGAATGTATTGCGTTCGGAGACGAATATAATGATATAGAGATGCTTAAAGCGGTAAAATATGGCTTTGCCATGGAGCATTCCAAGGAGGGGGTACGGGCAGCTACGTCCTATATGACAAAACAGGTTGAACCGGTCCTTGAGAAGCTGATCCGGGCAAAGGGAAAGATTGAGGAGGTTATTTAAATTGTTTACAGAAGAATGTATTAATACGTTTCTTGAAAATCAGGAGCAGCTTTTTCCACAGGCGGTAGCAGAATCATATGAAGCAGCGGAAGCATTCCTTGAGGATTGCATGGCGCAGGTTGTGGATTCTATTGAAGAAGTGAGAGAATATCTGGAAGAGTCAGGCGCTGATGTGGAAGGAATGTCAGATGAAGAACTGGAAGATGCAAGTGAAGTATTTGCTCTGCCGGATGGAAAATATCTGATAGTAGAAGGATAAAAACTGTTCGGTCAAATTATGGATATCACGTGATATATCGGAGAAATAACTGTAAAACACAGTTCGGTCCCTGAATATTGGAGAAAATTGAACTCTGATACTCAGGGGCTGAAGTTGTTTTAAGGGAGAAAATACAGATTACATTTCCGGAAAATGTGATGCTATAATGCTTTTATACAGAGAAAAAACGATGTTGTGGTCTGTGATGGGAATGAAAAGGGCAGACAGACACAGAAGCATCACAGAACTGTAATTATTCAGTACCTTCAGAGTGGCTGCTGAATAATTACAAATCTTATTATAAATGAAAAGGAGGACTACAGATGGAGAGAAAGAGATTTCTTGCAGTTGTAATGACTGTGATGATGGTTATTTCAATGATTCCATCCATGGTTTTTGCGGCAGCTCCGTCAGGAGAATTGGGCGGTAAGCTTAAGATTAAGGGACTTGCAGCTGTAGGCGTAGTGTTGAGTGCAGATTATGCAAAGGTTACACCGGAAGAGGTTACGGATGAAGATTTCACTTTTTCCTGGTCAAGACAGACCGGGGAGAAGGAGTTAACACAGGTAGGTACTGAGAAGACCTATACGATCACTCAGGATGATCTGGGATGCAGACTGGTGCTTGATCTGACCCCTGTAGATGGAAGCGGACTGACAGGTACTCTTACTGCAAAGACGTTAGAGGTAGCTGCAACTGAAGAAGAGGCGAAAGCAGTGGAACAGGAAGCAGAGGATACACAGCAGACAGAAACGGCAGATGGAACAGAGAATGCACAGCTGGAAGAAACGGCAGATGGAACAGAGGATGCACAGCTGGAAGAAACAGCAGATAATGCAGAAGGCAGTCAGGATTCTGAAAATCAGGATGTAGATAGAACAGAAGATGTACAGCAGAATGCAGGGAATGAACAGGAAGATGAATCTCAGAACACAAAAGGTCAGCCGGAGGAAACAACAGAAGGTACTGATGATTCCCAGATGAAAATTTATACAGAAGATCAGCTGCAGGTGGATGAGAACGGAAATGTGCAGACAGATGGATCAGAGAAAGATGGACAGGCAGCAGGTGAAGATGATAAAGATAAAAAGACTTACGAAGCGACTGTCACTGTAGAGGACAGCGAAGATCAGATCTGTGATTTTGGAACAGTAAAGAGTGATCTTGAGGATGTGGAAGCACAGTATGTGCAGATTACGAACACCGGAAATGAGAGCTTGAATTTTCAGGAGATCAGTCCGGAACATTTTATGGTTCAGGATATTACAGAACCGCTGAGTGCAGGTGAATCTGTAAGCGTATGGATACAGCCGAGGGAAGGGCTGGAACCGGGTGAATATGATGATATGATCACATACCGGACGGAAGAAGGTATTGAGGTTTCTTTTGAAGCGAAGATTGCAGTTGAAGGTGAGGATGATTCATCAGATGACGAAGATCTGAAGCCTTCGGATGAGCCTTCTGCAGAACCGACAGAGACGCCGGATGACAGCGAGGCTCCATCGGCAGGTGACAATGCAGATGCATCTCTTGAGGCACAGTCTCTTGAGGTAAATACAGGAAGTCTTAATTTCAGCGATATCGAAGAAAATTATACACAGGCCAATGAGACACTGTCTGTAACCGTAATAAATACAGGGGACGGAATTGTCACTTTAAAGATACCGAAATCAGATTATTTTGAGGTGATGAACGAAGATGGAAGTGAAGCTGTATCAGGAATACAGATTGCAAAAGGTGATTCTCTTATGTTCATGGTACAGCCAAAAACCGGTCTGACGAAGGGTGATTACAGTGATACCCTGATATTTGAAAGTGAAGAGGATTCGGAAGTAGCAGCGCAGGTAACTGCGGAAGTGTCTGTAAAAGAGGCAGAACAGGAACAGATCACAGCAGTTCAGGCAGATCCGGAATCTTTCAGTTATGATGATCTGAAGGAAGGTTATGATACTCCTGAAGCGACGACCATTACACTTACCAATACAGGAAATACAACTGTTTCGCTGATGCAGCCATATGCAGAGTATTTTGATATTGGGGAACTTTCGGCATCAGTGCTGGAGCCGGGAGATTCTGCTGCATTTACAGCAGTACCGGTGACCGGTCTGAAAGTCGGCAATTATCTGGACAGTATTCAGATAGCCCAGACCAGTTCGGAAGGACAGGAGGATGTATTGACAACGATCAAAGCTTCTGCGACTGTTTCGGAAGTGAAAAAGATTTATAAATTATCCGTAACACCGGAAGAACTGAATTTTGGAAAAGCAAAAGAAGGATATAGTGAGGCACCGGAAGCGCAGAAAGTTACAGTGACGAATGAGGGGAATACAAATGTAACTTTAAATGCACCGTCAGGTAAAAACTTTAAAATCGGGAAACTTTCAGCCACAGAGCTTGCACCGGGGGAGAGCTGTACATTTAAAATCCGCCCGAAGGAGGGTTTAAAGGCCGGCTCCTATACAGAGTCAGTTGTGATTGATAATGAACAGCAGATCAGTGCAGAAGTGAAAGTTCAGTTTACGGTTAAAGCTGCCCGCAAGGCGAAAATTGCAGATCCGGCAGATAATAAGATTACAGGAATCAGTTCAGATGGATATACAACACAGTCAAAGATTACATTTACAGCAGTCGGAGCGGGTATGGACAATGAAAGTCCGGGAAAGGGAGATGTCCGCTATGTACCGTATAACTGGAAAGTGATCAATACAAATAGCTGGAGCAGTGCACCTTATACTGCTGCATTTGGAATTACGAAGGCCGGAACCTACACATTGACAGTTACATTTGACCGTCAGAAGTATAATGGAAGTGAATGGAAGAATACAGGGGAGCAGGATACTAAACAGGTGAATTTCAGTATTACACAGGCGCAGACTGTAACTGCAACTCCGACTCCACAGCCGAATGGAGCAACTGCGAAATCAGCGGTAAAGACAGGAGATACGACTAATATCACACCGTTTGTGATTATTCTGGCGATTGCAGCAGGATGTATTGTGGGAGTTGTGGTATACAAAAGACGAAAGAAATAAGAGTTATCTGAAGAAAAAATACAGGGGAATATGTAAAATATAAAATTATTAGCACTCATTTTTGGTGAGTGCTAATTTTTTCTTGACTTTTGGAATAAATGGTATTACTATATCTTTCAGAGAAGCAACTTACAGGAGTCAAAAGCTATTTCAAAGGATAAACAGGAGAGGATAGTTTTGGCTCCGGAGGCAGAGCAGATAAGAATGCAGTATATTGACAGATAAAGTTGCGGCAAATGATTAAAAACAAAAAGGAGTGTGGACAGCATGGCTGTAAAACATGGAAATTTATCAATTAACAGTGAAAATATTTTCCCAATCATCAAGAAATGGTTATATTCCGATCATGATATTTTTGTAAGAGAGCTGGTCTCCAACGGATGTGATGCGATCACTAAACTGAAAAAACTGGAAGTAATGGGAGAATATACTTTTCCGGAAGGATACAAACCGGAGATTCAGGTAATTGTTAATCCCGATGAGAAAACTCTGAAATTCATCGATAATGGTATTGGCATGACTGCTGATGAAGTAGAGAAATACATTACCCAGATTGCTTTTTCAGGTGCAACTCAGTTTCTTGAGAAATATAAAGACAAAACTACAGATGATCAGATGATCGGTCATTTTGGACTTGGATTTTATTCTGCATTTATGGTGGCGGATGAAGTGCATATTGATACACTTTCCTATACAGAAGGTGCACAGCCTGTACACTGGTCCTGCGATGGCGGAACAGAATATGATATCCAGGAAGGTAACAAGAATACGATTGGTACAGAAATCACCCTGTTCCTGAATGAAGACTGCTTGGAATTTGCAAATGAGTACCGTGTAAGAGAGGTTCTTACAAAATACTGTTCATTTATGCCTGTAGAGATATTCCTTTCAAAAGAGGGAGCCGAGCAGGAGTATGAGACTATAGATAAGGAAGAACTCCGTGAAGATGATGTTGTAGTTGAAAACATTGTCGAGGAAGCAAAGACAGAGGAAAGAGAAAATGAGAACGGAGAAAAAGAAGTTGTCGAGGTATCACCACGCAAAGAAAAAGTAAAGATAAATAAAAGACCTGTTTCTATCAGCACGACAACTCCGCTTTGGATGAAACATCCTAATGATTGCACAGATGATGAATACAAGGAATTTTATAGATCAGTCTTTAATGACTACAAGGAGCCTCTTTTCTGGATTCATTTGAATATGGATTATCCGTTTAACTTAAAAGGTATCTTATATTTCCCGAAAATTAATACGGAATATGAATCCATTGAAGGAACCATTAAGTTATACAACAATCAGGTATTTATTGCAGACAACATTAAAGAAGTTATTCCGGAATTTTTAATGTTGTTAAAAGGCGTGATTGACTGCCCTGATTTACCACTGAATGTATCAAGAAGTGCTCTTCAGAATGATGGATTTGTTAAGAAAATTTCTGAATATATCAGTAAGAAGGTGGCAGATAAACTTTCCGGAATGTGCAAGACAGACCGTGAATCTTATGAAAAATACTGGGATGATATCAGTCCGTTTATCAAATTTGGCTGTTTGAAAGACACTAAATTTTCAGACAGAATGATGGATTATATCCTGTATAAGAATCTGGATGGAAAATACCTGACTCTGGAAGATTACTTAAAGGAAAATGAGACAGAAGAAGAGGCAAAAGAGGAAGCTGAAACAGTAATCGAAGAGAATAAAGAAGAAACAGCAGAAGAAATTAAAAAAGATGCTGAAGAAGGAAAAGAACCGGAAAAAACAACGGTTTATTATGTAACAGACGAAGTACAGCAGAGCCAGTACATCAATATGTTTAAAGAAGAGGGACAGGACGCGCTCATCTTAAAGCATAACATTGATTCTGCATTTATTTCTCATGTAGAGCAGAAAAAAGAAACTGTAAAATTCATGCGTATTGATGCAGACATCAATGAATCTGTAAAAGCAGACGGCGAAGAAAACTTAGAAGATCAGACCAAAGAGTTAGGCGAAATCTTTAAGAAAGCATTAGGAAAAGAAAATCTGACAGTAAAAGCCGAAAAGCTGAAAAACGAAAGTGTTTCTTCTATGATGACAGTGACAGAAGAGAGCCGTCGTATGCAGGAAATGATGAAGATGTACAATATGTACGGCATGGATTCCTCTATGTTTGGCGGACAGGAAACACTGGTATTAAACTTAAATAATAAACTGGTGCAGTATGTGCTGGCAAACAAAGAAGGAGATTTAACCAAACTGGTATGCGAGCAGTTATATGATTTAGCTGTGATTACGCATAGACAGCTGACTCCGGAAGAGATGACAAAATTTGTTGCAAGAAGCAATGAAATTATGATGGAAATGACAAAATAATAAGGTGAACGCAGATAAGCATTCCCCCCGCTTCAAGTGCGCAGAGCACTAAGCGGC
>ENA-OPDA01002283-OPDA01002283.1-human-gut-metagenome-genome-assembly--contig:-NODE-2283-length-11293-cov-2.890995_pt1 | contig 11293 bp, 16 predicted proteins | sample MGYA00241253_ERZ501486 | MGnify/ENA primary metagenome ERZ501486 (study PRJEB25962, sample SAMEA2042510) | human gut metagenome | biome: human gut; feature: human-associated habitat; material: faeces... | reverse complement strand
TTTTGCAAGGGCTCATGGGAGTAGTATCCTCCTATATATTTGGGTTCAGGGCTTTCACGATGTTCAACCTCCATTGGGCATGATCTGCTTTTTCTTCTCCTTTCAAATGAGACAGGCTTAACTGGTACTACTGCGACTCCCATGAACCCTTGCAAAAGCAAAATAAGAATGTGAAACGAGGTTATTGCAATGAAACCTAAGAAGTCTGCTCCGGGCGAAATGTCGGCTGCAACTTCGCGGCCTGCAAGCACCCCGGAAGCACAAGAAAACTATATGATCAACCTGGCGATGAAGCTGGTTGAGAAGAGACTGCTGGAAGGCACAGCATCCAGCGCTGAGACGACCCATTTTCTGAAGCTGGCGACCTCCAAGAACGAGTTGGAGAAAACAAAGCTGGAAGAGGAAAACAAGTTGCTGCGGGCAAAGACCGAGACGCTCCAAAATGCAAAGCACTCCGAGGAGATGTACGAGAAGGCCATTGCTGCCATGAAGAAATACAACGGCCTGGGAGAGGATGACGAGTATGACATTGATTGACGTTGCATTTGCCCTGAGCATGGTTGTGATGATTATTTTCGTATCACTATTCTTTGCCGAGTGGGTCGAGAAGCACACCCAAAGTTATGCGCTTGAGGTATTTGCGCATTTCGGGATGCCTGCGCTACTGTGGTGTGCAATGTTGGTGCTATATGAATTGCTGCGTAAGAATGGGGTAATTGGGTAAAATGCCAATAACGAATATCCGGATACTATTGGCCGCACTGTGGTTTTGTAGCTTTGTGATCTTCATGGTGGCCGTATACTTGGGGAAGCATCCGGAAAATGCTGTAAGTACGACCATGCTGTATGTTCTCGGGGTACTGTCTGGGGTTATTGCACTCTGCGAGATACTGGAGCTGTTTGTATGAAAAGCTACACGGAGCTATGCAGCCTGCCGACGTACGAGGAGAGGCTGGAGTATTTACAGCTGCACGGGGAAGTGGGGAGAGACACCTTTGGGTTTGACCGATGGCTGAACCAGGACTTCTACCAATCGAGAGAGTGGCGACAGTTCAGGGACAGGATCATCGCCCGGGACATGGGATACGACCTGGGGTGCAAAGACCACCCGATCACAGACTGGGTGCTGCGGGACGGAAGGCCGATCCGACCGAAGATCTCCATCCACCACATAAACCCCATAACAAAAGATGACGTTCTCCAGCACAGCGAAAAGCTGCTTGACCCGGAGAACGCCATTTGTGCTTCGGCGGCAACGCACAAGGTGATCCATTACGGAACGGGAAAGGGCCCAAAGCTGCCGGACGGAGAAAGAAGACCGGGCGACACCTGCCCATGGATAAAACATGAATAAGTTACAAGAAGAAACTGGCAATGGCTAAGGCGACAAAAAGCAAAACGACACCGACTTGGATGTACATTCCGTGATCACCGAGAAAATCAAGAGTTCTTTCGAAAATATGCTTGGCTCTATCGATAAATTCGGTGACCGAAAATTCCGGAATATGGCGATTTACTATTTCTGCATAGGTGCGAAGTTCTTCGTTATCATCGTCCGAATCCGTTTGACGACTGCTTGGCTCATCAGATAAAGAATCATCGGGCTTGAACTGTGATCCACAATAAGGGCACTCGAGAAATGCACCGTGGTCATCCATTTTTACAGGAGCGCCGCAGTTGGGACAGGTGTAAGACTGCATATATTGCCTCCGAAGTATAAGAAATACCGTTTGAGATAAGTATATCAATCCATGTGTTGTATGTAAAGAAGAAAGTCTGATATCCAGTGGAGGAAATGAGTATGTACCAGAAAAAAGCATTTAACCGGCGAGAGCAGGACTACGCCATGGGGCTGCGGCGGAAGCTGGAAGAGGCAGAGGCGATGCTCCAGCACCTTGCACCGAGCCGCGCGAGAAGCCTGGCGCTGACCAAGCTGGACGAGGCACTGCTCTGGGCGAACGTGGGCATTGCGGAGGCCGGGCTCCAGCAGAGCTATACGGCTGTACCGCGGAACAGGGGCTTTGACTTTGACGATGCTTTGGCCACGAACGTGGATGGGCAGCAGGTGCGGGCAACACGGGCCGGGGATATTACGCTTGATGGGATGAAGATTGTCCCGCGGAGGGATGAGAATCATGCTGTGACCGCACAAAACGCTGCTCCGAGTGCTGAGGGAGATCTCGTTTTGCTGAAACCTGGTCAAGTGGCGATAGATGCGGGGAGGCTGGCCAAGCTGGTCGAGGAGAGTGCACAGAAAGAAGCGGCCATGGGGAAGGACGGCGCGCCCCACCATCTGGCCGAACTGGAACTTCTGGCGAGGGCTCAGAAGGACTGGTATTACGCCATGATGAGCTACATTATGGGTGGCGACAGCGATGCCGAGGAGGAATCAAAATGAATTCGATCCTGACGAGCGTGAAGAAGCTGCTGGGCATTGCCGAGGAGTGCACCGACTTTGATGCGGACATCATCATGTACATCAACATGGCGCTGTTTGCACTGGTGCAGATGGGCGTGGGGCCCGGCGAGGGGTACGCAATTTCCGGGAAAGAAAACGAATGGACGGAGTTCGTTGCCGACCCGGTGAAGGTAGAAGCGGTGAAGGCTTACGTGGCCGTGAAGGTACGGCTGCTGGGCTTTGACCCGCCCCAGAGCAGCACCACCATGGAAGCGCTGAAGAATACCACCTCCGAGATGGAATGGCGGCTGAACGTGGAGCACGACAACACATGGGACGGACAGTAGCAGCGCGATGGGTGGAGCACTGGATGGAAACACCGGAGAAAAAGGACTGGTTTGGGCGGGTAACGCAGGATATCTGCAACGGATGCGCCCGACAGGGAACATGCGAATGCCCGGATGATATCCAATGCTTTTACACCTTGGACAAGCCCTTTTACCGACCCAAAGCCTGAACGAGTGAAACGGAGCAAGACGAGGAACCAAAATGGCATTATCGAACACGGCCACGCCGATCTACTACGGCCGTTTTCGGGAGGCCGTGATGCGTGGCGAAATACCCGTATGTCGGGAGATTGCCATGGAGATGGAGCGGATCGACGACCTGATCGCCAACCCGGGCATCTACTATGACGACAAAGCAGTGAACGGCTTTATCTCCTTTTGCGAGGATGAGCTGACCCTGACCGACGGCACCGACGTGAAGCTGCTGGACAGTTTCAAGTTATGGGCCGAAGAAATCTTTGGGTGGTATTACTTTGTAGAACGAAGCGTCTTTGTGCCGAACGAGCGCGGAGGCGGCGGACACTACGAGACCCGGCGGCTGAAAAAGCGGCTGGTGACAAAGCAATACCTCATCATTACCCGATCGGCCGCGAAGACCATGTATCTGGAGTTTTTGCAGGCGTACTTTCTGACGGCGTACACAACCACGACCCAGCAGCTGACCACCGCCCCGACCATGAAACAGGCCGAGGAGGTGCTGGCACCTTTCCGCACCGCATTGGCGCGGGCAAAGGGACCGGTGTTCCAGTTTATGACCGAAGGCAGCTTGCAAAACACCACCGGCTCCAAGGCAGACCGGGTGAAGATGGCTTCCACCAAGAAGGGCATCGAGAACTTTTTGACCAACAGCCTGCTGGAAGTGCGCCCGATGACCATTGAGAAGCTGCAAGGACGGCGCGACACTGTGGCGACCGTGGACGAGTGGCTCTCCTGTGACATCCGGGAAGACCCCATTGGTGCCATTGAACAGGGCGCAGCCAAGAATGAGAATTATCTCATCGTGGCGGCTTCCTCTGAGGGCACGGTGCGCAACGGCTGCGGCGACGACATCAAAATGGAGTTGATGAGCATCCTGAAAGGGGAGTACGTCAACCCCCATGTGTCCATCTGGTATTACAAGCTGGACTCCATTGAGGAAGTGGGCCAGCCGGAGATGTGGCTGAAGGCCAACCCGAACCTGGGCAAGACCGTGAGCTACGAGACCTACCAGTTGGACGTGGAGCGTGCGGAGAAATCCCCCAGCGCCCGAAACGATATTCTGGCCAAGCGCTTCAACCTGCCCATGGAGGGCTACACCTATTTCTTCCCCTACGAGGAGACCCTGTGCCACAGGAAGAGAAGCTTCTGGCAGATGCCCTGTGCCATGGGCGCGGACCTTTCCATGGGCGACGACTTCTGCGCCTTTACCTTCCTGTTTCCGCTGTCCAACGGATATTTTGGGGTCAAGACGCGGGACTACATCACATCCTACACCCTCAGCCAGCTTCCGGCTTCGAGACGGCAGCAGTATGAGGAATTCATGCGGGAAGGGACCCTGTTCGTGTTTGACGGCACGGTTCTGGATATGATGCAGGTGTACGATGACCTGGACAACTTTATCATGGAGAACGAGTACGACGTACGGGCGTTTGGCTACGACCCCTACAACGCACAGGAGTTCGTGAAGCGCTGGGGCGATGAAAACAGCACCTTTGGCGTTGTGAAAGTGATCCAGGGTGCAAAGACCGAAAGCGTGCCGCTGGGTGAGCTAAAAAAGCTGAGCGAACAGCGGAAGCTGCTGTTTGACGAACAGCTGATGCAATTTGCCATGGGCAACTGTATTACGCTGGTGGACACCAATGGCAACCGGAAGCTCTACAAACAGCGGCAGGATCAGAAGATCGATGCTGTGGCTGCTATGATGGACGCTTACGTGGCGTGGAAACAGAACCGGGATGCGTTTGAGTGAGGGCCACACCACCTGTATGATCGTGATTGCAAGGCAGATTGCAATAAGTGTGCCCCATATGCCTTCAATGATGCCTTGTGACAGAAAAAGAGAAGCATGATCTTCGTGTGGATCACTAAGATACTTCCTTGACAAAATCAGAACAAGCGATCGGACACCCAAAAAAGGAACAAGTATATCGTGCTTTAGTGCTTCAAACAGAAGTTCACTCATATCACAACCATCTCGTTTGATTTTACTCACCAGAAAAACCCAGAAAATGAATGCCACATAAATAAAGAGAAAATCCATCGAGAATGAACCGCAAATCGCCGACAGAATGAAGGCATAAAGCACTGACGAACGAATGAGTCCGATGGTGATATACATGACAGTATCCTCCCTTATTTGAGTAGGGTTATGCAATAAATGAAATGCCAGCGTATTGTGTTACGAAAACATGGTACGCTGGCGCTTTTTTGTTCGCTAAAATCAAAATGGAGTGAAATCAGTCGTCATCGATGCTGTTCCAATCTTCGTTGATGGCTCCGCAACGTGGACAGATCCAATATCCATATTCATTGCTGCCGTCTTCCCATGGCTCGGCATAACAGCCGTTGTTAAGGGGCGCACCGCAGTTATAACAGTTGTCTGACAGATACGATAGATAATCCCAATCCGTAAACCCTGAATCGGATTCGTCACATGTATCTTCATGCCGCGACGCAATCTCATTATTGTTCCGCTCCGGAAGCAATGAAGTATCATCTTCTGATCGTTCGTCGGAAGATTCTTTCAATTTCTGTATTCCTACTATAGCACCAGCAGTGCCTAGAACTCCGACTACAACACCAATTACAACGCGCGGATGGCGCTTTACGAAAGACGATACAGAAGAAGCTGCATTTACAGCAGTCTCCTTGATCGTTGCAAGAAGGCCGGCTTTTGTACATGAATCTTTCTCTGTTTCCGTCTCTTGCAGATTGAGCGTCTTTCCGCATCCAGAGCATGTGATTTCATCCGGCCTGTCTTTGGGAATCAGTGTTTTCGCACCGCAGATAGGACATTCGACCACTAACATGATATAGCCCTCTTCGTCGAGAAACATTCGGTGAGAAGAGTATAACACAGCTGACAAACATTGTAAACCAAAGAAAGGAGCGATAGAGTGAACGATTGGTGGAATTATCTGGCTCATTCGGAAGTGGGCGGAGAAAGAAAGGACCGCAAATATTACGCCCGTGTGGTGGTAGGAACCGATAAACGCGGACTGGTGCAGTACCGATATTTTTACGATGCCAGGGAGTATGGTGCGTACAAAACCCGAAAACAAAACGCGGACAAAAATCATAAAATCTTTAGCAAAGACCCGAAAGAGCTGAAGAAAGTAAAAGGCCGCACGAACATCATTACAGGCTGGGGCAATACAGGGCTTCCTAGTTCATCGAACCTGAAAAAAATCAAGGGCTATGAACCCAGCAAACTGAATGGAAAAACCAGTACTCTGAAAAATGGAGTTCACGGTTTCGACAAAATATTTACGTTTATCGATGGCACGCAGCATCGCACATCTATGCGAGTGGTTTCTGTGAAAACGGTTAAGAACAAAAAGTCTAAGAAAAGCGGAAAATCTATTTATCAGCGCGGAAAAGATGCTGTTTCTAAGCTGTTCCACCATGAAACAAAAAGCACGATGCTGCGAGATACGGATGGGAAGAGTACCAAGAAGTACGTTGCCGGAAAGAAATGAGGTGATGAGACAAACATGCAGGTATACAAGGACGAACTATACCACTGGGGCATCAAGGGCATGAAGTGGGGCGTGCGGCGGTACCAGAACAAGGATGGTACCCTGACGGCCGCAGGCAGGAAACACTATGCCGGGGACGGGAACGCCGGTGAGGATGCGCAGAAGCCCAAGACAGAGTACGCGCCCAAGCGAACCGGAAAAAACGCGGAGGATTACTCCGATGAGGAGCTGCGGGCCCGGATCAACCGGCTGCAAATGGAAAAGCAGTACCGGGATCTTCAGGGGCAGACCAACATCCGGGCGGACGACCCCAACAAGGAACTGAAAGCCGAGAAAGAGTGGCTCCAGCTCCAAAAGGACGTGAATCAGCTGCGGAAGGACGTATACAGCGGGCAGAGCTTTGTGAAGACCGTAATGACGAATGCTTCCAAGCAGTTTTTGACCAAGGCCGCTTCCGGTACTATGAGCTACGCAGCAAAACAGTTCATCACGAATGAGCTCAAGAACCCTGATCTGGCGAACGCCGTTGCGAGCGGAAGCGCTGGCGGAAACCAGCAGAAAAAAGACGACGACAATAAAGACAGTTAAGGTCTGGAGGAAATCAAAATGGCATCACAAACCTTTGGCTCCAGACTGAGACACGCCTGGAATGCATTTTTGAACCGGGATCCCCCCGGAAGAAGCGGCGAAGGATACAGCTACCGGCCTGACCGGGTAAGGCTGAACCGAAGCAATGACCGGACGATCATGACGGCCATCAACACCCGCATTGCAATGGACGCTGCGGCAATTACCATCAATCATGTAAGGCTCGATGAAAACGGACGCTACGACGAAACCGTTAATTCGGGCCTTAATTCTTGCCTGAACCTTTCCGGCAACAAGGACCAGACGGGCCGGGCACTGCGATATGACATGTTCCTTTCCATGCTGGACGAGGGATGCATTGCGCTGGTGCCAATTGACGTGGACTACGACGGAAAGACCGGTAAGACCCGGATCGAATCCATGCGGGTGGGAAGGGTGCTGGAATGGTACCCGGACGACGTGCGGCTGGAAGTGTACAACGACCGGACCGGACGGAAAGAGGAGATCACCCTGCCGAAGACACAGGTGGCCCTGGTGGAGAACCCGTTCTATGCCGTGATGAACGAACCCAATGGCACGGTGCAGCGCCTGATCAGGAAGCTGAACCTGATGGACGTGATCGACGAGCAGGTGGGCAGCGGCAAACTCGACCTGATCATCCAGCTGCCCTACGTTGTGAAGGGCGAGATCCGGAAGAAACAGGCCGAAGAACGGCGGGCACAGATCGAACAGCAGCTCGCCGGTTCCAAATACGGCATTGCCTACACCGATGGCACGGAGCATATCACGCAGCTGAACCGCAGCCTCGAAAACAACCTTCTGAAGACCGTGGAATACCTGACCAACATGGCATACAGCCAGTTGGGTATCACCCCGGAGATCATGAACGGTACAGCAAGCGATGCGGTGATGACGAACTATGAGAACCGTACCATTGAACCTCTTGTGGCAGCAGCCGTGGATGAGCTGAAGCGAAAGTTTTTGACCGAGGAGGACCGGAAGGAAGGCCGCGAGAGTGTGCTGTACTTCCGCGACCCGTTCAAGCTGGCACCGGTGAGCGCCGTTGCCGAGATGGCGGACAAGTTTACCCGCAACGAGATCATGACCTCCAACGAGTTCCGGCAGGCCATTGGCATGAAACCCAGCAAGGACCCCAAGGCAGATGAACTGCGGAATGCGAACATCAGCCAGAGCAGTGAGGAAATTGCGGTGCAGAACAAAACGATCACGGCAGGGCGGGATGCCGTAGAGAGGAGTATTGCAAATCAAAATGGTTAATTTTGACTACGATTGCAGCGGCTGGGCGACGAAAGCGAACGTCCGGTGCTATGACGGGCTGGTGATCGCGCAGGATGCCTTTAAGGAGTGCAGCGGCAAGGTTGTGCCCATGGTGTACAACCACGACCACTCCAATGTGGACAACGTGATCGGCCACTGCCTGCTGGAGAACCGGCCCGGCGGCGTGTACTGCTACGCCAAATTCAACGACACCAACACCGGCAAGACCGCAAGACAGTGTGTGGAGAGCGGCGACCTGAGCGCCTTTTCCATTTTTGCCAACGGCCTGAAGAAGGTGGGCAGCACCGTGAAGCACGGCTTTATCCGGGAAGTGAGCCTGGTGCTGGCCGGATGCAACCCGGGTGCCCTGATCGACGAGGTGGTAAAGCACAGCGCCGATGAGGACTACGAGGGCGGCGAGGCCTTTATCTATAACGAGGACGGCCTGAGCCTGACCCACGGCATGGACCCCGAGGGCAACCCGCTGGAAGACCTTACACACAGTGCGGACAGCGGCGATAAAGCAACACAGGAGGAAGCCAAAATGGCGGACGAAAAGAACGAAGGCAAGACGCTCGAACAGGTCTACAACAGCATGACCGACGAGCAGAAAGAGTGCTGCCACGCTCTGGTGGGCCTGGCCCTGGAAGAGCAGGAAGGCGGCGACAACGATGACGGTGAGGAGGACGATACCGTGAAGCAGAATGTTTTCGACAAGGATACCAACGCAACCGTGCTGAAGCACAGCATCGATGAGATCAACAACGTGGTCAAGACCGCAAAGAGCCACGGCACCATGAAGGCTGCCTTTGAGGATGCCGGCATGGACAGTGACGAGCTGGCCCACAGCATCGACAACATCGACTGGCTGTTCCCTGAGGATCACCTGCTGGATACCACGCCCCGCATCATCGACAAGCCCGACGACTGGGTGAGCGTGGTCATGGGCGCTGTGCACCACATTCCCTTCAGCCGGTTCAAGAGCATGTTTGCTGACCTGACCGAGGAGGATGCCCGCGCCAAGGGTTACATCAAGGGCAACTTCAAGAAGGAAGAGGTCTTTGGCCTGCTGCGCCGCTCCACCAACCCCACCACCGTGTACAAGAAGCAGAAGCTGGACCGCGACGACGTGATCGACATTACCAGCTTTGACGTTGTGGCATGGCTGAAGCAGGAGATGCGCCTGAAGCTGAACCGTGAGCTGGCTCTGGCTTACCTGCTGGGCGACGGCCGTCTGGCTGCCTCTGAGGACAAGATCGATGAGAACTGCATCCGTCCTGTGTTCAACGACAGCGACCTGTTTACCATCAAGGTCCAGTGCAAGACCACCGGCCTGACCACCGTGGAGGACAAGTACAAGGCCCTGATCAAGCAGATCCTGCGCAGCCGCAAGGAGTACCGCGGCTCCGGCACCCCCACCCTGTTCACCACGGAGGACGCTCTGACCGAGATGCTCCTGCTGGAGGACGGCATCGGCCACCCGCTGTATGCTGACGAGGCTGCTCTGGCCCGCAAGCTGCGTGTGAAGAATATTGTGACCATCCCCGAGATGGAGGGCCGCAAGGGTGCCAAGGGCGGTGACCTGGTCTGCCTGATCGTGAACCTGGCCGACTACACCGTGGGTGCAGACAAGGGCGGCGCTGTTTCCATGTTCGACGACTTCGACATCGACTTCAACGCCCAGAAGTACCTGATCGAGACCCGCTGCTCCGGCGCTCTGACCACCCCGTTCAGCGCCATGGCTGTTGAGTGGGCTGCTTAAAGAGAAAGGATAGAACTATGCTGAACACCATCTACGAGACCGGTTATGACCTGCACGTGGCAAACTACGTTGCCTACCTGCACACCGACAAGAAGCTGTACGAGGACGAGCAGGTGGTGGCATTCTACGACATCAACCCGCAGGCAAAGGTGCATTTCCTTGTGGTTCCCCGCAAGCACATCTCCTCTGCCGCTGCGCTGACCGAGGAGGATGGTGCTCTGCTGGGCCACATCTTCGCCGTCATCGCAAAGCTGGCCAAGGAGCAGGGGCTGGAAAACGGCTACCGCATCATCTCCAACGTGGGCGAGGACGCAGGCCAGACCGTGAAGCATCTGCATTTCCATGTTCTGGGCGGCGAAAAACTGCCTGTCTGATTCCAATACGAAAGGGAGATTTTGATTATGGCTGAAACTTATACCCTGCACGTTGCAGGCCTGACCCGTGAGCTGACCATCTGCAAGGTGAACGACCACATGGACATTGCGGCCTTCATCATGCTGGGCGACGCCGAGCTGACCGTGGCCGCTGCTGCGGAGCTGCTGAAGAAGTGCCCGGATTTTGATATCCTGCTCACCGCCGAGGCCAAGGGCATCCCGCTGGCACACGAGATGAGCCGCCAGAGCGGCAAGCCCTATATCTGCGCCCGCAAGGGCGTCAAGCTCTATATGAAGGAGCCGGTCGCGGTCGAGGATCAGTCCATCACCACTGCGGGCAAGCAGAAGCTGGTCATTGACCGCAAGGAGCTGGACAAGATGAACGGCAAGCGCGTGCTGGTGGTGGACGATGTCATCTCCACCGGCGGCTCTCTGAAGGCACTGGACGCGCTGGCAGAAAAGACCCAGTGCACCATCGTGGGTCAGGCCGCTGTTCTGGCCGAGGGCGACGCAGCCGAGCGCAAGGACATCATCTTCCTTGAGCCGCTGCCCCTGTTCCTGCACTAAAATATGAGACGCCCGCTCTGCCTCTTTTGCGCCGGTGCGCTGGGGGTGCAGCTGGCCGGGCCCGCCTATTATTTTGGTGAATACTACCCTAAGCCCACCATCGGCGATGCCGTGCGTCCCATTGAGCCGGAGGATATCCGCCGCGCGGACCGCATGATGTACGCCGAAAGCCTGCTGGCGCTGGCGCTTGGGCTGGTGATACGAGGTATTTTATGATGCAGCTTGTACATGGCGGCGACTGGGCCGGTTACCGGGCGCAGTACGGACAGGACGCGCTGGACTTTTCGGCCAATGTCAGCCCG
>ENA-OPDA01002279-OPDA01002279.1-human-gut-metagenome-genome-assembly--contig:-NODE-2279-length-11302-cov-2.364453_pt1 | contig 11302 bp, 12 predicted proteins | sample MGYA00241253_ERZ501486 | MGnify/ENA primary metagenome ERZ501486 (study PRJEB25962, sample SAMEA2042510) | human gut metagenome | biome: human gut; feature: human-associated habitat; material: faeces... | reverse complement strand
ATTGACAAAAAGATTTATACACTAGGACAAGGAAGAATGAAAAGCAAAATTACAAGGTGTAATTCAAAATATTTAATGTGCAAAAAAATCTCCATCTTTGATGGAGATTTTGAAATATACTAAAATATAAATTAAGTGTTAAGAATTTAAATTTTATGATTATTATATTACTTTTTTTATTTCTGTTACAATGTTTGCTAATATAAGAAGTGTATTTTCTTTATCAGAGAACAGACTTGTTAAATTTTCTTCAAAATTTTTTGGAAGAATTTTACCATAACCTTTAGCATATTCAACCATTCTCTTTTCACCGGGATGAGTCATTTGGAACAGTATCACAGTAAATGTATAAGTCGTAATCTGATTTTTCATCATACTTTTCACTTGCCCTGGAACCGGCTAAAGCAATAGATTGAACCTCATTAAGGGTAGAAATTTCTTTCCATAGATTTTCAAAAAACATAACATCACCTAAATTAAGTGTATATAAAAAGCCCACAAACTTTTAAATTAGTAGGCTTAGTAAAAACTTTATTATATTTTATGCCATTTGGAAGTCACGAATGTAACTGTCAATAGACTTTCTGATAACTTCCTTTGCATCTTCACAACCGTTAATTTCTGTAACAGTAGTAACCTTATCATTTTCAAGGGTTTTATAAACCTGGAAGAAATGTCTGATTTCTTCAAAATAATGAGTAGGTAGGTCAGAAATATCACTGTAACCGTTGTAGTTAGGGTCATTAACCGGAACTGCAATGATTTTTTCATCATTGTGGTTATCATCAATCATAGTCAGTACACCGATTGGTTTACATTCAACCAGTGTCATAGGCTGAATAGTTTCACTACATAATACAAGTACATCAAGTGGGTCACCGTCATCTGCATATGTACGAGGAATAAAGCCATAGTTAGCCGGATAGTGGGTGGATGTAAAAAGCACTCTGTCCAATTTTAGTAATCCTGTTTCTTTGTCTAATTCGTATTTGTTCTTGCCACCCTTAGAAATTTCAATAACTGCATAAAACTTGTCTGTTGTAATTCTTTTTGGGGAAATATCGTGCCAAATATTCATTTATTATCATTCCTTTCCTTATTTGATAACTATATTTTATTTTAAATTTCACCTATTGTCAATACGATTTTACCTATTGACAATACTTTTTCTTACAATTTTGTAATAGAAGTATTTTTGCCTATGTGTTATTATTATTTGGGGTGATTAAATGAATGTTTTTCTACTTGAAGATGATGAGGCTATTGGTATTGGCCTAAAGTATTCTCTTGAAAATGAGGGCTATACCGTAACAATTGCAACCAGTGTAAAGTCAGCTTTTGAAATTATAAATAAAGAGAAATTTGCATTATATATTCTTGACTTAACTTTACCTGACGGAAGTGGTTATGATGTTTGCAAAAAGATAAAGTCAATCGGTGACTTTCCGGTAATTTTCCTTACTGCTTATGATGATGAAGTTAATGTGGTTATGGGTCTTGAACTTGGTGCTGATGACTATATTTCTAAACCATTTAGAGTTAAGGAACTTATTGCAAGAATTAAAAGTGTCCTTAGACGATACAATAGGGAAAATAAAGGTATCATAAAAATTGGAAATGTACTTATTAATACAAACAAAGCAACAGTTTTCAAGAATGGTCAGGAAGTTATTTTAACTGCTATGGAGTATAAGCTATTCTTAATTTTGCTTAATAATCGTGGTAATATTCTTTCTCGTAATAAACTGTTGGAATATATTTGGGATGTTGAGGGTGATTTTGTAAATGACAACACTCTTACTGTTTATATTAAAAGATTAAGAGATAAAATTGAGGATGACCCATCAGCCCCTATGATTATCAAGACAATTCGTGGATTAGGATATGTGATTGAAAATGATAAATAAAGATATAAAGATGATATTTATGGGTACTCCTTCTTTTGCAGTGCCAATATTAGAAGAATTAATAAATAAATATAATGTAATAATGGTTGTATCACAGCCAGATAAAGAAAAAGATAGAAAAGGTAATATAATATATTCTCCTTGTAAAGAGATTGGTATTAAGAATAATATTGAAGTATATCAGCCTATCAAGATAAGAGAAGAATATCAATATATATTAGATAAGAGACCAGATATTATTATAACAGCCGCCTACGGACAAATTATACCTAGTCAAATACTAGACTATCCTAAGTATGGCTGTATTAATGTTCATGGCTCTTTACTTCCCAAGTTAAGAGGAGGTGCTCCTATCCATCATGCTATAATTAATGGTGATAAAGAAGCAGGAGTAACTATTATGTATATGGATAAGAAGATGGATAGCGGTGATATAATAAGTCAAAGAAGTATAAATATAGATGATAACATGATATTAGATAATTTATATTATAAATTATCTATATTAGGTAGAGACTTACTAATTGATACACTACCTAGTATACTAAATGGTACTAATAATAGAATAAAACAAAATGAAGAGGAAGTAACTTATGGATTAAATATTACTAAAGAAGAAGAACTAATTAATTTTAATGATAGTGTAAGTAATGTTCATAATAAAATAAGAGGATTATCTAGTATACCTGGAGCCTATGCTATGTTAAATAATAAGAGAATGAAAATATATTTATCAGAAAAAACAAATAATATATCTAAAGAAAAACCTGGTACTATTACTGATATAAATAAAAATGGAATAACAGTTAGTACTAAAGATTATGATATAATACTAAAAAATATCAAATTAGAAGGAAAGAATAGATGTGATGTAAAAGACTTTATCAATGGTATAAAGAAAGAAAATTTTATCGGAGGTATATTTAATGAGTAAAGAAAAAGAAGAAGTAACTAAAGAACCTAGTAAATTTGATAAATTAAAAGAAATGTGGAAAGATAAAAGAGGTAGGGCAAAAATAAAACTATGTCTATATCTTATCTTCTTTGTCGGAGTAGTTATCTTTGCTAGAGTACTTAGTTATCAAAACTCTAAACTACCATATAATGATAATGTTAATGATAATAGTTTTATTTATACTTTAAAAGATAACTATGAATATGATATAAATATTGAGAAAGATAATAATAAATATAATTACCATGGAAGAAAACTAGGACTAAATGAAAGTATTAAAGTAAAAGATGATGATAAAGAAGAATACTATTATGTTATGAATAATAAATATTATTCACTAGATAATAAAGGTAATTATATATTATCCACGAGTGAAGAAGTATATCCTTATATAAACTATAAATTTATGAATATTAATTTTATCAAAGAATTAATAGAAAACTCTATCAAAGAAGAAAATATATATAAAGTAAAATTATCTACTTTAGTACTTAACAATACTTCTGATAATTATGTTACAATAGAGGTAAATGAAGATACTAAAACTATTACTATAGATTATACAATAAATTTACATCGGAAGAAGCCATTGTACATAATTTTATTTGTAAAACGGCAGACTACAGAAAATTGTTCGATGTTCTCTTAACTAATAATTCTAACTTAGATGTTTTATTAGTGTTTGACCACAAAGATTTGAATGACTTAATTTTTAGTGGAAGCTACTTACAATTTAACCTGTGTAGAACCTTAAAACATTTAGAGTCCTACAATATTAAAAAAGAGAACACAATAGTTAATTTTGCAGGTGATGAGGAAAATGGAATCTCATGGGATTATTATCCAGAATTAAAAACAGAGGAGATGAAAGACAGAGAAAGAAGATTTTTATTCCTATCATCACGTCCTGTAATTACAAGAATTTATGCCCTTAGTAAATTCTTTGCTGAGTCAATTTGATGCGGTTGCTTTAGCCCCGTAAGAACAGCGACAGCCACTGAGTTAAGCTTTAGCACAGTGAGAGCTGGGAGCGAAGCGACCCAGTTGTTTGACCGGAGGCGCGTAGCGCCGGAGGGAGTCAACACAATTCCTAGATATAGGAGGTAATTATTTGAGATTAATAGATTTATATTCAGATTACTTCGCCAATTGGTTATCTGGTGGTAATCTGATAAATCAGGAAAAGATTTCTCTTTTAGGGATTAAACCACTTTATGATCGTTTTGTTACACATAAAATGATTAGTAAGGCTTGGTACATTTACTCTTTTCCTGTACATAATGATTTAAACATAACAGAAGTAATTCGTAAAGAAATGTTTAAGCTGTGCCCAACGGTAAAAACAATTGTACACACCTACAATGTTCCTTTACGAATGAATGTAAATAACGATGTCTTCAAAAGACAATTCCACCGTGCTGAGGATGATTATGCTAAATACAATGCAGTCTTTAATCAGTTATCACAGTCTGAACAGGCAACTGGACACACTGGTTACACACAAGACGGTAGGAAGTTTTATATTACAAAACATCAGTTAGATAGAATTAAAGATAACTATGATAGCTATAATTATATCTATCAAACAGCTACAAGTGGCGGTACTTTTGTGCACACATACTATTTCATCCAGGCATCAGCACCTACTAAAAGAGACATGAAAATCTACAAGAAAGAATTAATGTCTTTGCTTGGCTCACTTAATGTAGGGTTTAAAGAAGTTATAGGCAGGATTGGAACATATTTATCTAACTTCGGACCTGCGACATACATTAGAGATGATGTACGTCGATTTGCCCCAATGTTAATGAGCAATGAGAATTTAACTGAGCAAATGCCATACAAGACAAAAGGTCTAGTTGGTGGTAAAGGATTGCTACTTGGTTTGGATGCCGAGACGAAACTACCATTGATGGTAGACTTCTTTAACTCAGGAGCAGCACAGGTAATAATGATGTTAGCGAAGTCTGGTGCAGGTAAGACATTTAGTGCTTTTCAAATTGCTCTAAGTCTGATAGCGTTAGATATTCATGTTTCAGCCATTGATATTAAAGGTCGTGAATGGAGAAAACTTCTTAAGTTTGTTGATGGTGTTGAGATTAATATGGACGACGAGAATCCACGTTTTGTTAACACAATGAGACTTGATGACTTTGGATGTACAAGAGAGAACTGCGAATACTACTTTAGAATGGCAGTAAGGGCAACAGTTAACTTACTTTCAATCATGGTTAATTTAAAACCAGAAGAGGGTAACGTCACCGACTTAGAAACCATTTTAGAGCAGGCAGTCTTAAAGTACTTTTCACAGAATAACGTGGATTCAAAGAATCCAAAAACATTTGTTAATACAAGAAGAATGAAGTACGCTGATATTATTGATATTATTTCCGATTTAGCCACGACCAAATCTTATAGCGAAGATCAGCGTGAATTATGCTCAGTAATTAGAACTCGCTGCTCAACTTACTTTGTAACAGAAGGTCGTTACAGTAAAGCCTTTAGGAATGAAATAACGGTAGCAGAGGTTCTAAGAAAACCTTTAGTAATCTATTCTTTCAACAAGAACGCCGATGTAATGCTAGACACAATGGACACTTTAAGAGTTTTCATGGTGCAGTATTTAGACACGAAAAAACAATCCATTAGGAAAGAGCAGAAGTTACACACAGCGGCTTTCTACGAAGAGTTGCAAAGAAGTAATCAATTTGGTAAACTAGTAGAAACAATCAGTCACAGCGTAACAGGTTCTCGAAGTAACAATGTAATGATCTTTCTGTTGCTCAACGCTGTATCAGTTTTCAACAATAATGAACTGAATGCTATTAAGTCTAACATTACCACCAAGATAGTTGGTAAGCTAGAAGATGGTGATATTGATCTTTTAGTCAAGGAGTATGGTTGTAAGCCAATACAAAAGCAGCTGGAGAAGATCAATGACAAATCAACTAACAGATGGCAAAACTGTTTTGCAATTCTGTACGACACAGGAGTTGATGTCGATAAAGCTATCTACAGAACTGTTGTACCTCAATACATGCTTGAGCAATTCAAGACAAGAGACTACAATGAGAACATTAAGTAGAAGCAAGAGATTTAGACGAGAACTCTTTGCTTCGATAGACCCGCACAGTCCCACTAGGTGTAACAGCCTTCTGGGACTTTAACAGAATAAGGCTTTAACCCAGTGAGAACCCAGTGAGATCCCAGAAGATCCACAACAGAGGTAAGGACTTGCGATTTAGCCAAGAGAACTAAAATGGCAGTACTGCTATCTTTAGATCAAAGGAGCGCAGCAACTGCTAAGTACGAATTTTAGTTTTCAAATGGAACAAGTCCGCAATCCACGACAGAGGTAAGTACTTGTGACTTAGCCCAGTAAAATAGAAAGGAGAAATAGTATGCTAAATGTTTGGTATAAAGGTGGAAATGTAACCGTATTGACAAATGCACCTCTTTATTTCGATGGTGTTTTTGAACCAGAATGGTTTGATGATCCACTCGTAAAAGAAATGGTAAAAGATGTTGATGATTCCGAAGTGGTTGGTCCATACTTAATTATTAGTCCTGTACTTGGTCCAATTGCACCAACACATTTATCAGGAGGAGTTAAAGTTTTAATTCTTTTACTTAAAGATCCTAATTTTATTTACAATATTTCGAATTGTGGAGATAATTGTGCAAAATGGATTCTTAAAATTGCCGAAGAAAAAGCTTTGATTCAACATGAAGATTTAGTAGTATATTTGGAGCACATTATGCATTTTGAGAATAATTTTTGTATAAAGATTTTAAATACAGGTAAAGAGGTTCGTACTATGCAAGATTATGTTTTAGAATTATTCAAAGCAGAAGCAATGGTTACTTCCGGTAAATTACCCGAAGCTATTTTTGATTAGGGGTGATGAAATGAAAGGGATTTTTCATTTTGAAGTGAATAATAAAAAACAATTTTATTCTTTTGATGTAAAACGAAATATTACAATTTTAGAAGGTAATAGCGCAACAGGAAAAACTACGTTACTTGAAATTTTACAAGATTCTAAAACTATAGAGAAAAAGCATACATGTAAGGTTATCACAAATGCTAATTATTTTGTTTATTTAAGAAGCGATCAAAGTCGAAACTGGTTAGAGGTTTTTGAAGGATTGTACGATACAATTATTTTTATCGAAGAAAATAACAGATTTATTTATTCAGTAGAATTTGCTGAATATGTTGCCTTATCTGGTAATTACTTTGTAATAGTAAGTAGAAATTCAATAAAAACTTTACCTTATAGTTTTCAAGAAATTTATAAAATAGAGAGTAGTAAAAAAGGGTTACAACAGGTTTACACATTTAAAGAAGTTTATTCTAATTTTCCTGAAATAAATTCTAATATTGATTTAATTATCACTGAAGATTCTAAATCAGGTTATCAATTTTATAGTCACTTCTTTAACCAAGTAGAAGTAATAAGCGCAGGTGGTGCTGCAAATATTTTAAATGAACTTATTTCAGCTAAAGCTAAAAATATTCTTTGTATTGTAGATGGTGCAGCATTTGGTTCACTGATTAGTGATTGTTATGAGTTTTTGGAATCTGATTTTGACAAACGTATTACTTTTTATTTACCAGAAAGTTTCGAATGGGTACTTTTAAAAGCAGGTGTTATTTCATTTGGAAATTTAACACAGATACTTGAAAATCCGTCAGATTACATCGAATGTAAGGAGTATGTAAGTTGGGAAAGATACTTCACCCATCTAGCCGAGGAGTACTCAGATTCTAAATGGAAATACACTAAAGGCACATTACATCAATTTTATTATAATAAACATAATCAAGAAAAAGTAAAAGATATTATGCCAGAAGAGTTAAAAAGATTAAGTAATCTTAAAATAATGGATTTTAAATCCGATAATAATAAAATGTCATTATTTTAATTTTGACATAATTATCAACAATTTAGCCAAGTAAAATAGAAAGGGAACACTTCACAAAGTGAGATTCAAGAAGATCCAAGCATACCCAAAACAATAAAATATTTCACTTTAACTCAGAAGCCTTTGGTATAACAGCCATTGGCTTTTTTATTTACATTAAGAACACACTCAGAAAGGAGTTTACTATGTATTTTAAAAGAGACATAGACAAGAAGTTATCAAAACACTTTAGCCAAGAAAACTCAACACCTTTAATTGTACGAGGTGCACCAGATGTAGGTAAGTTTACTAGTTTGCTTAATTTAGCAGGAAACTTTGAAAGCGTAAAAGACATTGACTTAACTGATTTCAAATCAAGATCTAACATAAAGTTTGAATCTAAGTTAGAACCTCGAAATGTCGAAACAGATGACTATACACAGCTAGAATTCCTCATACAGAGTGAAATAAGAGAAGAGTTTCTAGAAAACCCAAACAATTTACTAATTCTTCGTAATGCCGACCATGTCTTTGGACTTTTGAGCATTGTCTCGCGACTTGGAAAATACAATAACTGTAAAATCGCAGTAACAGTGGTAAGTCCATACTTCTTCGGTAACACATCTTATCTTGTAACAGACTTAACTGTTATGGAAATGGAAACAATGACAATCAAAGAGTTTAGCAAAGCATACAACACATACAGATCATCAGACATGGGAACAAGCTCTAAAGATGTCTTCAAGCTGTACAAAAAATATGGAGGTTTTCCAAGATGTCTGGAAGCATACTTAGATCCTGAGTTAGAAGAGATCAGTCCAAAATACTTCATCATAAATTATGTCTACAACTTCGCTAAGTATTTTGGTTACAATTACGAAGTCATTTTTGATTTCTTAACTGCTTTCACCAGAGTGGCTTTAACCCAGAACTTCATCTTTACAGACATTGCTTTTGACTTAACTAATTACTTAGAAAGAACATATTTTAATTACACCTTTAAATACGAACAGGTAAGAGAAATACTGGCAGAGTTGATTAACTATGGCATTTTAGCCAAGAAATCTATCTACGATGTGCAGAAAGGAAATGATACAGAATACTATACTTTACATTTCACAGATATTCTTTTTCATAACTACTTTATCCAAAGTATCCTATGCACAGAAAAAGCAAAGACATCAGCAGACTTAACTTTTTATGTTTATGATGCCCACAGGGCAGGATGTTTAACTAAAAATAAAAACATCTTCCTACGTAAGTGTAATGACGATGCATGCTATAAATTGAGTACATCCGAAGACACTGATAAGTGCAACGATGCATGCTATAAATCAAGCACATCTGAAGACATTGATAAGTGCAAGGATGTGTGCTTTAGCCCAGACTATTCTATTAACGTTATACCTGAGGTGCTTTTCATGTTACAAAAGACAAAAAGTGAAGAAAGAACATTTATCACATTTAGTGAAGAAATGGAAAATACACTTTTAGAAAAGTCACCAGACTCCAAAGTCCTCCGTTATTCCGAAAGAAAAATCCATAAGCTGTATGGATTAAAGAAGAAAAAGAAATTCCCGCATCTCTGGCAATTTCTGCATTCCTGGCATTCCTGAGCTTTGTATGGGCAGTATATATGGGTATGAGCATCAGCACAATGAATACAGAGCTGGCACAGAGCACAGCAACAGGTTGGTTTATGGCACAACTGCCTCTGCCTCTGCTTGCAGCTTTTGCAGCATTGGTTTTCGCAGTTATGATGTCTACAGTTTCCAGTGGGGCACAATCCGTAGTAGTAAATATCACAAGAGATATTCTTGCAGTTCTGAAACCGGACATTCCTTCTGATAAGATGCTGAAGCTTTCCAGAACACTGTCTCTTGTAACGATGGTCGTTGCAGTTTTGATGTGTCTGGTATTTACAGATACACTGACATGGCTGGTAGCAACCTACGCATTTTCTGCGGCAACTCTGCTTTGCCCGATTTATGTAGGATATGTTTACAGAAATAAGAAATTCATCACAAGACAGGGTCTGATTGCAAGTATGGTTGCAGGCTGTGTTGGCTGTGCGGTAGCGATGGCAATGAAAACGGCGATTAACTATGCGGTTATGGGTATCGTTGCATCCTTCATTGCGCTGATGGTAGTAAGTGCTTTGACAAAGGGGAAAGTTGTGGCAGAAGAAGAATAATTTTTAGGAAGAGATTTTATATAGAAGAATTACCTTCGATGTATACGGATGGCGTGTATATCGTTTTGAAAGAGAGGCAAATATGCCTCTCTTTTTTATATGGGGAACAGATAAAATAAATTTAGACGATTTTCATAAATTTAAGATAAAAAAATGGACGTATTGAATAAAAGAAAAGAAAAATAGAAAACCCTATTGCAATACCTGTTTAGTTGTAGTACAATTAAACCATCAAATGACGTCATTGAAAATTATAACTTAAAAAGTAAAATAGTATACAATGGAAAGGAGCATCATCATGGGAAAACCGATGGCAATTATTGGTGCCGGTAATGGCGGACAGGCCTTTGCTGGATATCTTTCTCTGCATGGCAGAACAGTAAAAATCTTTGATGTAGTTCAGAGCACAGTAGATAAATTAACAGAGCTGGGTGGCGTTGTATTGGAAGGCCATTCTGATGTAACAGGCTTTGGTAAAATCGAATTAGCAAGTACAGATATTGGAAAGGTTATGGAAGGGTGCGAAATTATTCTGGTTGTACTGCCCTCTATCTACCATAAAGACATGGCAAAGAAAATGGCACCTCATTTGAAGGATGGTCAGATTGTTGTACTGAACCCTAATGCTTCCTTGGGCCCTGTTGAATTTAAGAATACACTGAAAGAATGTGGTTGCACAGCAGATATTATCATTGCCGGCACATCCACACTGCTGTTCGCTTGCCGTGCAATAGAAGTAGGTAGAGTTGAGGTTTCCGGTCAGAAGGCAAGCCTTTCTGCAGCAGCATATCCTTCCAAATATAACGATCTGGTAGCTGAAAAATTTGCGGATATTCTGCCTCAGTTTAACTTCAGAGATGATATTCTGCGTGTTAGTCTGGATAACCTGAATGCAATGATGCATCCCGCACCTACACTGCTGTATACAGCAAAAATTGAGCATGAAGAAGATTTTCAGTATTATCTGGACTTTACACCTAGCCAGGGTGCATTGGTTGAAGCACTGGATGCAGAAAGAATGGCTTTGGGCAAAGCGTATGGTCTGGAACTGAGAACACTGGTAGATGAGTATAAAAATACATATGAAACCTCTGGTAACAATATGTATGAAGTTATCACAAATGCAGTTTCTGCTTATACAGGTATCAAAGGTCAGAAAACAATGCGTACACGTTATCTGATGGAAGATATTCCCTATTCTCTGGTTGCACTGCAGACAATGGGTCAGGTAGCAGGTGTACCTACTCCTTGCATCAGTGCTGTAATCACAGTTGCTCGTGCAATTATTCCTGAAATGGATGAAGGCAGAACAAGAAAGAACCTTGGCTTGGAAGGCGT
>ENA-OPDA01002277-OPDA01002277.1-human-gut-metagenome-genome-assembly--contig:-NODE-2277-length-11306-cov-2.726424_pt1 | contig 11306 bp, 10 predicted proteins | sample MGYA00241253_ERZ501486 | MGnify/ENA primary metagenome ERZ501486 (study PRJEB25962, sample SAMEA2042510) | human gut metagenome | biome: human gut; feature: human-associated habitat; material: faeces... | reverse complement strand
ACTTCCTTTTTTTATGCGCGGTTAATTGCCTTTGTTTTCAATCAGTTTGCAGTCTACCTTAAAGGTCTTGATCTGGTTGTTCTCAATGCGGGCAATGGTCAGCTTGATGGTGTCGCCGGGCTTGCTATCGGAAAGCACCTGCGTCATCACATCGGTGGAGGTCATGGTCTTGCCATTGACGGCTACGATCATATCGTACTGTTTTACCTGTTTGCCGGCCAGGTCAGAGTCGCTGCTTACTTGGTTGATTACCATGGTGCCCTTGGCGTTCTTAAAGCCCTTTTCTGTCAAGGCGGAGAGGATGGCGTCAGCGTTGTTGTAGCTGGTAATGGTGTTGTAGGTGACGCCGATCTTGGCGCGACCGGCTACATAGCCGTTCTTAATCAGGCTGTTGGCGGTATCCACAGCGGTGGAACTGGGCACTGCAAAGCCCATACCCTCGTATTCGGTGGAGGCGATCTTAGAGGAGTTGATGCCGATCACCTGACCCTGCATGTTAAACAGCGCGCCGCCGGAGTTGCCCGGGTTAATCGCGGTATCCGTCTGAATCAGCGTCATGACGCGGTCATTGATCGTCACATTTCGATTGATGGCGGAGATAAAGCCGCCGGTGAAGCTGTTCTGATATTCCAGACCGCCGGGAGAGCCGATGGCAAACGCGCGGTCTCCCACCTTCAGGTTATCGGAATGGCCAAATTCCGCTGCGGTCAGGCCGGTTGCGTCAATCTTGAGCACTGCCAAATCCGTCTGCTCATCGGTGCCGACCAGCTTCGCGGTATAGCTTTTTCCATCGCTCAAAACCACCTTGTACATATCGCCGCCCTCGACGACATGGTTATTGGTGATGATATAGCCGTCCTCACTCATGATGACGCCGGAACCGGATGACTCCGTACCCTGCTGCACAGAATCCACGACAATCGCAACGATGGACGGGGAAACCTTCTGATACACTTCGGAATAGCTTGCCATATCCTCGCTCGTGCTGCTCAGCTGTACCTTTGTCGTATTGGCGGACGTGCCGCTTCCGGTGTCCGCCGAGCTGTCAGAGGAGCTGTTCAGTGTCGGCAGCGAGATGTGTCCGTTGGCTGCCCAGCCGCCGCCAAATGCCAGCGCACCGACAATAACGACAGCCGCCACCGGCTTCCACGGAAACTTCTTTTTCGGTCCCTTTGGACCCTTCGGGCCACTCGGCTTCTTGCCGCCGCTCCACTGTTCATACGCATTGCTGTGCGGGGGAGGCGTACTGCCGCCGTTTCCTGCATCGGAAAAACCGCTGCTGTCAGCCGTGTCATTTGTATGTGTATAGGACGCACCGGTATTCTGATAGCCTGCGCCCGGCTGCTCGTCTGCGCCGCGCACCGGTGTCTGGAATGGTGTCGTCTGTTCCGATGCGTCCTGCTCGGTATTCTTGCGGAACTCGTCCATATGTGTATCCTCCTTTACGTGTCAGGATGTACTCGTTCATTTCTTTTATGTGCTTCATTGTACGCCTATAATATGGTGATTCCTTGTTTGCAATGTTAATTTTCTGTGAATCTGCACATTTACGCCGATTTTGCAGGAATACTCCCGTTTTCACCGGTCTTTTTGTGTTTTTTGTGTGACTTCTGCGCAGCATACAAAAAAGGCACGATCTCAGGTTCTCCTGAAATCGTGCTTTTGCTCACAGATCTGTTTTTTTGTTCACGCGTTCTTTGATTTCTGCCATGGGCTTTTTCTCTGCCATCGGCATCGTAAACATAAATTCCGTTTCTCCGCCGGACGAACGAACAGAAATATCGCCGCCGTGCATGTTGACGATGGATTTTACCAGATACAATCCCAGACCGGCGCCGGTCTTATCGCGGCTGCGGCTGCGGTCTACCTTGTAGAATCGCTCAAACACGTGCGGCAAATCCTCAGCCGGAATCTCCGAGCCGGTATTGCGAATCAGGAACCGGCTCATCGTGCCCTCCTGTTCGGCGCGAATGGTCAGCTTGCCGCCGTCATTGACGAATTTCACTGCATTGTCCACGAGATTGTAAATGACACGATAGATATGATCTCCGTCACCGTAAACAATCAGAGAATCCGCCATTTCCACATCCATGTCCAGATGCTTATCATTGATTTGATTTTCAAAACTGATGAGCACGCGCGCAACCATTTCAATCAGGTCGAACGGCGCCGGTGTGATGATAAGCTCTCCCGCCTGAATCTTCGCAGCATCCAGCATGCGTATGACCAGACGCGACAGTCTGCCGACTTCCTCCGAGATAATCTTTAAGTACTGCGTGTGCTTTTCCGGCGGAATCGTGCCGTCCAGCATGCCATCGACAAAGCCGCGAATGGATGTCATCGGCGTTTTCAGCTCATGCGAAACATTCGCCACAAATCCGCGGCTGAGCTCCTCCTGCTGCTGCAGAGAGGTCGCCATATTGTTAAAGCTAACCGCCAGCTCATCAATCTCATCGCAGTTGTTATTCTCGGATACACGCACATCAAATTCACCGTGACCGAATTTTTTTGCGGCGGAAACCAAGCTCTTGAGCGGACGCGTCAGCATGTCCGACAAAAACCAGCTGATAATCATTGTCAGCACCAGTGTGACGCAGACAATGAGCAGGTAACTCTTCATGATGTCATGCATCAGATCGGTGGTCGATGTCGCCGGAGATGCCGCAATCACGAGTGCCGCGATATTGCCGGACGCATCCTTGCAGGTCGTGCCCGCGATAAAATAATTTTCGGAAAACAGGCCGCTCGCATTGCCGGAGGCAAAAAACGAGCCGTCTTTGCGAATTTTTTGTACCAGCTGGCTGCTAATCGTCCCCGACATCTGACCGCGAAACGTATCGTCATTCTTCGGTGTCGAATACGCCTGCACCTTGCCGTTTGCATCGGTCAGCATGACCGTACAGCCGCTGACTGCGGCCTGCTGGTCGAGATACGTGTCCAAAAACATGTCGTAGTCCTTGTTCTGGAACAACTCCAAGTTGTTTTTGACAATGTCGTCAATGTAATTGACGGTCGTTTCCAGCTGTTCCTGCTTTTCCTGCACGGAATAGCGGCTGATTTGCGCCATGAACATGCCGCCCGCGAAGGTAAAGCTCACGAGAATCAGCATGGCAAAGCACACATAATTCTTGATAAAAAAGTTTTTCATCAGTCTCTGGTCTCGAATTTATAACCGACACCCCATACCGTCTTGAGGTCCCACTTGTCGCTGACGCCTTCCAGCTTTTCACGCAGACGCTTGACATGAACGTCAACGGTACGCGTATCGCCAAAATAATCAAATCCCCAAACGTCATCCAGCAGCTGAGCGCGCGTAAACACGCGGTTCGGGTTGGAGGCAAGGAAATACAGCAATTCAATCTCCTTCGGCGGTGCGTCCACGCGCTTGCCGTCCACGATGAGGTCGTATGCCTGCTTGTCCACGGTCAGCTTATCAAAGGAAATCTTGCCGCTGTCCTCCGGTGCCAACCGGCGGAAAATTGCACGCACGCGCGCAATGACCTCACGCATTTCCAGCGGCTTGACGATATAATCATCGGCACCCATTTCCAGACCGTTGACCTTATCGAATGTCTCACCCTTCGCGGTCATGATGATAATCGGCACCTTGCTCTCCTTGCGGATAATCTTGCACACCTGCCAGCCGTCCATAATCGGCATCATGACATCGAGCAGAATCATGTCCGGATTGATTTTGCGCCACAGTTCAACGCCTTCTTCTCCGTTTGCCGCCTCAGTGATTTCATAGCCTTCGCGCTCCAGATACAGGCGCAGAAGCTCCCGAATATTGCCGTCATCTTCTACAATCAAAATTTTCTTACTCATATTTACCTCCTGTTTTCTTGGAGTTTATCAATCTTTATCAATCATACTTCTTTTATTATACGTCATTTGTCAAAGCAAATCATTACATTTCTGTAAAAGTATGCAAAAAATACACAAAAAAAATTCCGGCAAAAGCCGGAATTTTCCAGTGTTTGAAGTTATTCATCCTCATCGCTGTACGAATCGGAATCATCCTCTTCCGCATCATAGTCGGACGAACTCGAATCATTGGAGTCGTACTCCTCATCATCTTCCTCGTCCTCCTCGGTATCCGAATCATACGAGCTGCGCGAGGAAGAAGTAGATCGTCTGCTGGTCGTTTCACCCGCACCGTCATACGATTTCGCCGTCTTATCGCCGCCGAACACCGCAATGGCCGCCTCTGTCGCGTCAACTGCATTGACCACGGCATCCTCGGTGTATTCCGTCCAATCCGTCATACGGGTGAAAATCGGAACAACCTGTGCCTTCGGCGCGGTTTTCTGCACGCTGTCTATGACGGACTTTGCGTCATCCGAGCCCACCGGCACATAGACGCGATGCGCGGTTGTCAGCAGCTTTTTCACGCTGCCGAGTTTGACTCCGTCCTCTGCCGCGGTCTCCGACTGCGCAATCAGTTCCGATGCATCGGATGCCGTCAGGCTGACAGAAACCGAATCCCCAACCGTATTCTGTATCTCCTGCATGACATCAAGCAGCGCCGCCGCCTGACTGTCCGGCTCGTTGAAAAATTCAATGCGGTTGATATGTCCGCGCAGTGGGAAGGAAAATTCATCCAGCAAAATTTCATCGCAGCCTGCATCCACGGCGCTCTGTGCAATGTCGCACAGATAGGTCACAACGTCCGGATTGGTCGGGTCCAGCCAGTGTTCGCTGTTGTAATCGCTCCATCTGCCGCCATTCTGATACGTCATAGACAGGTCGGAATTTTGCTTAGATGCCGCTTCATCCTGAAAACAATACACGCGTCCGACAACATGCACGCCGTTTTTGCTCAGCTTGCGCATGTTCTGTGCGAGTTTTTCCGCTTTCTTTGCCTGCAAATCCTCCACGTCAGATACCATATCGGTCTCTACCGGAATGTTCAGCTCGCCCTCATCGTCCTTGATGTTGACAATGACTGTGTTGAGCTTTCCCGCTTCTGCAAGCTGAATGAGCTGCTCTGCCGTGTCAGCGTTCGACAAATCGGTTGCTGACAGCATGGCGCCGCGCAGAGCTTTGCCGGACGTCTTTTTCGATGTCTTGACTGGCTGTGCGCTGCCGCTTCCGCTTCCCGCAGCTGTTTTTTTCGGCTGGTTTGCGTCCTGCTCCATCGCAAGAATGCCGTAGCGGTCGATGACATGGGCACCGTTCTCGTCAAAAGACAGACACTGGAAAACCAGAAAGACGCCCACGAATACAACCAGCGCTGCCACAATCAAGACAGCGGCCACCGTGCGGCGGATGCGGGAATGACTGTGTTTGCTGTTGTGATTCATGAGCGTCTCCTTCTTGTTTCAAAAATTCAGATTCGAAGCAATCTTACTTCTCTTCTGCCTTTGCTGCTTCCTCAGCAGCCTTCTTAGCAGCGGCAGCCTTTTCTGCTGCAGCCTTCTTGGCAGCAGCCTGCTTTGCCTTGATCTCAGCAAGCTCCTTAACCTTTTCCGGGGTATTCCACGGCTCGATGATGTGGCGCGGGCAAGCCTTTGCACACATCTGGCACTTCTTACACTTGGTGTAATCAATAACCGGCAGGTTGCCTTCCATGGTGATGGCACCGAACTTACAGGTCTTTGCACACAGACCGCAGCCGATACAGCCAACCTTGCAGGAATCCATAACTTCCTTGCCCTTCGCCTTGGAGGAGCAATCGATACGGATCGGATTTGCCTGCGGAACCAGAGAAATGATATGCTTCGGACAAGCGGATACACACTTCGAGCATGCAGCACACTTATCTTCGTCTACCTTTGCCACGCCGTTTACAACATGAATGGCGTCAAACGGGCAAGCCTTCTCACAGGTGCCCAGACCCAGACAAGCAAATGCGCAGTCCTTGAAGCCGTTTGCTACACGGATTGCACCGAGGCAGTCGGTGATGCCCTCGTACTGTGCACGGTTCTTGACGTTCTCGCAGGTACCGGAACAGTGTACGTGTGCTACCATCTTCTCGCTCTCGGTTACTTCTACGCCGAGAACCGCTGCGATCTTTTCTGCTGCAGCAGCGCCGCCGACCGGACAGCCGTTAACCGGTGCCTTGCCTTCAACAATTGCGGTTGCCAGACCGTTACAGCCCGGATAACCGCAGCCGCCGCAGTTTGCGCCCGGCAGGCACTCCTGTACCGCCGGAATACGCTCATCGACCTCGACCGCAAAGATCTTGGATGCAAATGCAAGGACCAGGCCAAAGACAAGACCCATGATACCCAGTGCCAGCACTGCATAAACAATCGTCATCATTTGTTATTCACTCCTTATTCTTCGACAGTCGGGTTTACCAAATCTTCATGCCGCTGAAGCCAAGGAATGCCATTGCCATCAGAGAAGCGGAGATCAGTGCAATCGGGAAGCCCTCAAAGCACTTCGGGCACTCTGCGGATGCAAAGAGACGCTCACGGATGGAAGCGAACAGCACGATGGACAGCGTGAAACCAATGCCGCCGGTGATGCCGTAGACAACGGATTCAATGAAGTTGTAGCTGTTCTGTACGTTCTGCAGTGCGACACCCAGAACGGCACAGTTGGTGGTAATCAGCGGAAGGAATACGCCCAGCGCCTGATACAGCGCCGGCATAGACTTCATCAAGAACATCTCAACGAACTGTACGAGGGTTGCGATGACCAGAATGAATGCGACTGTCTGCATAAATTCCAGACCCAGCGGAACCAGAATAAAGTTGTTAATCAGATATGTAACTGCGGAAGCCAGACCCATAACGAAGGTTACGGCCATGCCCATGCCAACAGCAGTGTCAATCTTCTTGGATACGCCGAAGAACGGGCAGCAGCCAAGGAACTGGGACATGATGAAGTTGTTAATCAGAATCGCACCAAGCGAAATGGATAAAATAGATGTCAGCATGATGCATTATTCTCCTTTCTTCAGCAGCTTCTGCATAACAGCGATGATGCAGCCGAGGGTCAGGAATGCGCCTGCCGGCAGGATCATGATGGTAGCCGGCTGGCTGAATACGGTGATTGCGCCGCCCAGAATGGTGCCAGCGCCCAGCAGCTCACGAACAACCGACATCAGAATCAGGGCGAACGTAAAGCCAAGACCCATAACGAGACCGTCCACTGCGGATGCACCAACGGAATTCTTGGATGCAAAGGACTCTGCACGGCCAAGGATGATACAGTTAACTACGATCAGCGGGATAAAGGTACCCAGGGATGCCGACAGAGACGGGATAAACGCCTGAAGCAGCAGGTCAACCATGGTTACGAAGCCCGCGATGACGGTGATGTATGCTGCGATACGAACCTTGCTCGGGATAATCTTACGCAGCAGGGAAATTACAATATTGGAACAAATCAGTACGGCTGTAGCGGACAGGCCCATGCCGATACCGTTTGTCAAGGAAGTCGAGGTTGCCAGCGTCGGGCACATGCCGATCAGCTGAACCAGTACCGGGTTATTGGTAACCAGGCCTTCCTTCAGACTTTTTGCAAAACTCATGTTTAGGCCTCCTTAACCCTGTTCAGCAGCGAACTGAGCCGCTGCAACAACGCCTTCCGATACAGCACGGGAGGTGATGGTAGCACCGGTCAGTGCATCAATCGAACCGCCGTCCTTGGCAACTGCGACTTCCGTGCCGACCTGGCCAGCGAACTGTGCCTGGAACTCCGGCTCCGTAGAACGAGCGCCCAGACCCGGGGTCTCAGAAGATGCGGAAATAACGGAGATGCCGGTTACCTTGCCATCGCTGTCAATGCCAACCATGGTGTCTACTGCGCCGCCGAAGCCGGTCGGGCCGACTTCTACGCAGTAGCCTGCGTCAGCGCCGTCCTTGGTCATCTTGTATGCGGACAGAATGGTAACGGATGTTGCGTTTTTGGTCTCGGTGGTAACGGTGGTTCCTTCCGGAACATCGATCTGCTCAGATTCTGCGCCCGGCATAACGTTCTCCAGAGAATCCTTGATTTTCTGTGCGTTCTGCTCAGCAATCGGACCTGCGGTTACTGCGTTAACAGCACCCAGAGCCAGAGCGACTACCAGCGTGATGGCGCAAAGGATGCCGCCGAGCTGTACAAATTCATTTTTCTGCTTGCCAGCCATGGATTAGCCCTCCTTCTTCTGCTTTGCCGGTGCACCGAACTTGGTCGGGCGAGTATACTTGTCAATCAGCCATACTGTGGTGTTCATCAGCAGGATGGAGTAGCAAACGCCTTCCGGATAGCCGCCGAAGAAACGGATCATGGTGGTCAGCAGGCCGCAGCCGATGCCGAATACGATCTGACCCTTCTTGGAAACCGGTGTGGTGCTGTAGTCGGTAGCCATGAAGATAGCACCGAGCATCAGGCCGCCGCCGAAGATAGCGTACAGCATGTACTCCAGATGACCATAGCCCTCAGCCGGGAAAATGACAGCCAGAACAGCAACGGTCAGAATGTAGGCTGCCGGAATCTGGATGGTGATAACCTTGCGAACCAGCAGGTAAATGCCGCCGATCAGCAGTGCAATAGCAGAAACTTCGCCCATAGAGCCGCCGGTCACGCCGAGGAATACGCTCATTGCGCTCGGCAGGTCGCCTTCTGCAGAGCCCTTCAGAATTGCCATCGGGGTAGCAGCAGAGACAACGTCCGCGGTGGAGCCCAGACCAACATGGCTGCGAGCTGCAACCCAAGTCGTCATAGCTACCGGCCAAGAAGCCAGCAGGAATGCACGGCCTGCGAGAGCCGGGTTGATGAAGTTCTTGCCAAGGCCGCCGAAGATGCACTTAGCAAAAATGATTGCGATGCCGTCGCCGATAATCAGCATCCAGTACGGAAGCGTTACCGGGCAAACGAATGCCAGCAGCACGCCGGTAACGGCTGCGGACAGATCCATAACAGTATTCTCCTTGCCTACGATCTTGTCGTAGATTGCCTCGAATACCATGCAGGCAATGATGGAAACCGCGGTCATCAGGATGGCGCGCAGTCCAAATACATATGTCGATACAGCGAGGGACGGAATCAGTGCGAGAAGCACGTCCAGCATAATCGACTTGGTATCCTCTTTGCTCTTAATATGAGGGGAGGATGTAATTACTACTTTGCTAAAATCATACATGCCATTCACCCTCCTTACTTGTTCTCAGCCGCAGCCTTGGCAGCTGCTGCCTCAGCTCTGCGCTTTTCCTGTACGCGCATCTTTGCTACGCGGAACTGCTGTACAAGCGGGATTCGTGCCGGACATACATATGCGCAGGAACCGCACTCGATGCAGTCGAGGACATCATATTCCTCGCAGCCTTCCAGATCGTTCTTTGCCGCATACATGTTCATGTATACCGGAGTCAGGTGCATCGGGCAGACGCCTACACAGCGGCCGCAGCGGATGCAGGTCGGATTCTTGACACGCTTGTCCTCATCGCCGGCCATAGCCAGAAATGCGTTGGTGCCCTTGAGTACCGGAACGTCGGTGGTGAACTGTGCGTTGCCCATCATCGGGCCGCCAGCCAGCAGCTTGTTCGGAGCAGCCTTGAAGCCGCCGCAAGCGTCGATCAGTTCGGTAATCAGGGTGCCGGTGCGCGCTTCCAGATTCTTCGGCTCAGCGATAGCGGAACCGGAAATGGTAACGACGCGGCGGATAACCGGCATGCCCTTTGCAAAGCAGCGGTATACCGCACCGGCGGTGTCTACGTTAAATACAGCACAGCCTGCGTCTGCCGGCAGCTTGCCGGACGGAACCTCGCGGCCTGTGACTGCGTTGATCAGCTGCTTCTCGGCGCCCTGCGGGTAGCGGCACTCCAGCGGAGCCAGCTCGATGACCGGGTCACCTGCAATCAGCTTCTCAATGCCCGCAAAGGTATCCTGCTTGTTGAGCTCGATACCGATGTAAGCTTTCTTGACGCCCATAATCTTTACCAGATAACGAACGCCTTCTACAATCTCCTCCGGACGCTCCAGCAGGAGACGATGGTCGGATGTGATGTACGGCTCACACTCCGCACCGTTGATCAGGATGGTATCGCACTTGCCAATACCGGACTTGATCTTTACGTGTGTCGGGAAGGTTGCGCCGCCGTGGCCAACAATACCTGCGTCCCAGATTGCCTGGATGCGCTCGTCGTTGGACATTGCCTCAAAATCCTTCGGCTTGACAGACTCGTCCAGTCTGTCCTCATGGTCATTCTCGATCACAATCGACAGTACCTTCGAGCCATTCTGATGCAGCATCGGGACAACGTCTACGACCTTGCCGGAAACCGATGCGTGAACCGGAGCGCTGACGAAACCGCCTGCTTCTGCGATCATCTGACCCATGTTTACGATGTCACCCTTCTTCACCAGCGGCTTTGCCGGTGCGCCAATGTGCATCGAAACCGGAAGAATGACCTTGTCAGGTGCCTTCAGGACTTCGATCGGCTTTTTGTTTGTTGCGGCCTTAAATCCCGGATCATTTTTTGTGCCAGGATGGATACCGCCACGAAACGTGTACGCCATTATGGATTCACCTCTCTGTTCATTTTGTGCGGCTTCCATCAGCCGCACGGCAGACAAATACTTGTACTGCGGAACAGCCGTCCCCCCGCAAAATCAGGCACGGCCATCTCGCGTGTTTCGGAATCGTCAGGCAGTTTTCGGCGTTCGCCCATGAAAAATCCACACCTGCACATCCGGCTGGTTCCCCGCAGAATATACAAGCCTTCTGCTGAAACAGCCGTGCTGGCAGATGCCGACAAACACGCTGCGTTGCTCCTGCGGCTGCGCCGCCGATTCCGCTGTGCCCGTTTTTGTTCGAGCACAATTGTATACTTTAGATTATACCGTTATTCCCGCCAGAAACGCAAGGAATTTTGCAAAAAAAATAACACAAATCAACAAGTTTTTTTGCCTTACTCTCGTTAGCACGCGCTCACTTTGCGTTTTTTTCGATTTTTTCGTGAATTTTCGTCTTAGTATGCATCGTTTCCTGCATTTTCAGCCATACTACCTCCGCCATCCGAGAAGCAAATTGTTTCAAATTAGACGCCCGCAACAACAAATGCACAAATTTCGTCCAACTTTTTAAGTTCGCTCGTGCAGACTTTGGTTTTTTCGCACAATTCCGTCATTTTTCCGAAAAAATGCAGGAGCTGATGCCAGCTCCTGCGAGATCGTGGTTTTTTTATCAGTCTCGGCGGAAATACGCCGCATCCAGCAGGATCTGCGCATCACGTGCCTCTATGTCACGCATGACCAGAAGGAAGCGCTCACTATGTCGGACCGCATAATGGTGATGAACCGCGGCCGCATCGAGCAGGTCGGCACGCCGATGGAACTTTATGAAGATCCGGCAACGCCCTTTGTAGCGG
>ENA-OPDA01002271-OPDA01002271.1-human-gut-metagenome-genome-assembly--contig:-NODE-2271-length-11325-cov-1.923602_pt1 | contig 11325 bp, 5 predicted proteins | sample MGYA00241253_ERZ501486 | MGnify/ENA primary metagenome ERZ501486 (study PRJEB25962, sample SAMEA2042510) | human gut metagenome | biome: human gut; feature: human-associated habitat; material: faeces... | reverse complement strand
GGCCACGGACAGCACCGTGGAGAACAGCGCGGTTCCGGCTGCGCCACCGAACTGCAGGCAGGTGTTGAACACGGCGTTGCCATCCGGCATGAATTGCGGCGCAATGCTGCGCAACGCATTGGTCATGATGTTGGAGAAGCCAAGCGCATAGCCAAGTCCGAAGATGAAGTAGAAACCGGCAAGCGTGACGGGTGTCAGTCGCATGGAAAATACCAGCAGCAGAATCGGCCCACAAATCGCGGCGAAAAACGCGCCGAGAATCGGACGCACCGGTCCGAAACGGTCGTACAGCATACCTCCCACCGGTGCGAAAAACGCGCCGATCAGCGCACCCGGCAGCACCAACGCGCCGGACAGGAACGCGCTGGTTCCCAACGAAAGCTGCGCCACATTGGTGATCACATAACCGAAACCGATGCCGACGATCGGCAGCAGCATGTAGGCGATCAAATGTAACAACACCATCGGGTCACGCAGCCAGCCCAAACGGATCAGCGGCGAGAACGAACGCTTCGACGACCAGCCGAAAAACAGCAATGCCCCCAATCCAACGATCAGACTCACCACGGCGAACACTGCCGACACCGCGGCGCTGACGCCGGAAACCGCGGCGCTGACGGCCACTCCAGCTTGGTTCAGGAACATCACCAATCCGCACAATGCAAGCACAATCGACACGAACTGCAACGAATTGAGACGCGCCTCTTCCGTCGGGCGATGCTGTTCGACGCATTTTAAACCGACCGGCAACGAGACCAGCAGAATGATCGGAATGACAATCACGAAAATCGCACGCCATGGCAGAATGCTCGACACCGCGCCACCAACGGTCGGACCAATTGCCGGAGCGACGGTGATGACCAGCGAACCGACGCCCATCAAACGACCGACTTTGCTCTTTGGCGACTGTTCAAGAATGATGTTGATCATCAACGGCGTGGCCACACCGGAACCCATGCCTTGAATCACACGGGCAATGAGAATGACCGGGAACGCATGACCGACGATCATGATCAACGAGCCGAGCACGGCAAGCGCCACCGCGGCAAGGAACAACGTGCGGTGCTTGAAACGCCGGTTGAGATATGACGACAACGGCATGGTGGCCGCGACCACCAGCAGGTAGATGGTGGTGATCCACTGCACGGTTGCGGTGTCGACGTTGAATTCCCGCATGAGTTGCGGGAAAAGCACCGTCATCACGGTTTCGGTGAGAATGCCGATGAAGGCGAGGGAGCCGACCGCCACAATCGCTCCGATGAGTTTGCCGGGGATGCGTTCGTCTGAAATCGCCGCTTCCTGAGTTCCGGCGTTTGTCGTAATCGCCTGCGATTCAGTGGCTGCAGTTGTTGTAGTAATGTTCCGTTCTTCCATAATTCCTTATCCGCGCACTTTTTCCTACGGCCCTGTGCGATGCCGTCTATGATTCATTCGTATGAAAACCACTGTGTAGTGTAATGGAAGCCCTGACCTAGATGGGAACGGCATGCGTAAGGCTGGACGTACCATTTCGGCACGTCCAGCCTTACGCAAAGGGAATCAGAAACAAATGGTATGAACTGGAGCCGTTCCTCCTATTCTTTCTTGTTGAAGGCGGTGACCGCACGCTGCAGCACCACGAAGATCAGGATCATCAGGCCGACCACGATGGTGGTCCATTCGGCCGGCACGCCGAAGTCGGAGGTCAGCGGGTCGATGGTGGAACGGACCAGAGCGCCGATGACGGAACCGAGCACGTAGCCGAAGCCGCCGGTGACGATGGTGCCGCCGATGACCACGGCGCCGATGATACACGTCAGCAGCAGGTCGTTCCACGGAGGCCACAGCATCAAGTTCCCAGCCGACGCCGACCGTGTTGATGGAAGAGCGGATGTTGGCCGTGTACACGATGGAGGCGATGGAGGCCAGTGTGGCGGAGGTCAGGTAGATGACGTACTGCGTGCGCTTGACCGGCAAGCCCATGAGTTCCGCGGAGGAGCGCGAGCCGCCGATGGCGTAGATGGTGCGTCCGGTGCGTGTATGGTGCAGCAGGATGTACCCGAAGATAACCACGAGCGCCGCAATGATCACACCGACATTGATGTACAGATCTTGGGAGATCTTCGGATTGTCGATGATGGTGATCTTCTGCGAAATGAAATCGAAGTTGTTATTTTCGGGGAAGGTCTGCGCCTTGGTCGAAATGATGGATGCGATGCCTCGCGCCAGGAACATCGAAGCCAGCGACGCGATGAACGGCTGCATGTTGAATTCTTCGATCAGGGTGCCGGTCAATAGGCCGAACGCCACGCCGATGAGAATCATGACGACCATGGCGAGCGGAGCCGCGACGCCTGCGTTGGTGAGTTTCACACCGACGACCGCGGTGATGGCGACGATGGCGCCAACCGACAGATCGATGCCGCCGGTCAATACCGGAAGCGTCATAGCCACGGCCAGAATAATCAGGTAGGCATGGTCGATGAACAGGGACGACACGAATCCAAGACGCAGGTAGGTGCCGAACAGCGCCTGACCCATGATGATCATCAGAATGAAGATCACCACTGCTGCGATGGTTGGAATCATCTGAGCGTCAAGACGACGCCGAGTCGGTTTCACGGTCTTCTTGACCTGAGTAGCTGTTGCAGAAGTCATGCTGCCACCGCCTTAGTTTGCGTCTTCAGCGCGCACTTACGTTTTATTTCCGCGCCAAGGTTATGAATCTTCGGAGCCTGCATCACGCAGATCACGATCACCACGACGGCGAAGAATGCCGGTGTTGCGGCGGAATCGATACCGAGGGTGATGATGGTCTTGCGGATCATGGCGATGATCACCGCGCCAAGCGCGCTGCCAGCCAGGGAGAACTTGCCGCCAAGCAGCGAGGTTCCGCCGATAACGACTGCGAGGATGGCATACATTTCAAGATCCTGCCCGGTCTTGACCACGTCGACGCGCATCACGGATGCGGTGGCGAACAGGCCTGCCACGGCTGCCAGAAGACCGGAAATCGCGTATACGAGGAAGAGGATCTTCTTCGGCTTGATGCCGGTCATGCGGGAGGCTTCCGGATTGATGCCGACGGATTCGACCATCATGCCCATGGCCGTTTTGCGGCACAGCAGGCCAATCAGCGCGACAATGGCCAATGCGATGACGAAATTGGCAGGAATGCCCAGAATGAAGCCGTTGGCCATCCATTTCAGCGGCGCGCCGCCTGCAACGGAGCTGGCATCAGTGTTCTGGCCGGAAGTGATGACCTTGGCCAATCCTCGACCTGCGAGCATCATGATCAGCGTGGTGATGAACGGCTGCAGTCCCAGAATGGAAACCAATGCGCCGTTGATGCAGCCGACACCGAGGCCGATGAGCAGTGCGAGGAAAATCGCCAGCCACACGTTAACGCCGGAAGTCAGCATCTGCATGGCCGCCGCACCGGCAACCGCCATAACGGAACCTACGGAAAGGTCGATGCCTGCAGTGGAGATCACCAATGTCATGCCGGTGGCGATCATGAGATAACGCGCCGATTCCTGCAGCATGGTGATCAGCGGTCCCGAAAGACCTCCGGTGTTCTTATTCCAGCTCAACGAGAGGAATTGGTGATCGGAGATGGTGCAGATGACGATCAGCACAATCAGTGCGACCACAGACCATGTGAGGTTTGACGACAGCAGCTTCTTGACGAGGGAATCGCCGTCCTGCTTTGTTTTCTTGTCGCTCATCATGCCTCCTTTCCTGTATTGACGTTCGTGTTCGCGATGGTTTGGACGATGGTTTCCTGGGAAACCGTGTTGTCATTGACGAGTTCGGCGATCTTGTGGCGATCCTTCAGCACTTCGATGTCGTCAGAAAGCCTGACCACCTCTTCCATTTCGGACGAGATGAACACCACACCCATGCCCTGAGCGGCAAGATCAAGCACCACCTGCTGGATTTCCGCCTTGGCGCCGATATCGATGCCTCGCGTCGGCTCGTCCAGAATGAGCAGGTCGGGATGCGTGGCCAGCCAACGTGCGATCAGCACCTTCTGCTGGTTGCCGCCGGACAGGTTCTTGATGAGCTTGTTCGGATCGTTCGGACGAACGTTCAGCTCCTTCATGTACTTGTCGACGATCTCGTCGGCTTCCTTCTTCGGAATCGGCTTGAACATGCCTCTCGTCGCCTGCAAGGCGATCAGAATGTTCTCGCGGACCGTCAGATCGCCAATAATGCCTTCGTCTCGACGGTTCTCCGTGGAGTATGCGATCTTGTTGCGCAATGCCGTGTACGGATCGGAGATACTGGTCTTCTTGCCTTTGAGCTCGTACGTACCGGAATCCGGCTTGTCCGCACCGTACAGCAGTCGGCCGAGTTCGGTTCGTCCGGATCCCAACAGGCCTGCGAAGCCGACAACCTGACCTGGGTAGATATCTAGGTCCGTAGGATTGATGGTGCCTTTCAGACCAAGCTGCTTGACGGAGACGATGGGCTGTTCACCTTCAGTCACGTCACGATGCGCCTTCTTGGCGCCGATCTGGCTCAGCTCGTCCGCGCTCTTGCCGATCATCATGCCGATGAGCTCGTCACGCGGAGTGTCCTTGGTCATGACTTCTTTGATGAACTTACCGTTGCGGAGCACGGTCAGGCGATCGGTGATCTCGTAAATCTGGTCAAGGAAGTGGGACACGAACAGGATCGCCACACCCGAATCACGAATCTTGCGCATGATCTTGAACAGATCCTGCACTTCGTTGGCGTCAAGCGATGACGTCGGTTCGTCAAGAATCAGCACCTTGGCATCGATCACCATGGCTCGGGCGATGGCGACCAGCTGCTGCATGGCGATGGAAATGGAGCTCAACGGTGCTCTCGGATCAAGATGATCCAGACCCATCTGGGCGAGGAATTTCTTCGATTCCTCATAGGTTTTCTTCCAGTTGATGCCCAGCGTCCCTCGCACCTCATGACCAAGCATGACGTTTTCGCCGATGCTGAGATTGGTGCACAGGTTAACTTCCTGATACACGGTGGCGATGCCCGCGTTCTGCGCATCACCGGTACCGGTGAAGGTTTGCGGCTTGCCTTCCACTTCAATGGAACCCGCGTTGATCCTGTACACGCCGGTAAGCGCTTTGATCATCGTCGATTTTCCAGCGCCGTTCTCGCCCATGAGAGCGTGGACTTCACCTGGATACAGACGCAGGTCGACGCCGTCCAGGGCCTTGACGCCCGGGAACTCGATCGTGATACCTTTCATCACGACGATTGGTTGCTTATCTACCATGTCTTCGCCTTACGAAAATTGTTATCGTTTTGTGATATTTGCCCAAGATGGAACGAACGGTGCATCGCGCTATGCGGTGCACCGTTCTTGGGCTATGTGAAAAGGAGAGATGCTATTCGGAAAGTTATCTGATCGGATCAGTACGCACGGGTACCGGCATCCAGGGCTTCCTTGGCGCTGTCTGCATCGAAGGTCTTGGATTCGATCTCGATATCGGATTCAACAGACTTGCCATCCAGATAATCCTTGACGGCGTTGGCAGTTTCCTTACCGAAGATCGGGTTGTACTCGATGACGTAGGAAAGATCGCCGTCGACCAGAGACTGCAGAGCGGCCTTGGTGCCATCGATGGTGATGATCTTGACCTTGCCCTTCAGACCAGCGGCATCAACGGCCTGTGCCGCGCCGAGACCCATCTCATCGTTCTGGGCGAAGATGAACTGCGGATTGTCGGACTTGTACTTGTCGAGCAGACCTGCTGTCACGGTCTTTGCCTCATCGGTGGACCAGTTGGCGGACTGGGACTCAAGCACCTTGATATTGCTTGCTGCCTTGTTATCCCAACCGGTGCCACGATCGGTCACCACGGACAGGCCTGCCGGTCCTTCCAGAATGAAGCCGTTGGCGCCATCTGGGAAGCTCTTGTTGACGAATTCAGCGGCCTGCTCGCCGGCCCAGACATTGGACGGGCCGATGTGCGAGACGACTGCCTTCTTTGCCGCATCGCTCTTGATATCGATGTTGCGGTCGACGGTGAAGACCGGGATTTCAGCTTCCGCCGCGTTCTCCAAGCAGTCATCCCAACCGGAATCGTTGGTTGCGGATAGCACGATCGCGTCGACTTCGTCGTTGACGAACTTGTTGAATGCCTGAATCTGCTTCTGCTGATCGTTGTTCTGCGTCGGGGAATACACCAGATCGAATCCGGCATCCTCGAAAGCCTTCTTCAGATCGTTCTCGTTGGCCGTACGGAAGCCGCCTTCCGGACCGACTGCCACGAAACCGATGGTCTTCTTATCGCTCTTGCTGGAGCTGGAATCGCCATCGGAGCTGCCGCCACCGCAGGCCGCCATGCTGGCCAGAGCTGCCGCCGAAGCACAAATCGCAATAGCTTTCTTCCAATTCTTCATGAAAACTCCTCCTCGAGTATTTCTATTGATGGGCTTCCTTGCCATCAGTGTTTTCAGTATCGTTCGAACAATCCAAGGTCTCAATCCATAGCAATAACGTTTCGATAACAAGTCAATAACGAAACGATAACAATGGCGGAATTACAACTTTTTCACTATTGCACAGATAACGACGCAACTTGGGAATCAGCAATCGTCCATGCACCATCCAACGATCCGTCGACCGTTCTCGCCACTCCGAGATGGTCGAGTACGACAAGCCTGCGATATGCGCCGACTTCTCCTGTGGCCATATCGACCGCACCATTGTCGGGTAGCGCCTGACTCGTTTCAGGACCAGGCACCATCTGACGTCGTCCGATCTGCGCACGCCCCCGCTCGTATTGCGTGGCATAGAGGAAAGTGACGTCGTTATAGAACGTCATCATCGACACATTGGACTGTGTGGAAACCAAAGCGAACGCTTGGGACAGCCCAGCCACGGAGCCATCATGGTCCCGGCATATCCCGATGATGGCCACACCCGACTGCGCTCCCCCATCCGATTCGATGGAGAATGCGATACGGTCCCCCTCAGGGGAAAGCCTCATGGAATGGAGCGTTTGTGCTGATACGAGGCCGGGAACGTCAAGGGTGAGAACCGTGCCGGCATCATCGACCATGATGTGCTTGCCAGATGTGTCGATGCCCCAAATCTCGGAGTCGTTTCCTTTGCAGATGGTTTTCATCATGCGTCCTGAAAACATCAATGCATGGGTGGAACCATCCTCTGCGAGCCTTTTCACATATCCGTCACGACCAAGCACGGCTCCGCCCTGTTCTGAGAAAACGAAGCTTCGCACGTCCGAAAGATCCGTTTGCGCCACACGAATGGCGCTGTAGGATTTCAACGACACGATATTGCCGACGCTCAACGTATACATGGGATTCAGTGGAGTCTGCGCATCAAGAGACGACGAATCATCGGCATGCGAATAGTCATGGTTTCCAGACATCACCTTGATTTCCGTCTCGGCGCTGCCGTCCCCCAACGATAGGCGAATCTGCCTGACCAAAATGCCACGTTCGGCATCCGTCATTCGTTCCATCGCCGATGAGAGACTCATTTCCATCACCGAATCGCGCATCTGCACACCGTCGGGCTGCAACACGATCCGCTTGGTATTGGTGTCGCTTACCGCGCCTTCCAGCCATGCCGCATTTCCGGCAAGCAGTTCCTGCACGGCGCGCGTCCGCCAATCCCTCCAGCAAAGCCAACGAACATCGGGGATCAGTTCTTTTTCGGAAGAGCCCAACTGATATAGCGAAACCTGACGGTACACCTGCTCGAAATCGTAGGAGCTGATCATCACGCCTGTCGGCAGTTTGCTGATCCGCCATTGGCCACGCACTTTGGAGAGGGAGAAATCGTAGGTTTTTGTCCCTCTGCTCGCCACCGCCGTATACACGCCATGCGCATCCAGTTCCCCTTGTATCTGAAGGCTGACGCTCACCACGGTTTTCTGCCCGCCTTGCCCTGACTCCACCGTGCTGGCCTTACGCACGAATTTCGGCACGTCGGCATATACCGTAGTCCGGTTATCGGCATTCCACCTTGATGCGGCGCCATCGGTAAGGAACTGCTTGCCCGTGGCGAACCCGTCACTCTGCACTCCCGCAGGCATGGCGTCGAAAAATCCTTTGACGATGGCTTCCGGCTGCGCGTCATCGGCCGGCCCGTCGGGAGACGTGAACACTCTTCTTGTGCTTTGTTCCTCCGGGATCATGGTCTGCACCGGACCATCTTCAGGAAGTCCCAATATGCTCGAGCATCCGGCCAGATGCATCATGGAGCATCCCAGCAATACCACTAATGAGACCGCGGCAATCACACGACGAGTGTTTTTCGCAGTCATCACAGCCCCTCCACCATGGGTTTATTGGTCAGATAGTCCACGAATCCGTTATCGGCAACGCCAAAGCCTCCGACCACCCGCATATCGTCGCCATCGGTCGCGAATCGAATCGGAGCGTTGTTCATACCGCAATCGGCATCGTCCGGATTGCGAGGCAACGTCACCAAAAACCATGTTCCTTCACCCAGCCGCGATCGCACCGCAACATCACCATGATGCAGTTTCGTGTCAGCCAGTACGATGGACATGCCCAAACCGGTCCCTCCGGTAGTGCGCGCTCTGGAAGGATCCGCCCTCCAGAACCGGTCGAACATTCTGGAACACTGTTCCGAGGTCATGCCAACGCCGTAATCGCGCACGCTGATTACCACCATTCGCTGATTGGCGGCAAGACGGACCTCAACCGGCTTGCCCTCCGCGAAATCGATGGCATTAGCGAGAAGATTGCGTACGACACGGCTTATACGACGCGTATCGATTCTCACAAGCACTTCCACGTTGGGCATATGCACATCCAGTGGCACATGTTTGGTCTGGGCGATGACGGAAATCGCTTCAACCGACTGTTCGATGGGCTCGCGTATATCGGCCTCCACCAAATCAAGCGCCGCATACCCGGCGTCGAAACGCGAAATCTCCAACAAATCGGCGAGCATTTCCTGAAATCTGCGGATCTGGCCATCCAGCAATTCCACCGTTCTCTTTGTGGTGGCATCGTATTCGTCTTTGTGCATCGACAGCATGTCGGAGGCCATACGCATGGTCGTCACCGGTGTTCTCAATTCATGGCTGACGTCCGAAACGAAGCTGCGTTGCATATCCCCGGCTTTTTCCAGCTCTTCGATCTGATTCTCCAACGATTCGGCCATTTCATTGAACGATTTCTGCAGCACGCCTATCTCATCGGCCCTGTCCACCGTCACGCGGGCGTCGAAAGTTCCCGATGCCATGATTTCCGTAGCCAAGGCGACCCGCCGTACCGGAGTGATAACCGAACGCATGACCAGAAAAATGATCATCCCGATCAACACGCTCAACGCCACGCACACCATCAGCATGTTGATCTGGATCTGACTCAGCGCCTGCTGCTGCGATTGGTAGGAGTACAGTGCGAACACTTCCAATGAGCCCATGTTATTCGACGAAATCACCGATCCCAAAACCGCGCCGGGCGTACCTCCGGAAGTTCTCGGAATACGTACCGGCTGATAGTAGATCAATCCGGACGTATCGGCACGCATGCGGTTGCGCATAGATGACGACACCAGATTTAAATATTCCGGCTCCGTCGATACCGGCACGAATCCACGCTCCGCAGAATCCGCTGCATCACGTTCCATCAGGTACACGCCGACCAGATTGCTCGAACCATTGCTTTGCAATTCGGACGCCAGATTGCTCACTAACTGCTGGTATTGGTCCGTTCCAGTTAGATTCGAGACATTCAGATGCTTCTGGACGCGCACAATCTGCGATGAGAAATCGCTGCGCGAGTCATCCGTCGCCTGCTTCAGCACGGATCCCCTGATGACGTACATGGAAAACAAAGACAGCAACGCGGCCGTCAGCAACACCACCAGCATCGACACGGCCACCGTTCTCGCCTGCAATGATCGGCGCACCTGCTGTCTGCCACGATGCCAGATACACCACACTCGATGGGTTCTCATCAGCATGGTTCGCTTATACCGTCGGGGCTACGAACTTGTATCCGATCCCGCGCACGGTCTGCACGATCCGCGGATTCTCCGGATCGGTCTCCACCTTCATGCGCAGCCGTTGCACATGCACGTTGACCAATCTGGTATCTCCGCCACTTTCGTATCCCCAAACACGTTTCAGCAAGTTCGCACGGCTCAGGGCTTCACCCGCGTGAGCCGCCAGCACGTACAGCAATTCAAACTCCGTCGGCGTCAGCTGCAGATCCACACCATCTTTGGTGGCGGTATGCTCAGCCCTATCCATTACGAGCGTGCCGCATTGCAATCGTTCAGTCAGGTCGCCCTCATCCTTGCCTGCAGGCACGTTTACCTTGGGCATGCGCAGCCGAGCCCTGATTCTGGCCATAAGCTCCACCACCTCGAACGGTTTGGGCACATAATCATCCGCCCCCGCTTCCAGGCCTTTCACCACATCGGTGGTGTCGGATTTGGCGGTAAGCATGATGATCGGCGTATTCGAGTTCTGCCGTATGCGTTGCGCCACCTGGACGCCATCCAAACCGGGGAGCATCACATCAAGCAACATCAAATCCGGCTGCAATGTCGGGAACATTTCCACCGCACGCCACCCATCCAAGCAGGTCACGGTTTTAAATCCTTCGCTCTCCAATACGATGGATAGCATCTCGCCCAAAGCCTGATCGTCGTCGACGATCATGATCAATCGTTGATTAGACTCATCCTGCATATTTCGCATTGCTTCGTCATTCCCTTCAACACTGCGTCCAAGTTTGCCCAGACTCGCCCTCCACGTTGAGCACGAACGTATGTTAACGTTCACTAGGTCAGCATTGTACACGGATATGGGTGAACTCGTCGGCGGCGGGAAGAAACGATCAGCCCCTATCACCGTTCTTCTCATGCAGGATTTTGCGAATTTTCTCCAGTCTCGGTTTGATCTCATGCTCGTAGCCGCGATCGTTCGGATGGTAGTATTCCCGCCCTGCCAGCTCGTCCGGCATGTATTGCTGCGGAGCCACGGCTCCCGGCCAATCATGAGCGTACCGATACCCCTCATGATTGCCCCAACTTTTCATCAGGGCGGTCGGCGCATTCCTTAGGTGCAAGGGTACCTGACCGATCAATCCCGCGTCCACATCGGCGAGCGCGCTGTTGATGGCGTTGTAGCTGGCGTTCGATTTGGGTGCGGTGGCGACGGCGATGGTCGCCTCGGCGAGGATGATGCGCGCTTCGGGCATGCCGATCATGGCCACTGCCTGCGCCGCGGCTACGGTGACTTGCAGGACCTGCGGGGCGGCCATGCCGACTTCCTCGGATGCGGCGATCATGATGCGTCGTGCGATGAAGCGCGGGTCTTCCCCCGCGCGCAG
>ENA-OPDA01002267-OPDA01002267.1-human-gut-metagenome-genome-assembly--contig:-NODE-2267-length-11333-cov-3.318851_pt1 | contig 11333 bp, 10 predicted proteins | sample MGYA00241253_ERZ501486 | MGnify/ENA primary metagenome ERZ501486 (study PRJEB25962, sample SAMEA2042510) | human gut metagenome | biome: human gut; feature: human-associated habitat; material: faeces... | reverse complement strand
CCAAAGCAGCCGCTGCGGCCGCGGCGAAACCGGGACCGGCATCCCGTCGAGCGGTCATTTCCCTGGATAGCGTTTCAACTGATGCGGAACACCAGTTCCGTCAGGCGATCGTGGCCATCGACGCGCTTCCCGGCAACCAGGTGGAAGGTATTTCGCCGCTGTACCATGTCAGCCAGGTCGACGACTATCCGGACAAAATGGCCGCCGTCATGCAGATTTCCACGCGCATGGACGCGCGTGAACTTATCGGTGCGTTGGAATCGGTGTCATCCTCCATTTCGGATGACCTCGACCTCGACCTTGTGGACATGGAAGGCGTGGTCCGCAACGAACCTGATTGCATGGTGCCGTGGCCGTCCGCACGTGAGCATGCGGCCGTGCTCGCCCCATGGTTCGACATGGATCCGGACGCGAAACTCGGCAGGGATCCGGTCGCGTTCCTGCTGGCGATGGCTCCGGACGCCGCGCAAGTGGGCATGCTGACCGACAATTGGATTATCGGAGACACGCTATGAGAGCACGCAGAACCCCTTGGTGGTCATTCGTCCTTGCGGCCGCGCTTGGCGTGCTGGCCGGCATGGGATTGGCGAAATACGGCGAGATTTCAGGCCTGCCGTTGGTTGGCGCACCCTGGATCGTGCCGGTGGTGCTGGCCGTGTTGGGCGGTGTGGTGCTGTACATGGCTCTGCAGATTCATAAATACACGACCAAAGATCCCGTCAAACGCGCGCAGCTCAAGCCATTGGACCCGCAGAAGGCGTTCGGCACGCTGGTGGCCTGCAAAGCGCTCGGACTTGCGGGCGCGGCGTTGGCCGGCTGGTACGGTGGGCAGATCATCATGAGTCTGCCGCATGGTGAGGCGGAATTCTATAGCCAAGCCATCATCGAATGCGTGGTGGCCTGCGTGGTATGCGTCGCCGACATGATCGTCGGCATCGTGGGGGAAAGCGGCTGCGGAAAGTCCACACTGTTGAAACTTCTGATGCGCTTCTGGGATGTAAACAAAGGAAACATAAAGATTTCAGAAGAAAACGTGAAAGAAATCCCAACTAAGACACTAAGAAACACACAATCCTACGTAACTCAGGAAACCGAACTCTTCCACGACTCCATCGCCAACAACATAGCGATCGGAAAACCAGGTGCAGCAAGAGAAGAAATCATAAAAGCCGCTCAAAAAGCCTCTATCCATGACATGATCATGTCCCTGCCAAATGGCTACGACACCGAAGTCGGAGAACTCGGAGACACCCTGTCTGGTGGAGAAAAACAAAGAATCGGAATCGCCAGAGCCTTCTTACACGACAGCCCGATGTTATTACTAGACGAACCAACAAGTAACTTGGATTCATTAAATGAAGGAATTATTCTAAAATCGTTAAAGGAAGAAAGTCAAGGAAGAACCGTGGTACTAGTATCTCATAGAGAATCCACGATGGGAATTGCAGACGAAGTGTATCATATGGATGCAGGAAGAGTTTCGTAAAGAAGTGAAAAGTGAAGAATGAAGTATCTTATCTGTAAGTAGTGTATACTGAAAGATTTGAGTGTATAAATAGAGAAAGAACAATGTATTAGGGTCAAGCCGTCAATGAAATTCGTTTTTCTGACCCTAATACATTGTTCTTTCTCTATTTATACATCAATAACCTTCAGTATACAATTTAATCAATTCCACAACAATATCAACACACATATCCATTCCTTCAACGCTAATATGTTCATAAGGTCCATGATAAGCATGTCCACCAGTTCCAAGATTCGGACAAGGAAGTCCTCGAAAACTTAACTGACATCCATCTGTACCTCCGCGAATCGGCAGAACCAATGGAGCCACACCAGCATTTTCACAAGCCTTCTTTGCATTTTTGATCAAATGAGGACAATCCTTAATAATCTCGGCCATATTTTGATACTGATCCGTAATGGTTAAAGTAACGCAACCATTACCCCATTTTTCGTTCATATTTTTCGCGATCAAACGTAATGTCTGTTTCTTCGCCTCAAACAACCCCCGATCATGATCTCTCACAATGTAATGTAATGTTGCATGACTCACATCACCATTCATATCGATCAAATGATAGAATCCCTCATAATCTTCCGTGTTTCTAGGAGTCTCCATAGAAGGTAGACAAGAGTTGATCTCCATAGCTACAAGTGAGGCATTGATCATCGTATCCTTCGAAGAACCAGGATGTACATTAAAACCAGTGATTTCAAACTCAACTTTACAGGCATTAAAATTTTCAAACTGGATCTCACCCTCGGTATCGCCATCCAAAGTATAAGCAAAATCAGCATCAAACCGCTTGATATCAAAATACTCAGCACCACTTCCAATTTCTTCATCTGGAGTAAATGCAATGCTGATCGGACCATGAGGAATCTGTTTACTGACCAGACGTTCTACCATCGTAAGAATCTCAGCAATCCCAGCCTTATCATCTGCACCAAGGATCGTTGTACCATCCGATGTGATCAAAGTACGACCCTTGAGAGAAGAAAGATGAGGGAAAACTTTCGGATCAAGAACCAGACCACTATCTCCAAGAGGAAGAGCTTCTCCATTATAATTCTTCGTAAGCATCGGGTGGATCGGGTGATCACAGAAATCAGAAACAGTATCCATATGAGCAATAAATCCGATCGCAGGACAGTTTTCATAGCCCTTTGTGGCAGGTAGCTTACCATACAGATAGCATTTATCATCAAGATAGACATCGGTAAGACCAAGTTTATTCATTTCTTTTTCCAAGATCCTGGCAAGATTAAACTGACAATCAGAAGAAGGGACAGTTTGGCTGTTTTCATTGCTTGGAGTTAAAATTTTGACGTAATTTAGTAAACGTTCGTAAGCTTTCATGATTATTTATTCACCTCGTGATAATTTCTTTTGCGTTTTATAAAGTATATAGATAATATAACACATATTTTCTTCAGTTTTGTAAGATTAAACAGTAAAATTAATCTTCAATTTTTTCTATATTGATGAGTGTATCAACCATCGTATTAAACTAGACTCTCGTAGTCTATAGGAATGCACCAGTTGCAGCAATCGGAATTGTATTCAAAGCAAATATGTTTATTACATTTTTACAAATGGGACTAGCCAATGAAGTTTTGCTGATCCCGTTATTGTATCTTTTAAATGCGGTTGACGGAGTCATATATGGGCAGGCATTGACAGACTATATTGCAGTGATATTGTCCACGATCATATGGAAGCAATATCAAAATAGTATAACGAAAGAAAAAGACTCCGTAAAATAGTTCGAAATACGAAATTTGTGGAAATTGATGAAAAATTAACAAATAAATAAAAAACAGTATTTATACAAATGGCTTAAAATGGTTGGATTGAAAATAGTATGTTTGTAAAAATGCTGCTTTTTTTGTGCAATTTCTACAAAAAAGAAAAGAAAATAGAAAAAGAATAAATCGTTTTGCAAAAAAAATCCCTTGACTTTTTGTCAAATTGGCCCTACCATATAAGTACAGTAACTGGTAGGACCAATCTTACTATGTCGCGTATACGCTGAAAAATAGGATATCGGAACCCGCTCATATTTGAAAAGAAAGGAGAGAACTTAAGATGTTCATTCACTTTTTATTAGCGATGCTTCCTATCATCTGGCTGATCATTGCATTAAGCGGATTAAAGATGGCAGGACATGTAGCCTGTCCGATCGCTTTGATCATTACAGTCATTGAAGCACTTTTTTTATGGAAGCAAAAAATTATTGATGTCCTCACAGGAGGGTTAGAAGGATTTGCAATGGCAATCTGGCCAATCTGTCTGGTTATCGTGGCAGCAGTGTTTACTTACAACTTGGTCGTACATACGAAAAACATGGAACTTATTAAAAAAATGCTTACTTCTGTATCAAGAGATAAACGAGTTCTTGTGCTGATCATCGCATGGGGATTTGGAGGATTTATGGAAGGTATGGCAGGATTCGGAACAGCTGTAGCGATTCCAGCAGGAATCCTTTGCGGATTAGGATTTGAACCAATTTTTGCAGCAACTGTTTGCCTGGTAGCCAATACGACACCAGTAGCATTTGGATCCATCGGAATTCCAACGGTTACGGCAGCAAATGTAACAGGATTTAGTCCACATATGACAGCATCTTATGTTGTATTACAACTTGCGATCATGGTAATTCTCGTTCCTTTCCTTGTTGTTTTCATCACAGGAAAACATGAAGGAGCTAAAGGAATCGGTGATTATAAAGAAATTTTATTTATTACATTGATGTCAGGTCTTTCATTCTTAGTACCACAATATCTGACAGCGAAATTTGTAGGAGCTGAACTTCCAGCAGTTATCGGATCTGTATGCAGTATGGCAGTAACGATCATCCTTGCAAAAGTAATGCTGAAAGGTAAGGCAAGTAAATTTGATGTAGAAATCGAAGATAATGATGATACTACGATGACAGTAAAAGATGCATTTGTTGCATGGAGCCCATTCATTCTTGTATTATTGTTCTTACTTCTGACTTCAACATTAGTACCAGCGATTCATGATCCATTATCAGCGATCAAATCAAATGTACCAATTTATAGTGGAGAGGGAGCAAGCCCATATACATTTACATGGGTATCAACACCAGGAGTGCTGATCTTGATCGCAGCATTTATTGGAGGACTGATTCAGGGATGTCCAGTTGGTGAGATCTTTGTTGTTTTAGGCAAGACAGTGATTCAGATGTTTAAGACGATCATTACGATCATGGCAGTGCTTGCGACAGCTAAGATCATGGGATACAGCGGAATGACACAGTCTATCGCAGATTTTATCGTACGTGTAACAGGAAGCTTTTATCCATTAGTTGCACCACTGATCGGATCTATCGGAACATTCGTAACAGGAAGTTCTACATCAAGCAGCGTACTATTCTCCAAGTTACAGGCAAGTACAGGAGCAGAATTAAATATCAACCAGATCTGGCTGGTAGCTGCAAATACAGTTGGTAGTACCGCAGGAAAGATTATTTCTCCACAGAGTATCGCAGTAGCGACAGCGGCAACAGCAACGGTAGGAAAAGAAAGTGAAATCTTAACAAAGGTTATCAAATATTTCGTATTATTCGTTATCATCTATGGATTAGTTTGCTACTTTGGAGTCAAATTGATCTGAAAATGATAAAGATAAAAGATATTAAAAAGCTATAAACTTTTAAGGAGGAAGATAAATGAGTGAGTATCAGTATAACAAAGTGACACCAGAGATGATCGAGAAATTCAAAGAGATCGCTCCAAAACGTGTCTTAGTGGGTGATGAAATCAATGAGGATTTTACCCATGATGAGATGGCAATCTACGGAAAAGCTAGACCAGAAGTTTTAGTAGAAGCAACATCAACAGAAGAAGTTGCAGCTGTCGTTAAACTTTGTAATGAAAACAAGGTTCCTGTAACACCAAGTGGTGCAAGAACAGGATTAGTAGGAGGAGCCGTAAGTATCGGTGGCGGTGTTATGATCTCTCTTACAAAGATGAACAAGATCCTTGGATATGACAAAGAAAACTTTGTAGTGAAGATTCAATCAGGAGTCCTTTTAAATGATCTTGCACAGGATGCAGAAAAACAAGGATTATTATATCCACCAGATCCAGGTGAGAAATTCGCAACAGTCGGTGGAAACGTAGCAACAAACGCTGGTGGTATGAGAGCTGTTAAGTACGGATGTACAAGAGATTATGTACGTGCCATGACAGTTGTATTACCAACAGGTGAGATTGTAAAACTTGGAGCTACTGTATCAAAGACAAGTTCAGGATACAGCTTATTAAACTTAATGATCGGTTCTGAAGGTACTTTGGGTATTATCACAGAACTTACATTAAAAGTAATTCCAGCACCAAAATCAGTGATCAGTCTGATCATTCCTTATGAAAACTTAGAGGATTGTATTGCAACAGTACCACAGTTCTTTATGCATCATCTGGCACCACAGGCTCTGGAATTTATGGAAAAAGAAGTTGTTATGGATACCGAGAAGTTCTTAGGAAAACAGGTATATCCAAAAGAATTAGAAGGAACAGAGATTGGAGCATATTTATTAGCAACATTTGATGGAAATTCTGAAGAACAACTGGAAGATATCATTGAACAGGCATCTGAAGTAGTATTAGAAGCAGGAGCAATTGATGTATTAGTTGCTGATACACCAGCCTTAAAGAAAGATGCATGGGCTGTCCGCGGAGCATTACTTGAGGCAATTGAAGCAGATACTGTACTGTTAGATGAATGTGATGTTGTAGTTCCAACAAATAAGATTGCAGAATTCCTGACATATACAAAATCATTAGAAGCAGAAGCTGATTTCAGAGTTAAGAGCTTTGGACATGCTGGAGACGGTAACTTACATATCTATACATGCAGTAATGACATGGAAGAAGGAGAGTTTAAGAAACAGGTTGCAGTCTTTATGGATAAAGTATATGCAAAAGCAACAGAATTCGGTGGAATGATTTCTGGAGAACATGGAATCGGACATGGAAAGATGGACTACCTAGCAGAGTCTCTCGGACCAGTTCAGATGAGGATCATGGAAGGTGTCAAAGAAGTCTTTGATCCAAATATGATCTTAAATCCAGGTAAGATCTGCTACAAATTATAATTTTAATAGGAAACGATTAATCAAACATAAACAAGTAACATAAAACATATACAAAGCTTTTTTAAGGTTATTTTAGGAGGATATCAAGATGGCATATTTAATTTCAGAGGAAGCAAAAGACTTATTACAGGATGTACACGAGTTCTGTGAAAACGAAGTAAAAGAACAGTGTAAAGCATACGACGTCAGTGGAGAATGGCCAAAAGAAATTTATGACAAAGCCATTGAAATGCAGTTACATTCATTAGAAGTACCAGAAGAATACGGTGGACCAGGATTATCAAGAGTTGATGTTGCAGCACTGATCGAAGAAATGGCAATCGCAGATGCAGGATTTGCAACAACAATTTCTGCCAGTGGATTAGGAACAAAACCAGTACTGATCGCAGGAAATGAAGAACAGAAAAAACATGTATGCCAGAAGATCATTGATGGTGGATTTGGAGCTTTCTGTTTAACAGAACCAGGAGCAGGATCTGATGCTAGTGCAGGAACAACAACAGCTGTCAAAGACGGAGATGAGTGGGTATTAAATGGAAGAAAATGCTTCATTACAAATGGAGGAATCGCTTCTTTCTACTGTATCACAGCTATGACAGATAAAACAAAAGGTGTTAAAGGAATCTCTATGTTCTTAGTTGATGCTGGAACACCAGGATTAAGCACAGGTAATGAAGAAAATAAAATGGGTATCCGTACATCAAACACATGTGATGTTGTATTAGAAGACTGTCGTATTCCAGCTGCAAACTTAGTTGGAGAAGAAGGAAGAGGATTCTCAATCGCAATGAAGACATTAGACCAGGCAAGAGCTTGGATGGGATGTGTTGCAACAGGTATCGCACAGCGTGGTATCAATGAAGGTATTGCATATGCCAAAGAAAGAGTTCAGTTTGGTAAACCAGTCATCAAAAATCAGGCAATGCAGTTTAAAGTAGCTGATATGGAAATCAAAACAGAAACAGCTCGTCAGATGGTTGCACATGCTTTAACAAAGATGGATATGGGATTACCACATTCCAAAGAAGCAGCGATCGCAAAATGCTATGCATCTGATATCGCAATGGAAGTAGCTTCTGAAGCAATCCAGATGTTCGGTGGATATGGATACAGCAGAGAATATCCAGTTGAGAAATTATTAAGAGATGCTAAGATCTTCCAGATTTTCGAAGGAAGTAACGAAATTCAGAGAATCGTCGTAGCAAATAACACAATCGGAAGATAGAACATAAGAAGGAGTAAGACTATGAACATTTTAGTATGTATCAAACAGGTTCCGGATGATTCTGTAGAAATCCATTTAAATGCAGAAGGAACACCGGATTTAGCAAACGTAACACCTGTTGTAAATGCATTTGACACCTATGCTCTCGAAATGGCAGCACGATTAAAAGAATCCTCTGAAGGAGAAGTAACAGTTGTATGTGTCGGAGAAGATAGTGCAAAGAACTCTCTGAAAAACTGTCTTGCAGTTGGTGCAGATCATGCATTTTTAGTAAGTGATGATGCATTCAAAGGATCTGACACAACAGGAATCGCAAATATCCTAAAAAATGTGATCGCAAAATTAGAAGCGGACAATGGTCAGAAATTTGATCTTGTATTCTGTGGAAAAGAAGCAACAGATGCCGCACTTGGACAGGGTGGCTTAATGTTAGCTGAAGAACTTGGAACAAGTGTGATCACAAATATTACAGAAATCGCTTTAGATGGCGATAAAGTGACAGCAAAACAGGAAACAGAAGAAGGATACCGTACAGTAGAAGCTTCTGCACCATGTGTTGTAACAGTCACAAAACCAGAATATGACCCACGTTACCCAACGATCAAGAATAAAATGGCAGCAAGAAAGAAACCAATCGGCGATATTAAAGAAGCTGATCTTGCTGATCTTGAAAAAGAAAAAGTCGGAGAATCTAATGCAAAGGTTCAGATCGTTAAATTATATGAACCAGCGAAGAAAGAAGCCGGAATCAAGATTCAGGAAGAAACACCAGAAGATTCAGCAATAAAAGCAGTCGCTATGATGGCAGATGCCAAAGTATTCTAGGAAGGGAGAACAAAGGACATGGCAGAATGTAAGAATATCATGGTATATGTAGAAACTGCAGAAGGAAATCCAGTCAAAGTTGGATTGGAAATGTTATCTCCAGCCAAGAAACTTGCCGATAAAGTTACGGCAGTTGTTATTGGAGGTGGAGTAGCAGATGCAGCAAAAGAAGTAGCAAAGGCCGGAGCCGATCAGGTCATCTGTGTCGACAGCGAAGATTACAAAGAGTTTAATCTCGATGCATATGCTCAGGTTTTAGTAGAATTAGTAAAAGAAGAAAATCCAGAAGCTGTATTTGTAGGTGGAACACAGGATGGAAAAGATATTGCACCAGTTGTTGCAGCAAAATGTAACACAGGATGTGCATCCGATGTATTAGATATCAAAGCAGAAGATGGAGAAGTTATCTATACATGCCCACTTTATGGTGGAACTGTATTGGAAGATGTAAAGATCAAGACAACACCACAGATAGCAACATTACGTTCCGGAGCATTCCAGAAAGTGGAAGACCCAACTGAGGGTGAAGTTGTAGCCAAAGAAGTAAAAGTAGCTGATGATGTGATCAAAGCAAAGATCACAGAAAGTGTAAAAGAAATCGCAGAAACGATCAACCTGGAAGAAGCAGAAGTTATCGTATCTGGTGGACGTGGAATGGGAAGCAAAGAAAACTTCGCATTAGTTGACGATCTTGCAAAACTCTTAGGAGGAGTTGTAGGAGCAACAAGACCAGCCATTGAAGACGGATGGGTATCAAAGATTCATCAGGTTGGACAGTCTGGAAAGATCGTTGCACCAAAATTATATATTGCATGCGGAATCTCTGGAGCTACACAGCACGTATCAGGAATCATGAATTCTGGATACATTGTAGCAATCAACAAAGATGAAGATGCACCAATCTTTGACGTAGCCAATGTAGGAATCGTTGGAGACGTTATGAAAGTGCTTCCTGTTATGATCGAAGAGATCAAGAAGATCAAGGATGCACAGTAAATTAAAATCTATTTTAAAATAGCTTGTTTCTATACTTAATGTATATTCACCATTTATAAAAGGTCAGATTATGGCGTATGCCATAGCCTGGCCTTTCTTTCCGTGTATAATTAATAAGAAGAAACTTTTATATATCACGTCCACAATGCCGGTAAAATGCCAGCATATACAATCCACATAATCCAACAAGTGCATACACAACTCGTGACAGCCAGCTCATATCTCCAAACAAAAATGCAACAAGATCAAATCGGAAGAATCCGATCAATCCCCAATTTATAGCACCAATGATCGTAAGCGTTAAAGCTGTACAATCCAAACATTTATTTCCCATAATAAAATCAAACCTCCTTGATGTGAAATGTAAAGAATTCCAGTATAGTATTTACAAAAAAAAGGATTTTATGTACAAGGTATTAAAAACCTTAAAATACATTTACGTTTAAAAAAAAAGAGAGTATAATACTCATCAAAGACCATGTCTGACTACCGTGAAGGTAAAGGAGGAACAAAGGCATGAAAGTTATTTTTTTAGACGTAGACGGAGTATTGAATTCACAGCAATTATTCGAGAAATGCGAAGATGATCAGCTGATTTCTGTAGATGAGGATAACATTAAGAATTTAAAAACAATCGTAGATGCAACAGGAGCAAAGATCGTATTATCATCATCCTGGAGATACGGATGGGCAGAACACAGTGATGCTGTGCAGGACTGGTGTCAGATTCTAGTTGACATCTTAGCGAAATACGACCTAAAGATCATAGATAAGACAGAATACCTAAGCAGTGGAAGAAGAGAAGATGAGATCAAAGATTGGCTGGATAAGTGTGAAGAGAAGATTGAAGGTTTTGTCATATTAGATGATGGTGCATATGAATGGCATAGACACGGATTTGACAAACATCTGGTCAAGACAGATTTTTGTACAGGTGGATTAAGAGAAGAAGATGCAGACAAAGCAATTAAGATCTTAAATAAGAAAAGATTATTCAGCTTTTTCAAAAAATACTAAAGGAGAGTTAACAGATGGATATAAATAAAGTGACAACAGCAATGATCGATTACTATCAAGGTCAGCCAAAGAGAATCCAGCATTTCTTGAAAGTACACGCGTATGCAAAGCTGATCGGAGAACAGGAAGGATTAGATAAGGAAATTTTAGACATCCTGGAAGTGGCTGCATTAACACATGATATCGGTATCAAAATAAGCGAAGAAAAATACAACAGTAGTGCAGGAAAATACCAAGAGGTTGAAGGACCGGCAGTTGCACAGCAGATGCTGGAAGACTTACAATATGACAAAGCAAAAACAGACAGAGTCTGCTATTTGATCGGACATCACCATACATATGATCAGATTGACGGTATTGATTATCAGATTCTTGTAGAAGCAGATTTTTTAGTAAATCTTGCAGAAGAACAAAGTTCTAGAGAGACAATTGAGTCCGTAAAAGGCAAGATTTTTAAGACAAAAACAGGAATCTGGCTGATAAATAAAATTTTTTGAAAAAAAAGCTTGCCAAGAGTCGAGGAATATGATAAAGTATAGAAGTCGCAGAAATGAGACAACAATTTAACTGCCCAGATAGCTCAGTCGGTAGAGCAGAGGACTGAAAATCCTCGTGTCGCTGGTTCGATTCCGGCTCTGGGC
>ENA-OPDA01002259-OPDA01002259.1-human-gut-metagenome-genome-assembly--contig:-NODE-2259-length-11370-cov-1.644278_pt1 | contig 11370 bp, 13 predicted proteins | sample MGYA00241253_ERZ501486 | MGnify/ENA primary metagenome ERZ501486 (study PRJEB25962, sample SAMEA2042510) | human gut metagenome | biome: human gut; feature: human-associated habitat; material: faeces... | reverse complement strand
TTGCAGAAAACGCCTTCATTTTCCGTTGCCTGTTTCATTATAATTGCAGCCAACCACGCAGAATATGATAATACATATCCGTCCTTTTTTATCTTTGGATAAACGGCTATTGTGTTGGCATTTACTGTTCGTGCTTGTTTATCTTTTATAACTGCTGAACGTGTTTTGCTTGTTTGACTGTCCAAATCTATAATGGTAATGCCTTTGAAACAACCGTTGATTTCTTCGGTTTTCTGTTCTAAAACCGCACCAACGGTATCTGTTTCTGTCCAACCCGGTGCAATAAGCACAAACGGAATGACACCATACATTGGATATACCATTTTAATTAACTCTGTACCCGTTCTTACACCTGTTTCAGTATCATATGAACCGATAATATCATTTTCTGTAACCTTTTCGGGAGCGATACTTTTATATGTAGCTGTAACATTACCCTCGATTTTATTCTTGAAAATAATCGAAAGTTTTTCATCTACCCACTCGGTTACATAATCCTCGGAAGAAATTGTATTGCTTGCCGCCGTTAGTTTTAACGTTGATAATTACCGCATCGTCAATCAAAATTGAATTATCCTGTACAACAAATTCTTTGTCCGTTACTTCTTTGTTGTGCTTTTCCGGGTCTAAGACATTTACAAACACAACAGGTGCAACTCCTATTTTAAAGAACGATGCAAACATTGATTGACACAATGTGTATTTTGAAAAATCGGTTGAATAACCAATCTTTTTATAACAATCCTCTTTGCTTTCACAAAGTATAGGCTTATTAACCGCCTCTGACGGATTGTCTAACATATGTATCGGTGCTGTACCGATAACCACTTGTACTTGTGTAGTGGTCGATAGTGATACCGCCGTTTCGCTTTTTTCTGTCGGATATACTCCGTGTAAATATGCCATATTATTTTAACCTCCTATTTCTTTAGTTGCTGTGCCAACTTTGCCGATTGCTGATAGCAGTATGCTACACGACTTCCGGTAACAGCTTTCTTTTTCAGCGTTTCACTCAGCTTTTCTATCGGCACACATAATTCACGCACAAAATCTACATCTATCACTTTCGGAATTTTCCCTGTGAATACCGTTCCCGATTTCATTCCCGGTACTGATACTCCTATATATATTTTTTGTCCGTCTTTTTGTTCAGGCTTGCCCTGACTTTCCGCCACTTTATTTGAATTTTCAACAGCGGAAACTTCTGTTGTTTCTTCTGATACTGTTTCTTGAACGGTCGTTTCAGTATCTGCTTTCTTCGTTCTTGCCATGTTTTAACCTCCTTATTACAAAAACCTTGCAATGTCATGAAATGGCATACGCTCAATATCCCATTGTGTAATCAAATTACCTACAAAATACGGTGCTATTGTATTATCATTAATACCCCATTTTATCGGATATTTCATACGATATTTGTTTTGAATGCCAACATTTGCAGTAAAATAATCTCGTATACGATTGATAACCACCATCAACGTCTGATAACCCGACATATCTTCGCTTTCATCTTTGATTACAATGATTATTTCAACCGTAACTGTTTCGGGTTTACTTGCTCCGTTTATTTCCCCTGCATTTATTTTTACAATGCAGCACGGAACGTTTTTATCAACAATTTCAGTTTCATCACCGTAACCAAGGTCAAGTGGTATATCTTGAAGAAATCCTTTAAATGTATTCGTCTCAAAAATTTTCATATCGGGTATTAATTCTTGAACTATAATTTTTCGTATTTCTTTTTGCAAATCAACTTCCGTCATAATCCTAATATCCTTTCAATTTCCTTGTCTATATTCTCGTATAGCTTGCTTCTTACATCATCTTCGATTGTTCCCCAAGTATTATCGTTACCGTGCATAACCGGAGATGATATAGATGCCATTTTTTCAATCGGCAATCTTGATTGTCCCTCACGAACGAAAATCGTATTCCAAAAAAATGCTTTATTCCCGTATTTGCCGAGGTTTCTTCTACCGTGTTTTGTATTAATCACCGCAGAAATTCTTTTTTTGCCGACATACGTTCTGAAATGTGACATTGATATATTAGAACCCTTATCCTTTAAAATTGCTTGCAAATTAGCCGTTGTAGCCTTTTTGAATTGTAATGAATGTATATCACCCTTGGCGGTATATGTCTGTTTGGTTATTCTTTCATCTTGTTTTTTTGCCTCTCGTGCAGTTTTATTCAATGCGGTTCTCACCGCTTGCGGTGCTTTCTTTTGCATTGCACCCAACTTTTGACGGGCATATTGTAATGCCTCATCAACTTCAACAAGAACTACTACTTCCATTGTCTTTACCTCACGCCTATTTTCCTGATTACGACCATATACATTCCGCATTGTTCGGTCGTTGAAACAATGGTATATCTGATATTATCCAATACTAACATATTGCCGGGCGGAGGTCTTTTGGTATCCTCGGTCGAGATATAAATGACTTTATCGCCCTTGTACAATCCATCATCAATTTTTTGAGATATTCCGTATATTCCTGTTTCTGTTCCGTCAGTCACATTGTCATCAATAACAATATTAACTTCTTGACCGTTTAAATTATGTACCTCTGCAAATTCCGAACTATCCAAAAACGCATTGTTAATATCATCTTGCAATATTTCCTTGAAATCCATATTATCAACCATTCAATTTAACTTTTACAGTAGAACTTTCGGCATCTGCACTTTCGATTGCATAACCTATAACATTGTCTTTAGCGGTCTTTGTTGCAACATCATTTTCACTGTCGTAATAGACTTTCTCACCGATTTCTATTGCTGTGTTATCCTTTGGAACATTCCAAGAACCTGTGGTTGCAACAGTTCCTATTTCGCCCGGTTCAATATCATCCGCCGCAACGGCACATATCGCACCAATTATAATCAGTGTGCCGAGCGTTATTTTATCCTCTGTCGGATTTTTATAATTGATATTTTCGCCTTTTTGCACATATGTAGCTTTCATTTTTTACTCCTCCTCTAATATACCATCATTAACCTTAAACTTTTTGGCATCTTTAATTACTTTTTTACTAATATTTTTTAAATCAGTTGTTGTCATAAATGTCTGTACATTTCTATCTAACATCCCTAACAAATTAGTAACTTTCTCTTTATCTAACTCACTAAACAAATCATCTAAAATAAGTATTGGATAATATCCTTTAATCTCATTAATAACATTAATTTCAGCTAATTTAAAGGAAATAATTGCATTCTTTCTTTGACCTTCACTTCCCCATTCCTTTAAATTATTATTATCTAAAACAAATACTATATCATCATGATGTATACCTTCTAAAGTCTTACCAACACTTAATTCTTTTTGATAATTATCTTTATATCTTTTAATTAAATCATCTTCACTCTTATTTTTAAACGTTGATACATATCTTATTTTTAATGTTCCACTACCAAATATTTTCTCATAATTACTTGCAATATATTTATTTATATTATCCACAAATTTTTCCCTATATTTACAAATAATACTTCCATATTCAATCAATTTCTTAGTTAAAATATCTAAATAAGTATTTGTATAACTTCCATTAACATACATACCTCTAAGATAAAAGTTTCTTTGTTTCAAAATTCTTTGATAATTTGTTAAAATAACTAAATATTCTTTATAAATCTGACTTATTTCAATATTAAGCATTTTTCTTCTTATCATAGGGGCTTCGTCAATTAACCTTGTATCACTTGGATTAAATAAAATAACATTAATTCTTGATACATAATCACTTACTTTATCTTGCTTTTCTCCATTAATAGTAACAACCTTACCATCATTACTTATTTCTACCCCAAAAGTATTTTCATCACCATTTTTTAAGACATTTCCTTTAATCTTAGCTTTAATTTTTCCTTTCTTAATCATGACTTTATCATTATTTATTCTAAATGATTTAGTTAGTGCCAGAGTATAAATTGCCTCAATTATATTAGTTTTTCCACTTCCATTTAAACCATATATAATATTTAAGTCACCAAAAGAGATATTTAATGTTTCATAGTTACGAAAATTCATTAAACTTAAACTATCAATTTTCATTAATTTACCCCCTTTAGTGCCCTACATTAAAAATACAAGGCATTTTGGTATACCTATACACATATTAATTATATCACAAAATTAACCCTAATAAAAGAAAAATCGTATATTTTTTCAAAATATTATCTTGTTGTATAAACTAACCACAATCTACTACATTTAAGCATTTGATTATTAAATATTGTATAACTAACACTTATATATTTTTTTAGTTCATTTTTAAAACTTACCAAAACTCCATTACTAGTTTTTTCAAAATATTTAACACTATTAAAATTAATCCACCACCAACAATTACCTTTTTTAAGAGGAAAAAACACAATATTATTTCTTTCACTAACTATAACTGGTAATTTATAATAACTTCCTATTATATTTTTACTTCCTTTAATTCTTCCATTTAATGAACTTCCATAATAAATACAACTTTCATCTAAAATAGTATTTATTACATCTCCATCAAATACATAATCAGCATCAGCTTCCATAACTAAAGTATTACTTCCATCAAACTCCATAAAAAGGGTATTATTACTAATTTTAAACATAATATCCTCCTTTCATAGTTGGTTATAATACCACATCAAAGTAAAAAAATTTGTCGAAAAAAAACGAACAAGTGCAATTTTGTTCATTTTCTTCATAATTAATATGTTTTTATAGGTAAAATAAGCTCTGTCAACGTTTCATCTTCAACTGGTTTTATCAAAATTGGCTTATCATCAGTATTAAGAAGTAACAAAATATTTTCTTCTTTAATAACTTTTAGAGCATCCATCATAAATTTACTTGAGAATGATATTTCAATCTTTTCTTTATTATTACAATCAATATGTAATTTTTCTTCAGCATTACCAAGTTCATTACTTGTTGATGTTATAACCATATCTTTATCTTGAATATGCATCTTTATAATATTTTTTTCTTTATTTTGAGCAAGTAATGACGCTCTATCAACAGCATCATAAAATTCCTTCATATTTAAATTAATTATATAAGCAAAATCTTTTGGAATAAAATGACTAGTTTCTGGATAAGTACCACTTAATAAATTACTTTGAACATAAATATTTTTATAAACAAATAATATTTTGTTAGTAAATACATAGATTTCCACATTATCTTCATCTGCAATAATCTTTTCAAGTTCTGTAATACTTCTACCAGGAATAACAATATTAACTTGTTTTCCACATGGTACATCTAATTTAATATTCTTTTTAGATAATCTATAAGAATCTGTACAAATACATTCTAATATATCACCATTTATTTTAAAATTAATACCAGTAAGAAGTGGTCTTACTTCTTGTGTTGATAACGCATAAGAAGTTTGATTAATTAATTCTCTTAATTTTTCAGAACTAATATTTATTACATCATTACTTTTATCTATTAAAATATTTGGATAATCACATGGATTATAACAATTTAATCTATATTGATTATTCGGAGTGCTTATTTTAATCTTTAAATTATCTTCAACTTCAAAATCAATTACATCACTAGGCATCTTTCTAATCATATCAATAAAATACTTACTTTGAATAATAATTCTTCCACTACCCTCAATCATTTTAATATCATTATTAGGAATTAATACTTTAATAGTAAGCTCTGAATCACTAGCAAGTAATTCCATACCCTTTTCATTTACATCGAACACAATCCCATTAAGTACAGGAATTGTTGTTCTTTGACTTAAAGCTTTAGTAACATTATTTAATGCTTCCAAAATTACATTTTTTTCAATTGTCCATTTCATATTTTACATCCTTCTTTCTTTATGTTTATTTATTATTATTTATTAATAGCGTTAATAACGTGGATAACTAATTAACATTCTTTTATTTTCTAGAAAAATCTTAATTTTTTACCCCCATTTTATCAACATTATTGTAACTTCATTTTTATTTCTTTTAATATGTTATTTAAATTTGGATTAGTTTCTAACTCTTCTTTAATCTTATCAATTGCTGTAGATACTGTAGAATGGTCTCTTCCACCAAATTCTAGTCCAATTTTCTGTAAATTTTCATCTGTTTCAACTCTACATAAGTACATTGCAATATGCCTTGGTTTAACTACTGTATTTGTTCTTCTCTTGCTTTTTAAGTCATCTACCGATATTTTAAAGTATTCCGCAACAGCATTTTGTATTGAACCTATTGAATTGTTGATAAATATGTTAGTATTAACATAATCATTCAAAGCTTCATTAGCAAAATCCAAAGTAATTCTATCAGGAACCATCATTGCTGTGTAAGCTAGCAACCTGTTTATAGTTCCTTCAATGGTGATAATTTCTGCAATACTTTTAGTTGCTGCTGCTCTTTTTACTGCTCTTACTGCTTTTGGAAGTGCTGCCTGTATCGTCTGAAACACTCTTTTCCTCAGCAGCATCTGCTGTGTTGTCTGAGCTGTCAGAAGAACTGGTTTCCGCACTCATGATCTGATTCAGTTCATCGATCATTTCTTCATCTTTCAGCCGGAATTTAACCTCCACTCGTCTGGAAGCATCCTTATCTACATTTCCATCTGCATCCAGATAGTGATCTACCAGATAAGGTGTCATCATTACACCATCATTTGCGATAGCTGCATATATCATCAGATTTAATAACGGTGTTACAGTTGTTGTTCCCTGTCCAATGGCAAGCTGCATTCTTGACCACACGCTGTCATCTGAGGCAATATCAAAATGGCTCTTTTTGTACGGGAAATCCACCTGACTTCTGTCACTTTGATTGTATCCAAAATCCTCTGCCAGCTTCTGCCATTTTGTTGAATTAAGTGTCTGTGCAATCGTATCAAACGCGCCATTGCACGACATACCTAAAATTCCATAAATATCCAGTTCTCCATGCGCAACACCATCATGACAGTTTACAACGTAATCACCGTTTGTATATGTTCCGGTGCAAGTATAGTGAAAATCCTGCCATGTATCTGGATTTTCACGAATATATTCAAGCAATGTAATAAGCTTAAAGGTAGATCCCGGAGGATAAGTTCCCTGCGTTGCATGATTCATCATGTTCTGCGTTGTATTTTCCTCTGATGTCAGCCAGCTCCATTGCTCCTCTACTGTGTTTGGATCAAAATTAGGCGAAGAAACCATAGCCAAAATCTTTCCAGTAGATGGCTCCACCACAGTAATTGAGCCTGTCTTTCCATCAAGTTGTCTATAACAAAAATCCTGCAAACCAGAATCAAGTGTTGTCACAAGCGTATCTCCCTGTGTCTTAACACCAAGAAACTCATTTTTTAACTTTGTCCAAAAATCAACATGACTTGTCAGAAGATTTAACTTCTGAGTATCTTCAAGACCATAGCCACCAAGCACGGAATAACCTACTGTATGCGCATACCAATTTGTGTATGGATATGCGCGCACCTCAGTTCCATCCTCTCTTGTCTGCGTAGTCGCCACTACAACACCATCACTTGTAACAATATCACCCTTTCGTATCAGCTGTGCCATATTTTGCTGTCTTGTATTATATTTACTTGAAAGAACATCATCCTTTCCTTTCACCTCAAAATAAATAAAATACAAAAGCATTGCACCAAGCAGTGATACTAAAATTGTACCTGCCACTTTAATTTCATACTGGCGGCTTGTCGGCTTTTTTTCTTTTTTTACCCCTTTTTTAGTGGTGTTTTTTACTTTTTTCTGCGCCTTTGGTTCTTGTTTTATTTCTTCTTGTTTTATTTTTTCTTTTTTGATTTCTGGCTTTTGCTCCTGTTTCTCTTCAGCTGTTTCTTCATTCTTTTTTTCTGGTTTTACTTCTTCGTTTTTCTTTACAGCTGCTTCTTTCTCGTTAATAATGGACTCTTTCTTTGATTCTCTCAAGTCTTTCCACCTCATTCTGACGTTTGATATACAGTTCCTGCATGATTCCAAAAATAATAAATGTACTTAACACAGAGCTTCCTCCATAGCTGACTAGTGGAAGTGTTACACCTGTAAGCGGAATAAATTTAATTCCGCCTCCGATTGTCAAAAAGACCTGTGTGCCATATATGGCTGTAAGACCAATTCCAATCAGCTTATAAAATGGAAGATACAGCTCTGCTGCGACTGCAATAAACATTAACAAACATGCAATACAAATTAAAATCAGACAAATGCCAATAATACCGCCAAGCTCCTCGCAGACTGCTGTAAAGATACAGTCCATGATAACCTCTGGTGTTTTAGATGGCTGTCCTTTGTAAAGTCCCTGTCCGAACCATCCGCCTGTTCCAATTCCAAACAAGGAATTTCCAATCTGATTTCCTTTTCCGTAAAAATCAGCAAATGGATGAAGCCATGTCTGAACACGCACACGCACATGGGCAAACAGATAATACGCTGCGATGCAGGCAAAAAAGCCGACAATCAATCCAATAAAAAGATAAGCTTTCTGTTTCGTTGCCACATATAACATCATCAAGTAAGAAACAAAGAAAATGAGTGCAGCACCAAGGTCTCTTGAGGCAACAAGAATTATTCCGTGAACTGCTGCGATTACTGCTGACAAAAGTACACGCTTTATATCTGTGCGCTCACGAAGCAGTACCGCAATCAGCAATACAAAGCTTATCTTTACAAACTCAGACGGCTGAAAGCTGAAAAATCCCAGATTGATGTAAAGATTTGCACCTCTTGTAATTTTACCAAGCACAAGGACTATGCCAAGCATCAAAATACCGATGATGCCCATCACAATTGCCCAGTTACGTGCAGCCTTCAGTTTTGCAAACATTTTGGGAACTATTAGTGTAAGCACAGAGGAACCTACTACTATAATATACTGCTTTATTGACTGTTTTGAATTTAGCCTTGTAAGCAGTATAAAACCAATTGACAAAAACATAAGCATATGGCTTAGCAGCGCTAAATTTGCTTTTTTGTACATATGGCGGTATACAAGTAGATACACCATAAAATAAAGCATAATAGCTGCATAGTAGCCCACTATCAGTATGCTTCTCTCTTTCACTGCGATCACAGCAAAACCTAATGTCAAAAATGAAAAGGTCAAAAGGTTCATTCCCCAATAACACCCTCTCATATTTTCAACACTCTTATATCGAAGTGACCAAAATGCCAGCACCGTATATAAGATCATCACAATGATCATCGAATATTTACATACACTCGTTAATAATGTTGTCATCTATTCTTCCCTTTCGTTGTCTAGTATACTGCTGACCTCACTTTTACTCAGCGCCTCTTTTATAATGACCGCGTGTTGTATTTTCAAGTTTTGCCGACGTCTTTCCTGTCTTAGCAAGCTCTTTGTATACAGCTAATACCTCTGCCATCTGCGTTTGTGTTTCTGTAGTAAAACTTAATCTTACACTGCGAAGCGAAAGTGTGCGCACAGACGACCACTGATCGGCCAGAGACAGCGGCAGACTGTTATAAATCACGTTATAACATTCCCTGCAATTATTTTTAACAGGAAAACGGTTTCTCATTCGGTCTACAAGCGTCAGTTCTACTGGCTGTTTTTTACATCCAATCGTATTTTTACAAATACACTGTGCAGACACCATCATTGGAAGCCTGCCATACACAATAAGTTCGCTTGTCAAATCTGCCGATGCTTCCAACTCTTTTCTATTTAGCTCAACAGAAAGCGTCCTGTATTGATTTCCCCATGAAGAAAGCTCCTTCGCAGCCTGTGTATTCCAGCTATACAAACTATGATCAGCTGATACCTTTCCTGGCAGCAGATACTTCTGCGCAAATAGCCACGCCTCCGGCGTAGAAGCCAAAATGCCATCAAAGCCTGCAGCACTAATGATTTCTTTATGCTCTAAATACCATGGCTCATTCTCCTGACGAAAGACCTTTGGCAAATATAAGAAACACATTTTTCCTGCCTGATGTGCTTTTTGCACGAATTTCTCATATTGATCTGGCTCACATATATGACTGTCAATTGTCACCTGACTAATCCAATCCTGCGATAAAAGCACTTCAAATTGCTCTTTTGTCTCAGCCGATGCATGCCAAATCAATGCCAAACCTTGCACATCTGTCACTGTCTTCTGTGCTTTCTCTTTGAAAGTCTCTCCTGATATGACAGATTCTCTGTGCCATACTTTAAGAAGCTCATCTTTGATTGACTGTACTCCTGCTCTTCTAAGCTCGTTTAGCACACCAACTGGGCAAAATGATGCTTCATCTGTCTCAATCATAAGAGACTCCCATGAAAAATCAGTATCGCCAAGCTTTTCCATTTGCTTTTGAATCGCTTCCTTTGTGAGCGGACGGCTTTTTGCTTCCTGCACCATGCCTGCACTGACAGTAATCTCTTTTTTTTGCAGCACGCTCACGTTACCATCTTCACACGCTGCAGCCGCAGTCATAGATAGTATAGCAGGTTTTCCCTGATAAATCTTTACCGTTCCTTTTATATTTTCTTTCAATTTTGTTCCAATATAGTCGGTACGGATCTTTTCAAGGAATACATCCTCTCCTGCACGAAAATCAGGTGCCGTATATGTTATCATTGAAGTGCCGTTATGTCTTGTATAATAGCCATCTGTAAATCCTTTTCTGTTAAACAGACCAAGCAAATGCTTCTTGTCTGCCTCAGACACACGATATGATGCTTTGGGATTTGCCAGATAACGATCAAGATACTTGCGGTAAATGCTGACTACACCTGCTGTGTACTCTGGCTTTTTCATTCTTCCCTCTATCTTGAAAGAATCAATTCCCGCCTTCAATTTTAAGGGAATACACTCCTGCCTCTATAAGTTTGGGTAAAATTTCTATTGTACATAGATCCTTTGGACTTAAAATATAGCCCTTTTGCTGCGGCAAAATCACTTTTCCATTTTGTTCAACGCTATACGCCATACGACATGGCTGCGCACAGCGTCCTCTGTTGCCGCTTCGTCCGCCTACAATACTTGAAAACAGACACTGACCTGAGTAGCAATAGCAAAGTGCTCCATGCACAAAGCTCTCAATTTCCAGATCGCAGCTTTTATGAATGCTGCGAATCTCATTAAGTGAAAGCTCACGTGGTGTTACTATACGCGTTGCACCGAGTTCTTTTAATTTTTCTGCTGAAAGCTCTCCGCTCATTATCATCTGTGTGCTGGCATGAATCGCCAGATCCGGAAACCACTCACGCACACGGCGAAAGACACCAAAATCCTGCACAATCACTGCATCCAGCCCTTGTTCGTAATATGGGCGGAGATAATCTACAAGTTCTCCCAGTTCCTGCTCTTTCAATAACGTATTGACTGTCATATATAATTTACGTCCGTGCAGATGCACATAGTCAATTGCTTCCAAC
>ENA-OPDA01002257-OPDA01002257.1-human-gut-metagenome-genome-assembly--contig:-NODE-2257-length-11377-cov-2.989489_pt1 | contig 11377 bp, 10 predicted proteins | sample MGYA00241253_ERZ501486 | MGnify/ENA primary metagenome ERZ501486 (study PRJEB25962, sample SAMEA2042510) | human gut metagenome | biome: human gut; feature: human-associated habitat; material: faeces... | reverse complement strand
CCTTCTCCAAGATCGCAGGCTTTACCGGCACCCGCTGCGGCTACACCGTCGTGCCCAAGGAGCTGGAGCGCGAGGGCATGAACCTGAACAAGCTCTGGCTGCGCCGCCAGACCACCAAGTTCAACGGTGTGCCTTATGTCGTGCAGCGCGGCGCTGCCGCCGTCTTTACTGAGAGCGGCATGGCTGAGATCCAGCACAACCTCGACTACTACCGCAAGAACGCCAAGGTCATCGCCGACGCTCTGGACGAGTGCGGCGTGTGGTACTGCGGCGGCAAGAACAGCCCCTACATCTGGCTGCGCTGCCCCGGCAACATGAAGAGCTGGGAGTTCTTCGACTGGCTGCTGGAGAACTGCGGCGTCGTCGGCACCCCCGGTGTCGGCTTCGGTGAGTGCGGCGAGGGCTACTTCCGCCTGACCGCTTTCGGTGACGCCGAGAAGACCAAAGTTGCTGCCGAGCGCATCAAGACCGCCATCAAGGCTCTGTAAATTTTATCGCACAAAAAGAGGGAGGCACCCCGCCGGGGCGCCTCCCTTTTTGCTTGCAGTTCAGCGGTTGAAGGTCGTGCTGAGGGTCGTGCTCCACTCCTCACCGGGGGCGAGGCAGGCCGCAGCAGCACGCTGCTCCCACTCCTGCGGATCGTCCACCGAGGCGGGCAGCGAGTTCCACGGCTCGATGCAGACGAAGCGCACCGGCTTGGACAGGGCCGACCAGATGAGGGTATAGGGGAAGCCGGCCACATCGCAGACGATGCTGCGGCCCGTGTCCTTCTCGTAGATGCCCAGCGTCCTGGTACGCAGGCCTGCCATGCAGAAGCTGTCGTTGTCGAAGAGGTCGTTGGTCAGCTGGATGGCCTGCTGGTTCTTCCACTGGTAGTAGCATTTGCCCGTCAGCAGGCCGCCCCCGCTGGCGTCGAGGATGACCGGGCTCTCGGGCTGGTCGAAGCGGAACTCGTAGTCCTCGACGGTGTGGCTGTCATCGAACGGCACCTGAAAGGCCGGGTGGTAGCCGATGCCGAACCGCAGCTCTTCGGCACCGGGGTTCGAGACGGTGAGGGTGTGGTGAAGGGTCTTTCCGTCCAGCCGGAAGGTGCTGGTGAGCACGAAGTCGAAGGGGAACTTCTCCGCCTTCATGGCCTCATCCGGGCGCAGCTCGAGCTGGATGGTGTCGCCCCCCGCTTTCAGCAGGGTGTGCTCCACGTCCCGGGCAAAACCGTGCTGGCCACCCTTGTAGGTCTTGCCGCCATGGGTGAAGCTGCCGTCTTTAAGCTTGCCCGTCCACGGGAAGAGGATGGGCGCGTGGCGCTTCCAGACCGCTGGGTCGGCCTGCCAGAGCAGCTCCTCCCCCGCCGCGTTCTTCAGGCTGACGGCCTCGGCACCGTGAGTGTCCACCGTAAGGCTCAGAAATTCGTTTTGAATGGTCGCCTGCATTTTCAGTATCTCCTTTGTCCTTCTTATTTTCCGGGGCCTGCTGTTTCCAGTATACTCCCCTGTGTGCCAAAAATAAAGCCCCAGTCCGCCCGGTTTCAGCAGGGCTGTGCCAGCGGCAGGGCAACGGCAAAGGTAGTGCCGTTTTCGCTGCTGCTCTCCACAGTCACACTGCCGCCGTGCAGTACGGCGATCTCCCGCACAAGGGCAAGGCCAAGCCCCACGCCGCCCATCTCCCGGCTGCGGGACTTATCCACCCGGAAAAAGGGCTGGAAGATGCTCTCCCGGCAGTCTGCGGGGATGCCCGGGCCGGTATCCGCAACGCGCAGCACGGCAGTTTGCTTTTCCCGCCGCAGAGTGACGCGCACCGCACCGTCGAGGCGGTTATACTTGATACCGTTTTCCACCAGATTGAACACCAGTCGGTAGATCAGCGCATCACTGCCCACCATGCCCAGTTCCGCGCAGTCCTGCTGCAAGGAGATATTGTTTTTCTGGGCAAGGGGGGTCAGGTCGGTCAAAATTTCCTCCACCAGCGGTGCAAGGGCGATCTGGTCAGTACGGGAGATCGATTGCAGATTGCTCATCTCTAATAAAGTGCGCACAAGGGCGGTCAGGCGATCCAGTTGCTCCCGCAGAGAGCTGACCAGCCCGGCAGTCTCGGCATCCATGGCTGGGTGCTCCGCTGCAAACAGTTCCAGCTTCGTCTGCAAAATAGCCAGCGGGGTGCGCAGCTCGTGGGCAGCGTTGCCCGCAAACTGCCGCTGCAACTCAAAGGACTGCGCCAGCCCATCCAGCATCCGGTTTACCGACCGGCTCAACTGCCCGAATTCCTGCACGGTATCTTCGTCCAGACGGACGGTAGCAATGCTGTCCTGATCGACCCGCTGCGCCTGCTGCGCAAGCTGCTGCAACGGTTTCAGAGCTCTGCCGCTGACAAAATAAGCGATGGCCGCGCTGAGGATGGTGACCACAGCAGTGATGCACCAGCCCTTGCGGCCAAAAACCACCTTTGCATCGTAGACTTCCTGTGAAAAATGCGCCAGCAGGCTGGACATTTCCTCCTGCGGGATCTCGATGGTCAAGGAATCCTCACTGCCAGGCTGATACTGCATCATAAAGCCGTTGAGGGCATCCATGCCGGTTGCACCGGTGCGGTATAAAAGCAGGTTCATGCACACGCAGGCGCAGGCGATGAGCAGCGCCGTCAGCAGGGTGATGCGCCATTGCAGGGACAACCGTTTCATTGTACCTCTCCTCCGATCTCGTAGCCTTCCCCGATGCGGTTGCGGATGGGGTCGTAGCCCAGCGCCGCCCGCAGCTTTTTGCGCAGGGCAGAGATATGTACCCGGATGGAGTTGCTGAAGCTGTCCACGCTTCCGTCCCAGACGTGCTCAATCAGCTCTTCCTGACTGACCGGGCGTCCCTGATGCAGCAGCAGATATTCCAGTACGCCGCTCTCCTTCCGCGTCAGGGCAAGGGTCTGACCATCCACCGTGGCAACGCGGCTGCGGGTGTTGAAGCTGAGCCGCCCGCAGCACAGGCAGACGTCCTGCTGGATGAACTTGCGCCGGGTCAGGCTGCGCACCCGGGCTTCCAATTCTGCAAGGTGGAAGGGCTTGGAAAGATAATCGTTCGCCCCGGCATCCAGCCCCTCCACCTTATCTGAAATTTCACTGCGCGCTGATAAGATCAGCACACAGGTCTCAAGGTCGTGCTGCCGTAAGCTGCGCAGCACCTGCATCCCGTCCACCTTGGGCAGGTTGAGGTCCAGCAGTACAAGGTCGTACCGCTCTGCCGTCAGCGCTTCCAATGCGGCTTCGCCGTCTGCACAGGCGTCCACCTCGTACCCGGACAGCCGCAGCTTCCGGGCAATGTCCTCCCGCAGGGAGTGCTCGTCCTCTACCACCAAAAGGCGCATTTTGTTTTCCACCCTTCCCGTAAAAAATCCATTTCTTGCGTTTTTCTTCATTATAACAGATTATAGCAGACGGTGTTAAGATTCGTGTTAAGATTTTCTTAGCAGAAATTTTATCCCGGATAGTGTATACTGGTGCCATCAAACAACAGGAGGCTATGATGTTCATGACAAAAAAACAGGCGCAGCTGCTTTTGCTTGCCGCCGGGGTGCTGATGCTGCTGTTCGGCGTATGGCGGGGCGAGGCAGACACCGTATTTTCAAAAGCCATCCGGCTGTGTATGGAGTGTGTGGGCATTGGATAAGAAAAAATTAAATCCCCTTGCCCGGTTCCGGGGCTTTATACAGGCCGGAGCGACCCTTTTAACCAACATCCACCTGCCCAACTTTGCTAAAGGAACGCTGTATCAGGGCAATGGAAAATACGTCTGCGTCCCGGGGCTGAACTGCTATTCCTGCCCGGGCGCTGCCGGTGCCTGCCCGGTGGGGGCGTTTCAGGCGGTAGTGGGCTCTTCCAAATTCCGCTTTTCCTACTACATCACCGGCATTCTCATCCTTTTCGGGGTGCTGCTGGGACGGTTCATCTGCGGTTTCCTCTGCCCGTTCGGGTGGTTTCAGGAGCTTTTGCACAAGATTCCCTCTCCCAAGCTTTCCACCAAAAAGCTAAAGCCGCTGCGCTATTTAAAGTATGCGGTGCTGCTGGTCATGGTGGTGCTGCTGCCATTGCTGGCGGTCAACGAGCTGGGCATGGGCGACCCGTTCTTCTGCAAGTATCTCTGCCCGCAGGGCGTGCTGGAAGGTGCCATTCCCCTCTCCCTGACCAATGCGGGCATCCGCGCCGCGCTGGGCAAGCTGTTCACATGGAAAGCCTGCATTCTGCTGGCAGTCATTATGGGCAGCGTGGTGTTCTACCGCCCCTTCTGCAAGTGGCTGTGCCCGCTGGGCGCGTTCTATGCGCTGCTGAACAAGGTCTCGCTGTTCCAGATGCGTGTAGACACCCACAAATGCGTCTCCTGCGGCGCCTGCGCAAGGGCCTGTAAGATGGACGTAGACATTACCAAGACCCCCAACCACGCCGAATGTATCCGCTGTGGGATGTGTATGAAAGCCTGCCCCACGGACGCCATCCAGTACAAGTTCGGGCTGGGAGACCAATCAAACACCGAAACAACAAAGGAGTAAAACCATGAAATTCAACCGTGTAACCGCACTTTTGCTCAGCCTTACGCTGGCTTTCAGCCTTGCCGCCTGCGGGCAGGGCGCGTCCTCTGCATCCTCTTCTTCTGCCGCTTCCTCTGCGGCAGCGGAAAGCAAGACCGAGGAGCAGCTGCTGGCCGAGGAAAACGAGATCCTTTCCGCAAACGATGCCCTGTGGAAGAAGGTGTTCGCTTCCATGGACAAAAACATGACTGAGACCACCCTCAGCACGAACTACGGCGATTTTCTGCGCAGCTCCGTGGAAAAGACAAAGGACCAATTCTCGGATGAGGAGTACAAGACCCTGACCGCCGATGCAGAAAAGATTCGGGATATCGAAAATCAGATCGCCGCCCTTGCCCCCGCAGAGGATGCTGCTTCCGGCGCTGCCGCACAGGGCACCGCCTTCCCCCAGTTTGAGGGCAGCGATTTAGAGGGCAACCCGGTGGACAACAGCCTGTTTGCGGGCAACGCCTTTACGGTGGTGAACTTCTGGTTCAACGGCTGCAAGCCCTGCGTAGAGGAACTGGACGACCTGAACGCCCTGAACGAGAAGGTCAAGGCACAGGGCGGCGAGGTTGTCGGCATCAACACCGAGACGCTAGACGGCAACCAGCAGGGCATTGATGCCGCCAAAAAACTGCTGGCTGCAACGGGCGCAAGCTACCGCAACATCTACTTTGCCTCCGGCAGCGACGCCGGCAAGTTTGCGCTGAACATCATGGCCTTCCCCACCACCTACGTTTTTGACCGGGACGGCAACGTTGTGGGCCAGCCCCTGCTGGGCGGCATCGACAAGGAAGAAAACCTTGCCGCCCTGCAAAAAAATATTGACGCTGCCCTTGCCAAGGACAACGCCAAATAAGCTATTCTCCCCTGCCACGGAAATCAACTTTTAGAGTTCGTCCCAGAGCAGCCGGATGAGGGGCAATTTCCCGTAAGTTGCTGCTCTTTTGCGCCCTCATCAGTCACCTGCGGTGACAGCTTCCCCCCAACCGGGGGAAGCCTTTAGAGAAAATTTGATTTCTGTAATTCCCTGCCGCCTACGGGCGGCTTTTTTTGTTTGCACCGGGCATTGTCATGCACGCCCGGGCGCCGGACGGAATACGCTGGGGCAGAAGCATACTTTTACCAGCAAAGGAGCGTATCTCCATGAAGAACACCGGAACTCTCCGCATTCAGGCCTTTGCGGCCCGTCAGTCCAGCCCTGTCGAGGGTGTGACCGTCACCGTCAGCGGCAACGGCTTCACCGCCACCCGCCTGACCGACGCCGAAGGCAACGCCGACGACGTCACCCTTACCACCCCCGCCTGTGCTCTCTCGCTGGACGAGAACAACACCACGCAGCCCCCCTACGCGGTCTGTGACCTCGTGGCCTCCAAGACCGGCTACCGCACCGTCCGCATCCAGGGCGTGCAGGTCTTTCCCGGGCAGGTGACGCTGGCCCAGCCGGAGATGATCCCCGAAACCGAGGAGGACCGCGATGTGCCTAACCCGCCCATCGTCATCCCGCCCCATGCCCTCTTTGCGGGGGATGGCGGCAGCGGCACCGCCCCCACTGCGGGATGCGTTCCCCGCGTGCTCGACCGGGTCATCATCCCGAAGAACATCACCGTCCATCTCGGCAGGCCCGCTGCCTCGGCCCGGAACGTCACCGTCTCGTTCCGTAGCTATATCGCCAACGTGGCGTCCAGTGAGGTGTATCCGACCTGGGCTGACGAAAATAGCCCAGCGGGGCAGTCGAACTGTCTGCCGACTCAGAAATTCCATTCGATCGTTATTTTTTGTTCTCCGGTAAGCGTATCTTTTGGGCTGACAATAACACGATGGACCAACAGCACAACAAGTTCGCGGGTCAGGTACGAAACCTGTGCCAGTTCACGGACACGCTGCATCTGTGTCTGGACTCCACCGGTTTCTTCCTGCTGTTGTTCCAGTTCCGTTTCCAATGTATCGATCCGGGTCTCTGCCTTTTTCACTTCTTCCAGAAAGGTCTGGTTCATTTCAGAAAACTGAACGGCATCAATTAAACCTGACGCCTTATCCAGATACAACTCCTGCATGGCCTTGCGCCGCCGGGCTGCTTCGCTCTTCAACCGTTTCAGCTCGTCACGCCTGGCCTGCTCTCGCTGCCGGATGGGGTCATCCTGTTCTGGAAGGGTAACTTTTTCAGGGTCAAAATAGTCTGCCGCATACGCCCGGATACGTTCCAGTACAGCATTCTCCAACGCGTCCATATCGGTACAGGTCTTGTTGCCGCACACTTCCGGTGCGCGCTGGTGCATCCGGCAGCGGACATAGCGTCTTTGAACGCCATCCGCTCTTGGCTGATGGGCAGTCTGCTCCATATAGCTGCCGCAGCAGCCGCAAACCACCTTTTTGGCAAGCGGATGGATCGTCCCCTGCACGCCGCTCCGGGTGCGCGCTGCCAGCATCCGCTGTACCGTTTCAAAGGTGTCACGGTCTATGATAGGCTCGTGGGTATTTTCTACAACGATCCACTGGGACTTTGGCAGCCAGACCGTCTTTTTGGATTTATAGCCCACCTTTTTGTGCCGTCCCTGCACCAGATCTCCGATGTACGTCTGATTATGGAGCATCTGATAAACAGTCGGGCTGCCCCACAGCGAATAATCCGTTTTTTTCATGGCAGCGTGGTACTGCGCACCGTGCAGCTGTTTGTATGCTGTTGGGCTGGGAATGCCTTCATTGTTCAGGATCTGCGCGATCTTATGCGCACCCATCCCGCTAAGCGCCAATACAAAAATGCGCCTTACCACCTCAGCCGCTTCCGGGTCGATGACAAGCTTTCCCTTGGCGTCCGGGGCTTTGCAATACCCATACAGTGCAAAGGAGCCGATGAACAGCCCCTCTCTGCGTTTGTGGTCCAGCACGGCGCGGACATTGTTGGACAGGTCCTCCAGATACCACTCGTTGATCAGCCCATTGATCTGGCGGGATTTTTTGTTTGCCGCCTCGCCGGTATCCACATGGTCCACCACGGCAATAAACCGGATGCCCCATTCGATGAACTTTCCGTGCAGATATTTTTCCACCAGCTCCATATCACGGGTAAAGCGGGACTGCGTCTTTGCCAGCACCACATCAAACTTATGTTCGCTGGCAGCTTGGATCATGGCATTGAATGCCGGGCGCTCCCGGTCGATGCCGGAATAATCCTCGTCCGAATAGATCCGGTAAACTTCAAAGCCCTTTTCTGCGGCATACGCGGTCAGCATGGACTTTTGGTTCTGGATGCTCTCCGATTCACCGTTTTTCCCTTCATCCTCCTTGCTCAGGCGGCAGTAAATTGCCGCTTTCATGGTCTGCGCCCTTTGTTTCCGGCACAGGTATCCCTGCACAGCATCTTAATCGCCCTCCCTTCTATGCTCCGTCCTGCAAGGGTATGGGCGTATCGTTTTGCAGTGCATCCGTGAGATAGCGCTCAAACGCCTTTTTAAACTGTTCCCTGCGCTGTTCCCCGCTGTCGGAGCAGAATTTTTCGTACAGAATAAAAGCCGTGTTTTCCATAAGCACCCTCTTTTCGGTCTGCATGGTCGTTTTGTGCGTCATCTCAGTCTATTTCCGGCTGCTGCGGTTCAGAACTCCGCCGGACGGAAAGCACCTGCAAAGCACGCGGTTTTTCGCCTTTTTCCATGCAAAAACCTTTAAAAACAGCTTGAAACGCTTTTGTTGCAATGATACAATAAGAATGTCATTTTATGGGAAAATCGGCGTATGCCCAGTGCGGACAGGCCGCGAGCGTGGGAGTTCCTGTGGGGTGTGTAAGAATAGCCAAACTGTGAGGAAGGTATTATTGTATGATGAAGAAAATCTCCCGCCGCTCGTTTTTGCAGGCTTGCAGTCTGATGCTCGCAGCGCTGACCGCCTGCGGCGGCGGCAAGACCGAAACGGCGAAAAAAGACGATGCGCACGAAGCCGTCACCTTTATGGCACCTTATAAGGAGATAGAAGCCTTTATTGAGCAAGTACACAGCGTTTACCCGGAAGTGAACATCGAGGTCGTGCCCTACAGCGGCGATAACACCACCACCTGCTTGCAGAATATGTTTGCGGCGGGCGACCTGCCGGACGTCTGCACCTTGACCTACTACGATCCCCAGATCGATCTGGTCTCCGACAAACTGCTGGACCTTTCCGGCTACGATTTTACGGATAACTATGTGGAGTCCCGTCTGCAGGACGTGTTCGACAACGGTGCCATCTACCTGCTGCCCTCGACCTACAACTGCTACGGCATCACCTACAACAAGACCCTGCTGCGGGAACACGGCTGGGAACTGCCCAATTCTTTTGCTGAGCTGGAAGTGCTGGCCGCAAAAGCCAAGGAAGCCGGGGTCGATCTCTGCCTGTCACAGATCCAGTATCCGGGCTACGGTTTCCAGTATCTGTGCAACATTGCAGATGCCGATTTCCTCGGCACGCTGGATGGCAGACTGTGGCAGAAGGATTATCTTTCCGGCAAGGCAAACGTCAGCAACACCCCCGGCATGATGCAGGCAATGGCGTATGTCAAAAAGTGGAAGGACATCGGGATGCTGAACGACTCCGGCGATGCTCTTGACGACAATGTGACCCGGCAGAGGATGGCCGAGGGGAACACCCTGTTTTTGATCGGAAACACCAACGGCATTGTGGAGGCAGACGGCAACGCCGATAAATTTGGGCTGATGCCGTTTCTCTCGGAGGACGGCACCCAGAACGTTTTTGTGCTGAATGTGAACCGCTTCTACGGTCTGAATAAAAAGCTGAAACAGAGCCCCCAAAAGCTGGAAGATGCGCTCAAGGTGATGCGTGTGCTTTCCACCGTTGCAGGCACCAGCGCTCTGCAGCCCGCAACGGCGCTGAAAAGCAGCCTGTTGCCCTTCAAGGGTGCAAAGGCAGACGGCACCTATTACGCCGATGTTGCCGATGCCCTGAACGCAGGCAACACCGCGCCCTTTATCTATTCCGGCTGGGAAAACACCATCGTGACCACCGGCTTTAAAATGCTGGACTTCATCAAGGGCAATGCTACTATGGAGGATGTCATCCGTCAGCTGGACGAGGATCAGGACAGTGTGGTGAACAACACCCCGGATGTCATCACTACCGTTACGGAGGAGCTTTCGCAGCAGGACTGCGCCATGCTGGTAGGCCGCTGCTTTGCACAGGCCACCGGCAGCGACCTTGCGCTGGTCTCGCTGAGCACATGGATCCCCGGCAACCCCACCGAGCAGAACCACCACGGCGTAGCCGCCAAGCTGTACGCCAAGGGCATTACGGATTACGACCTTTCGGCTATCCTGCCCACCGGCTGGAACCGCACCATCCAGACCGTCACCCTGACCGGGCAGCAGATCAGCGATCTGCTTTCTACGGGCTACGATGCCTACGGCAACGGCAAGGGCTACCCCTATGTGCTGGTAAGCCCGGTGCAGCCGGAGGCGGGCAAGACCTATCAGGTTGCTATCTGCGGTGTGAGTGATCAGCTGGCTGCCGAAGCAACGGTGACAGACAGCGGCGTGGTGGGCATGGATGCCGCAAAAGCCTTCTTTGGCGCTTACACCACCATCAGCCGGGCAGACACCGCATGGAATTAAACAGAACAGACAGGAGATACTGGATGTGAACAAGAAAAAATACCAAAAGCTGCTTTGGGGCACCGGCTTTGTCATCATCGTGTTGATCCTGACCCTTTTTGTCATGAGCCAGACCTATATCCAAAACCTTGTCTACCACGAGCGGCTGAGCCAGATGGAAGAGGTCACCCACCAGATGTTCCACAGTCTGGAGGATGTGATCGACAACCACTGGGACGAGGTGGATGTGCAGTGTAATTATTTATACTATACTCCGCTGGAGACTGATACCGATCTCTACCGCTATCTGAAAAAGCTGTCGGAGCTTTCCAATTACCATGAAAAACAGATTGAACTGATCGCCGTGGATGCTGCCGGGCGTTATTATACCGAGTATGGCCACACGGGTCTACTGCGGGAAATGAACTATCTGGAAAACGCGCCGCAGCGGGTCAGCTATGTTTCCAATTCGCTGACCGTGGACGACTCCCGGATGGTGTTTCTGGAACAGCTCTCCACCCCCATCACACTGCAAAGCGGAGAGAAAGAGATCACCCTGCGCTACTTTGGTATTTCGCAGAGCATGACCCAGCTGAACGATTATTTCCGCTGCGACGCCTACGAAAACAACAACAGCGTCTATGTGCTGGACAACAAGGGCTTCAAGCTGTTCAACGCCAATGATACCGAGCTGTTGAAGGGGCATAACGTATACACCGTGCTCTCCCAGATGTCCTATCTGCACGGTTCTTCCTTTGCAGCAGCAAAGGAGCGGCTTGCCCGCACAGGCTCCTGTTATTCCAACGCCGTGCTGGACGGGACTGAGTATTACTACGCCCTGAAGCAGATGGAAAACGCCCAGTGGACGCTGGCGTTCCTTGTTCCGGCAGAATATGTGGCCGTGAATACCCAAAAGCTGGTCAACATCGTCATGGTCATCATCATCGTCATTGCAATGGTGTTCTCGGTCATAACAGTTTTCGTCGGCTGGTCTCTCCTGCGGCAAAAGCAGCAGCAGGAGCTGCAGGCAGAAAAAGAAGCGAACCTCCGTCTGGAGCAATACAACATCCATCTGACGCAGGTAAACGATGAGCTGCGGCAGGCACAGGACATTGCCGCAGAGGCGTTACAGTCCGCCGAGCGTGCCAGCAAAGCCAAGACGGACTTCCTTTCCAACATGAGCCACGATATCCGCACCCCCATGAACGCCATCATCGGCATTACCACCCTGATGAAAACCGAGCTGCACGAGC
>ENA-OPDA01002250-OPDA01002250.1-human-gut-metagenome-genome-assembly--contig:-NODE-2250-length-11412-cov-1.587391_pt1 | contig 11412 bp, 10 predicted proteins | sample MGYA00241253_ERZ501486 | MGnify/ENA primary metagenome ERZ501486 (study PRJEB25962, sample SAMEA2042510) | human gut metagenome | biome: human gut; feature: human-associated habitat; material: faeces... | reverse complement strand
GGCTCGTCACGGGCACGCCATGCCAGATAGACTCCTTCCGCCGCTATATCCGCCGGATGCGCTGTGAGGACCGCTTTGTGCTGATGGATTTTTTCTGCCATGGTGTGCCGTCGATGCTCCTCTGGCGGAAGTATCTCGCAGAGGTGGAGCGGCAGACAGGAAAGGCCACCTACGTGGCCTGGCGCAACAAGCAGACGGGATGGCACGACTCATGGTCGATGCAGGTGGACGGCGGGCAGGCTGGCGAGCCGATAGACTGGCATGACTCATATGAAATGTTAATAAGGGGAAAAAACGGTTTTTATGCATCAAGGCTGTCGCGGGGCGACAGTTTCTACCGTCTCTTCCTTAGCGACAGTTGCCTCGGCAAGGCGTGCTATGAGAAATGTAAATTCAAATACGACCGCTCTTCCGCCGACATCCGCATCGGCGACCTGTGGGGCAAGACCTACGCCGACAACGAGGAGGGCGTCAGCGCCGCAGTGGCGATGACAGAAAAAGGCGACGCACTGCTGCATGAGTGCGGATGCACGCTCGTGGATCATCCCTTCGAGGTCGTGGCCGAGGGACAGATGAAGACGGCTCCCACACCTCCATCATATGCTGCCAAGGTGTGGGAAAACCTTAAGGATCCGGCTATCCCTCTTTCTGGAGCGGCCAAATATCCGCTTGCTGAAGCGCGGCGCAGAAAACTGACAAGGAGAATCAACAAGCTGCTGCGGCTGGCTAAAATAAAAATGCAGATAAAATGAAGATAAGAACAATAACTTGCCACGACGTGGCCAATTATGGCGCGGCCCTGCAGGCACTGGCCTTACAAACTTATTTGGAGCGGCTTGGGCACGATGTCAGGATAATAGATTATGTGCCGGAATACGTCAAGCCATATAATTTGTGGAGCGTGCATCCCTCATCCCGCCTCTATAAGCCCTCGCAATATTTTTTTCTGTTCAAGCTGTATTGGGCAGCACGGAAATACTTCCATGTGCGTCCCACGATGAAGCGGCTTGAAGCTTTCAAAAGGTTTAATGCCAAGTATCTGAAGCTCACGCGCCATTATTCTTCATACGATGAGCTTGTCGCAAATCCCCCGGAAGCGGATTTGTACATTGCAGGAAGCGACCAGATATGGAGGACAAATCTCAACAACGGCAAAGACCCCGCTTTCTATTTACAGTTTGGCGGAAAACAGACGAAGAGAATTTCATACGCCGCCAGCTTCGGTTTGCCATATTTGACGGACGGCATGGATTACCTTGTCAAAACATTCCTGTCGGGTTTGGACGCAATTTCTGTACGCGAATCGTCCGGCATAGAGATACTTGAAAGGATTGGATTGAACGGCACACTCGTAGTTGACCCAGTGTTCCTGTTGTCTAAAGAGGAATGGGTAAGCCTTTTAGGGGTGAAAGAGCCAATCATATCTGAGCCATATCTGCTTGTCTATGACTTGAACAAGGGTTGTATGGCAGAAGAAAAACAGGCGTTTGTCCGTATGTATGCAAAGAAGAAGTGCCTGAAGATAGTGGCTGTCAATGACAGCATGGAGACCAGATATGCGCAAGTGAACATCAACAATGCCGGACCGGAGGAATTTGTGAATCTCATAGCCAATGCGAACTTCGTGCTTTCCGACTCGTTCCACGCAACCGCCTTCAGTTGCATAATGCAGACACCTTTCCGCGTTTACTTCAACTTTGAGCAGGCCGTCCGCATAAGGGATTTTCTTGAAATGGTGGGAGTAGGCCAGTGCATGAACAGCAAAGTAGATGAGGATTACGCGATAGACTGGAAACGGGTGAAGGCCATTTTGGATGGACGTATAAAGGAATCCAAGGAATACTTGAAACCACACACAGACTACAGAGTCTTATGATATTTGCTTTTGAATTATTGGTCGAGGCTTTCCTCATTTACAAGGTGTGGACTGAGCGCGACCGCACGAGGCTGTTTCTCTGGTTCATGTCGGCCATGATACTGCTGCATCCGATGCTGAAACTCATGCCCGGAATACCGTCGGTCAACTGGATGTTTCCCGTGGTATGCCTTGCGCGTGTCATAAAGGAGAGGAGGCTTGGGGTGTCATGGAGGAGTTTCCCGCTTAAACACATTTACGGGGCAATCCTCATCTTCCACTTCCTACAGCCACTTTTCTCGCGGTGGCAGGGGATTGGCATGACTTATTTCTATGTGGTCCAGTATGTGATGATCACTTATCTCTATGTGTTCCTCGGATACTGCATGGCACCGGACTACAAGAAGCTGATGGAAAGCAGGAGGTGGGTCTGCGCATGTTTGGTGATAATATTTGGCATCGCAGTGGTATGCGAGGCATTGACATACAACATTATAGCCTCTAATATTACAGACAGTACCATCTGGACTACAGAAAGAGCTGACACTGAGAGAGGATTCCGCGTGACATCCACACAGGGGTCGCCAAACATATTCGGATATGTCAATGTGCTGCTGGCCATTCTGATTCTGAACATCAAGGACAAGACTGGCAGAAAGTATCTGATGTTTGCCATGATTCTTGTGGATATCGTGCTGTGTGGGACGCGTGCGCCAATATTCGGTCTTGCGTCATCCGTCTGCATTTACGCCTTGTTTGCAAGCAAGGGGAAGCTGGTCCGCGCTGGCCTGTTTGGCCTGCTGACCATTGTTGTTGCTGTCAACTTCATCGACAGCAAATCGCCCGCAATGAAATTGGTTAATGGAGTTGTGGATATATTTACAACGGGCGGTGAGAACACGGGCGGCAGCAGTGTGGACTTACGCGAGCGACAGTTCGCTGTGGCAATGATACTTGCGCTTGACAATCCAATCTGGGGAAGTGGCCAGGGTTTCTGCAGTGCCATGCAAAATGAGGAGTCGAGCATGCATATATACTACGACCAGGATCTGTATGGAGCAGAGAGCGTGATATTTTACATGTTCATTGACTATGGATTTGTCTATACAGGGCTGATTATCATCTATTATTTGAGTTACATACTGTTTTTCATGAAAAACCTCCGGGGCAACAAGGACATCCTGATGCTGGCAATCCCGGCGCTTGTCGCCTTGCTGACACATCTGCTCACATCGCGGCCTGACAACTCATGGCAGATTTTCATGCCACTGATGGGGGCTTGCATGTACATGCTGCAAAGCAGGAAGGCTTTGCGGACTTACGCTTGAGATTATGGAAAAGAAAAAGATACTGTTTGTCATCCACCGTCTGGACGCAGGCGGGGCTGAGAAGAGTCTGGTGTCGCTGCTTAACTCGCTGCCGCTGGAGAAATTTGAAGTGGATCTCCTTGCACTTGACCCGACAGGCATTTTCCGCGACAACCTGCCTGACGGATTGCGCTTTGTGAACCCACCGGGGGAAATGGTGTGCCAGCATGTCCGGATAAACGAGGGGCGGTTTTGGAGGCACGTCACATTCAAGACACTGTGTATAAAGCTGAGGTGCATCATGGGGAATCATGCGCGAGGAAGAAAGAGTAGGGCGAGGATGTGTCATACCCAATATTACAACGCTGTGTGGAAGAGGCACATCCCAGACCTCCCCAAGAAATATGATGTCGCAGTGAGCTATCTCGACGGGATGAACTATTACGTGATTGACCATGTTTGCGCTGATAAGAAGATATTGTGGTGCCACAACGATTACAATAAGCTTGACCTCGTGCCCGCATACGACAGGAGTTACTACGCCAAGGCTGACAAGGTGTGTACGATAAGCGATGTGTGCCTCAAGTCGCTCATTGACAACTTCCCTAGCATGGATGACAAGCTAGAGGTGGTTGAGAACATCTCCTCGCCCCGCATCATCAATGCCCAGGCTGACATGACCGCAGAGATGACGGGTGCAGGCGACGGCTTTGCCGACGACAGCCGTTTTAGGCTGGTCTCCATCGGGCGGCTGGTAGAGCAGAAAGGATTTGACATCGCCATTGATGCCGCAAGGATACTGAAAGACGGTGGGTTGGACTTCGCATGGTACATCCTTGGCGAAGGAGAACTGCGCAAACCTCTGGAGGAACGGGCGAAGGCTAAAGGCGTGGATGCCGTGGTGAAGTTCATCGGAGTGCGCGCCAATCCCTATCCTTACATCAAGCAGGCCGACCTCTTCGTGATGCCGTCGCGCTATGAGGGCAAGAGCATCGCCCTGGACGAGGCGAAGATACTGTGCAAGCCCATCGTCGTCACTAGCTACCCGTCTGTCGGCGATGCGATAGAGAGCGGCAGGAATGGCTTGATAGTGGATATTGACGCACAGGCTATTGCCTGCGGTATAATGGAACTGTACCGCAATGAGACCCTCCGCAGCCAACTCGGCGATAACTTGAGGCAGGAGGACTGCGGCAACGAAAGTCAAGTGGTGGGGAAATTCTTAAAACTGATGGGCTGATAATGATAAAGACTAAAGATGACTTGCGCGAATACCTTCAATGCGACAAGATGCATCTTGGCATCAAGCATGCAAGGTCGCGATGGAACAATGACATCTGGAAGTATGAGATAGCTCTCCGCCGCCACGAATATTATCACAACAACAGAAAAGGCATCATAAACCGTTTTCTCTGCAAATATTGGGCGTGGCGCCACCACAGGCTTGGCGTGCGTCTCGGGTTCACCATTTACGTCAATACCTGTGGAAAAGGTCTCCGGCTGAGCCATTACGGTTCCATTATCATAAACGGAAAAGCCCGGTTGGGCGACTTCTGCGATCTGCACTCTTGTGTCAACATAGGCCAAAATGGGGGAAAAGAGAATTCCATCAACACTCCCACGATAGGCGACCGTGTTTGGATAGGTCCAGGGGCTAAGCTGTTTGGAAAGATAACTATTACCGACGGTTGCCAAATCGGTGCCAATGCCATCGTCAACAAGAGTTTCGACACTCCGGGTTCGGTGATTGCAGGCTGTCCGGCAAAAGTTCTTAAAGTGCTGCCGATATACGTTTCTGCTGACTGATTGCGGGCAAAAGGCGGCATTTCATTTTTATAACGCAACAAAAAGTTCAAATCCATGAAAGATGTATCAAGCGGAAAGCCTCTGAGGATATTGGAGGTGATACCCGCGTTGAACTCCGGCGGGGCGGAGCGGTTTGTCGTCGACCTGTGCAACCAGATGGCAAGGGACGAATGTGAGGTGACGTTGCTGACGATGAAGAACTTTTCCTTACGGAATTTCGGCTTCTATAAGGATGATATTGCGTCTGGCGTGAAAGTCGTCAACCTTGGTCTGGGGAAGTTTGCCCCCACCACCTTTTACTGGCTCTACAGAGCCATACGGCAGCAGAAGTGCGATGTAGTGCATTTCCACTTGACGGCGATGTATTTCGGCGTGCTGGCAGTGCTCTTCGACAGGAAGAAAAAATATATAGTCACATCGCACAATCAGGCCGAGAGTGAGAGGACTAACGAGCGGTTTCGGTATTGGGTGAAAAAGCTATGCCTGAAAATGCGCCTGTTGCGGCAGGTCGCCATATCCGACCAGAACGCCCAGTCTGTCAGAACGGTATTTGGTATGCCACCGGTCAGGTTGATATACAACGGACGGGAGATGGTCAGCGCGTCTGACAAATTCAATGAGGTAAAGCGTGAGGTCAGCCGATGCAAGCAAGACGATGACACCAAGGTGTTCACAGTGATAGCGAGATGCAATCCCCAGAAGAACATCCCTAGGCTGATAAGATGCTTCAACCGACTGATTGACGACGGGGAGAACGTGGCTCTGCTAGTGATAGGCAACGGCTATGACGCTCCCGAGATGCAATCCGTGATAAGCCAGGCAAAGGGTGGCATCCATTTCTTGGGCCAGCGTCATAACGTGGCGGACTATTTGCTCTGCTCTGACTTCTTCACGCTTTCTTCCGACTATGAGGGCATGCCGATAACGCTGATTGAGGCGTTTGCCTGCGGGTGCATTCCAGTCGGCACGCCCGTAAGCGGATTTAATGATGTCGTCACAGACGGTGCGAACGGTTTTATCGCCAAGGACTTCAGCGATGAGGCATATACCGAAGCCTTGAAGAGAGCCTTGGCGCACGGAAATTCCATATCGAAAGATTCCCTAAGATGGACTTACGCGCAGAACTTTTCCATGGAGACATGCGCACACAAATATGAAATGCTTTTCAGGGAGATGGTGGAGAGGTAAACCACGCGATGCCAACGCACCGGCACCCAATCTTCCTGTAACATACAAAAAACAGACCATATCCAATGAACATAACAGACAAATCGGCTTTGCGCGGATGTACAAGTTGCCAAATGTGTGCAGCCGTGTGCCACAGCAATGCAATAACAATACGGCTCGACGGGGACGGTTTCTATCGTCCATACGTGGATGCCGACAAATGCACGGACTGCGGACTGTGCGCGAAAGTGTGCTACAAGTTTGACGGGGGCATAAAGATGACAAGCCTCGATGATGAGGAAGGAATTGACGTGTATTCGGCACAGCACCTGTCCGGCTCTTTGCTCAAAAAGGTGACTTCGGGAGGTGTGGCTGATGCCTTGGCCAAAGAGCTTACGGAGCAAGGCTATGCGTGCATTGGCGTGGTCTACAACGATGATACCCATCGGGCGGAACACGTGGTGGCACACACCCTGGCAGAGACGGACGCTTTCCGGGGCTCAAAGTACATCCAACCTTACAGCTTCGACGGCTTCAAGTATCTGGTGAAGAATGCACGGACGGAAAAATTTGCCGTATTCGGATTGCCTTGTCATATCTATGCAGCCCACAAGTATTTGTCGCTGTGCAAAAAGCGTGACAAGTGCGTGCTGATAGACCTCTTCTGTCATGGATGTCCGTCAATGCACGTCTGGGTCAAATATGAGCAGAATATAAAGCGTCTGGTCGGCAACAAGAGATTTGATGAGGTTCAGTTTCGCAGCAAGGTCAAGGGCTGGGGGAATTTCCACGTGGCGGTAATGGTGGATGGCGTAAAGGCTTTTGTGAGCAGTCCCGGGCAAGACGAATTTTATTCCCTGTTCTTCTCCGACCACGTGCTCAATGATGCCTGCGCCTCTTGCAAGCTTCGAAGCACGATGGCCTATACAGACATTCGCGTGGGCGACTTCTGGGGGAAGAGATTCTTGAATGACACTAAAGGCGTGTCGGCTGTGGCAATAACATCGGAGAGAGGGCGGCAGTTGTTCGCATCCGTCAAGGGGCAGTTTGCGACAGGCAAAAGCTCCATGAGGGAAGTCATCGTGAAGCAAAGCTATGGCAGGGAGTATTCCCCCGACCCGGAATTGCGCAAGGCGATGCTCGGCTGCCTGCGCGACAATAACAGCTCCTTGAAAGATGCTGTCAGCTTGTTTTACAGCAAGCAAGGAGTGGCCATGAAAGCCAAGAGGCTGCTGAAGTGGATAGACTGGTATCTGCCTTTCGACCTTACCCGGCTGCTGAAACGGATAGTTTGAGGCAGACGCTTGCAATAATAACCAACGATATTGTACTTTTAAGAACATTAGAACACATATAAATGATCAAGAAGTTTTTTGTTTTCGGCAACATCGGCAAGATGACAGAGTTGCCGAAGAGCGGTGGGCAGTCATCCGCCCGAAGAGTGATGCAGGGACTGGAAAGAATGGGATATGAGACGGTGCCGATAGTAAGGCGCCGCTGCGTGCTGGAGGGAAAGATTATCCATTTCTTGGAAACGCGGTCGTTTGCCGTCATAGACCTGCTCAAGATATTGCGCCACATCGTGCTGGCAAACCGCAAAACGAGCGCTTTCCTGACCCTCACCTTCGGCGGCAAGCTTGCGCCATACGAGCTTTTGATATCCGTGATTGTCAGGATGCTTGGACTTAAGACGGTGACTTATATGCAAGGCGGGCAATTCATTGACTTCTACAACCGGGGGGCAAAGTTTTACCGTTGGCTCATCAAGAAAAACATGGACTTGCAAAGCCAGGTGTGGTTTGAGGGCATGCCCTCGCTGGAAGTTGTCAGGCGCATAAGCGACACACCTCTCGTCTATTATCCCAGCTATGTGGACCAGGAAAATATCGTAAGCCGCATTCCCGAGAGGCCAAAGGACAGGTTCAACCTTTGCTACTTCGGGAGAGTGACCCCCGAAAAGAATGTCGATGTGATTATCAAAACCTTTCACTTGCTGTGTGAAAAATACGACGACGTGTATCTGACCGTCATCGGCGGGTCGGGTTACAGCAAGGCTTACGTGGAAGAGGTGGACGGGATGATAGAAAACTCGCCGTTCAAGAGCCACATCACCCGCAAAGGGCTGACCCCATTCGACGAGATCAAGGAGATAATGCAGTCGCAGCACCTGTTTGTGTTCCCGACCAAAGAGCGTTGCGAGGGGCATTCCAACTCACTTAACGAGGCCATGGCCCAGGGGCTGGTGCCCATCGTGAGCGACTACCACTTCAACCGCGACATCGTGGGCGATGACCGGCTTGCCGTCAATGGATGGGAGCCGCAAGACTATGCTGACAGGATAGCTCACATCAGGGAGACCTGCGACTTACAGGAAATCGCCGTCAAGATGAGGAACCGGGTAATGGAGAATTACTCCCGTGAAGTGGTCAACAAGCGACTTTTCGAGGAGCTGAAGAAAATATAAGCAGGAATTCTCTATTTGGCAAAGGCGAGATGATCATCATGCTTTGGCAGCACAAAACAATTATCAACAATGAAGATAGGAATTTTTACGATACTTAATGTGAATAATTACGGTGCAGAGCTGCAGTGTTGCGCTTTGTATAGGAAATTGCATAAGATGGGATATGATGCAGAAGTAGTAAATTATTTGTTTGGCATCAACCCCGGACATGAGTTTAAAGGCGAAAGGAGAACCGTGCCCATCTCTCTCAGGCAGGACATCAAGGTCAGGCTACTGCCCGTAGTGCAAAACCTGTTTTGCCTTTTCCATCATAAAAACAAGAAATTACGCGACAGCCGGTTTGACGAGTTCCACTCAAAATACAACCACCTGACCCCAACGCTCTACCCCTCGGTGAAGTCCTTGTACGAGGCTGGTTTTGATTATGACGTGATTTGCATCGGGAGTGACCAGGTGTGGAATTATATGAAGGGCTATTCATTGGAGCCTTTCTTGGCATGCTTCGACAAGAAGCAGACAAGGAAAATCTCTTATGCGTCCAGCATAGGACTGTCTGAAATATCAAGAGAGGCCGAGGCTGTTTTCAAGAAATGGCTGTCTGCGTTTTCCCACATATCGGTGCGTGAGCAGCAGGCATCAACGCTGCTGGGCAACCTGCTGCAGCGGAATGTCGATGTCGTCCTTGACCCGACGCTCATCCTTGACCACGAGGAATGGCTTGAGGTGGCCAGGTTTGACATGTGCCCGAAAGAGAAATATATTTTGGTCTACATCGTCACCATAAAGCCGTGTGACTATGTGCTCCGGCTGGCAAGGCATATAGCAAAACAGCGTAACCTTAAGATCGTTCGCATCTGCCGGGACGCCTATCCGGAACATTCGGGGGATGACGTACAGGAAATATTGACAGCAGGGCCGTCAGACTTTGTCGGCCTGTTCGCCAATGCGGAATTTGTCGTGACCAACTCTTTCCATGGTACTGTGTTCTCTGTAAATTTCTCAAAACCATTCTATTCTGTCATAAAAAGCAAGCACTCGACCAACAGCCGCCTGACGAGCATTCTCCAGAAGCTGGCTTTGGAAAGCCGCATAGTGTCAGTCGGCGATGACTTCCCCGAGATTACCGACATTGATTATACCCTACCCGCGGAACAGTTGAGGAGGGAGAGGTCGCACTCATTGGAGTATCTCCAAAAGGCATTGTCATGTTAGGGAATGGCCATGACTTGCCTCGCCAGGAGAAAACAGGATGGCTGGCTATGCTACATCCTTGTACAGACAGACGATGGTCGAAAAAATCCTGATAGGAAGCGGAAACACGGCTAATGTAAGTAAGCACTTGAAAAAAGGCTATTAATTTTCTCATGCTTTAACTATGTGTGGCACTACTCCCGTTCGGCACTATTTGTTGACACGTTTCAACCTTCCGTTGTGGAACAAGGATAAGCGTGGATTGGCGACCCGGGATGAAGCGTGGTTGGAAGATAGGTTCCGCCTTTTTGAACAATATACTTTGCCCAGTGTTTTGCAGCAAAGTTGTAAGGATTTTACGTGGGTTGTACTTTTCGATGGGGATACTCCGCCGGTTTATCGTGAGCGTGTAAAAGGATGGGCGGAAAGATGTGAAAATTTTAAGTATGTACCTGTGAAATCCGAATATGCCCGGTTCTATCCGCAAGTTTTCGCGCGTTGGATAGAGAATGATTTGCAAGGGTGTGTTCAGCCGACAAAAGTAATTACTTCGTGGTTGGATAACGATGACGTATTGGGTTGCAACTATATGGCTACGGTACGAAATGATGCACAAAAGGTCTGCGGCGAAACTTTTTTCTTTTATAAAAGAGGTTTACAGTATTTCCTAAAACAAAACTATGCGCTGTGGATAAGCTTCCCAAACAATCATTTCGTTTCAAGGGTAGAAGACTTTACGGTTGGATCTCATTTGAAAACGGTGTATGAGTTTGGTACTCATTATTATCTCTCTCGGATGGGAAATGTACGTTCCGTTATGTTGGATACTAAGGATGACGAGCCGTTATGGGGCGAAGTCGTACATGAGCGAAATGTGGATAATGATGTTAAAATGAGTCTTGATTTCCGTTTCGTTCGGGATTCGAAGTTGTTATCCTGTTTTGCGTTGAATCGAACCTTGAATGTGGGACGTTTGTATTGTTGGAGCCGTTTTTTACCGCATGCTATAAAGGTGTTTTTAAAGCATGTGCAATGGAAACTTACAGGACATAAGATGGGACTGTAGGCATAGATTATAATCGATAACATTAATTTTTTTATTTCATGTCTGTTCGTATTTTGAATGCGAACCTCTTGTCCATTACCCGGATTGAACTGCTGCAAAGCTTAAAACGCGGGGTATTGGTCACTCCGAATCTCGATCATTTGGTCAAACTCCAGCATGACCGTGAGTTTTATGACCTTTATCAAAAGGCGGAGTGGGTGGTTTGCGACAGTAAAATCTTGTATTTGTGCTCTCGTTTGCTGAAGAAAGGAATACCGGAAGCCATTCCGGGTAGCAGTTTCTTTACGGCTTTCTATCTATATCATAAGGATAATCCGGATTGCCGGATATTTCTTTTGGGTGCGATGGAAGGTGTGGCACAAATGGCCATGGAACGTATCAATGCCTCGGTGGGGCGCGAAATCGTGGTGGGGGCGATGTCTCCTTCGTATGGTTTTGAAAACAAACCAGAGGAAAATGAATTGATTTACCGTACCATTAACAATAGTTCGTTAAAAAATAGCCACGCCTAAGCGGCTCTGGCAGTAAATAAAATGAGTTCTTTGAAAAGTTTGTC
>ENA-OPDA01002249-OPDA01002249.1-human-gut-metagenome-genome-assembly--contig:-NODE-2249-length-11417-cov-2.596726_pt1 | contig 11417 bp, 12 predicted proteins | sample MGYA00241253_ERZ501486 | MGnify/ENA primary metagenome ERZ501486 (study PRJEB25962, sample SAMEA2042510) | human gut metagenome | biome: human gut; feature: human-associated habitat; material: faeces... | reverse complement strand
AAGTGCGCGGACTCGCCGGTGTACGCCGCGCCACCATCGACCTGGACGGCTTTGAACTGAAAGTAGGCATCGCCCACGGTCTGGGCAATGCACGCCATCTGCTGGAGGACATCCGCAACGGGCACAACGAGTATCATGTAATTGAAATCATGGCTTGTCCCGGCGGCTGTATCGGCGGTGGCGGCCAACCGCTGCACCACGGCAATTCGGACGTGCTCTATGCACGTGCCAATGCGCTGTATCGCGAGGACGCCAACAAACCGTTGCGGAAGTCGCACGAGAACCCCTATATCAAGACACTGTATGAAGAGTATCTGGGCAAGCCGCTCAGTGAAACCGCGGAACATCTGCTGCATACACACTACTTCAACAAGTCTATGGATTAACCGCTAAAAAACAGAAGAACTATGTCAGAAATAAAATTGGCTTGTGACGTTGTCAAACAAGTGCGTGCCATTTGTGACAAGCATGGCAACCAGCCCGGCGAACTTATCAATATACTCCACGAAGCCCAGCACCTGCACGGCTACCTGCCCGAAGAGATGCAGCGTATCATTGCCGCCCAACTGGGTATTCCCGTATCTCGCGTGTACGGCGTGGTGACGTTCTATACTTTCTTTACGATGCTGCCCAAGGGGAAGCATCCCATCTCCGTGTGTATGGGTACCGCCTGCTACGTGCGTGGTTCGGAGAAACTGCTCGAAGAGTTCAAACGCGTGCTGGGCATTGAAGTGGGCGAAACGACTCCGGACGGCAAGTTCTCCCTCGACTGCCTGCGTTGCGTAGGCGCCTGCGGACTGGCACCCGTAGTGATGATTGGCGAAAAGGTGTACGGAAGGCTGCAACCAATTGATGTTAAGAAGATATTGGAGGAGCTGGAATAACTCATTTCAACCTTGCGGATATCCATCCCAAGGAATGATTATCTTGTCCAGTATACCACTCAGGCAGGCTATTGCCACTCCGTAGTTCGTCATAGGAATATGTTGCGCACGGGCATGGGCTATACGATTGAGAACGTACTTCCGGTTGAACATGCAAGCGCCGCAATGGATAATTAAATCATATCGGAACAAGTCTTTGGGAAAGTCATTTCCAGATACAAAGTCTATCTGCAATTCCTCGCCGATGCGCTTTCGTAACAGGCGGGGAATTTTGACGGTGCCGATGTCCTCGGTCAGCGGGGCGTGGGTGCAGGCTTCGGCTATCAGTACACGCGATTGGGGTGTCAGGCTATGAATAGCGGCAGCTCCCTCTACAAAGGCATTGATGTCTCCTTTGTAACCGGCAAAAAGAACCGAGAAGGAAGTAAGACTACTCTCGGCAGGCTTTTGTTGATAGACGATGGGGAACACCTGAGAGTCTGTGATTATCAGCTTAGGCGGACGGACAAGGGCTTGCAGGGAGGCTTGCAGCTTGTCGGTGGTGCAGCTCATCACTAAGCACTTTTTATCCAACAGTTCGCGGATGGTCTGCACTTGCGGAAGAATGAGACGACCTTTGGGGGCTTGTATATCCTGGGGCATCACCAGCAGGACGACATCTCCTTCACTTACCAAATTGCCCGTGATAGTCTGCTCACCAAAATTCTCGGGAAGCTTTTCGAGGATAGCATCGAAAATGCCTTGAATGCCGGTACCCTCTTTGGCACTGACCACAACGGGAGCCTGCCCGCACTCCTTTTCAATCCGAAGAACCACGGAAGCGGTGTCTTGACGGGAATCGGCTTTATTCAGTATCAGTATCACGGGGATTTCGCGCGCTGCCAGCAGCTTTAGCCATTGCTGTTCCAGCGTTCCGTCAGCTTCATAAAGCAAGAGGGCGATGTCTGCTTTCTCCACCGTCTTTAAGGTACGCTCCACGCGCATACCGCCCAGTTCGCCTTCGTCGTCATCAAAACCGGGGGTATCGATAAAGAGGCACGGGCCCAAAGGATATACTTCCATGGCTTTGGTTACGGGATCGGTAGTAGTGCCGGGCGTTGCGGATACCAATGCCGTGTCTTGCCCGGTCAAGGCATTGACAAGGCTGGACTTTCCGCTGTTCCGTCGTCCAAAGACGGCAATGTGCAGGCGGTTGGAACGAGGTGTATTATTCATAAATCCGAAATCTAAAATCTAAAGCCTCTTTTCCCCTCCCCTATCTCCTGAAGATTACGTTCGGCTATCGCCCGTATCTTGGGGTTCGGGATATGCTCCATCTCCTCACGAATCAGCTGTATGCCCTTCTCCTTAGTTTCGGAGGAGGCATAGTCCTCCAGATATTCTTTTAATGTCATCAGTGCATTGGGCTGGCAGCAGTTTGCTATCTGTCCGCGCTTGACGAGCGACATGAAGCGGTCTCCGGTACGTCCCTCGCGATAGCAGGCGGTGCAGAAGCTGGGGATATGCCCCAGGTCGAGCAGCCAACTCACCACTTCATCCAGCGTGCGCCGGTCGCTCACATCGAATTGGGAGGAATCTTCCTCTTTGGCTTCCGGCACGGCATAGCCTCCCACGCTGGTGCGCGAACCGCCGCTTATCTGCGAAACGCCCAGTTCGAGCACCCGACGGCGTACGGCTTCCGACTCACGGGTGGAAATAATCATTCCCGTATAAGGCACCGCAATGCGGGTAACCGCCACAATACGGCAGAACATCTCATCCGAGATGGCATCGGGAAAATCTTCGGTCGAAATGTCATCTGCCGGACAGATACGCGGCACGCTGATGGTATGCGGACCCACGCCAAAGGCAGCTTCCAGATGTTCGGCATGCATCAGCAGTCCTACGAAGTCATAGCGATAGGTGTTCAGACCGAACAATACGCCGATACCTACGTCATCGATGCCGCCCTCCATGGCGCGGTCCATAGCCTCGGTGTGGTAGTCATAATCATGCTTAGGTCCCGTTGGATGAAGCTGAAGATAGCTGGCTTTGTTGTATGTCTCCTGGAAGAGAATGTAGGTGCCGATCCCAGCCTCCTTCAGCTTTCGGTAATTTTCAACTGTCGTCGCCGCGATATTCACATTCACTCTGCGAATATCGCCATTCTTATGGTGAACGGAATAGATCGTCTTAATGCTTTCGAGGATGTATTCTATCGGATTATGCACGGGATCTTCTCCCGCCTCTATTGCAAGGCGTTTATGTCCCATGTCCTGAAGAGCAATGACCTCATCCCGAATTTCCCGTTGAGTAAGCTTCTTCCTCGCAATGCTCTTGTTCTTGAGGTGGTACGGACAGTAGACACAACCGTTAACGCAGTAGTTGGAAAGATAAAGCGGAGCAAACATAACTATGCGGTTGCCGTAAAAAGAAAGCTTGATTTCGTTTGCAAGCTTGTATATCTCCTCGATCTTTTCGGGGATATCGCAAGCGAGAAGCACCGATGCCTCCCTGTGCGTCAAGCCCGGGCAATGCATGGTTCTACCATCGGCGTAATGTTTAGGCCTTGCTTTTTCAAGTATGCTGTCAATCAGCTCAATGTTGTTTTTGTTGGCTTTCGCATACTGGAGAGTTTCAAGGATCTCGTCATGATTGATGAATTCCTCCGCTGATAATGATTCGGGATTGTAAATAGCCATATTGTTTCCTTTCTTTTCGGTCAGACTCAGTTCTTTCCGTCAGATGTTTTTATGTCGCCTCTCGATTCGGCGACGGAAAAGCCTATTGAGGCAAGGCTTCTTTTCAACGCTTCAAGGTTCTGTGCAGATTCTGAACCCGTTGAGAGCTTATTGTCGTACAAAATGTACTTGCTTCTAACTTCGACCGGTGACAGGTTTGGCATGACGACATTTGCGCCTGCAAGGATTCCTTTCAGCCTTCCGTCCGGTTCGATTGAGCCAAGAGCCGTTGTTGCCGGAAGCAGAATGTTCGGCTTTATCAGCCTGATCAACGACAGCAGGAAGCATGTCAAATCTGCCGAGCCTGCACGAAAGCCTCCGAACGGTGTATCTTTTTGTGGAATGAACGGTCCAATTCCGCACATTTCCGGCGAAAACTCCTCAATGAATTTTAGGTCGGAAGAAATGTTTTCAAGAGTCTGGAATGGTGAACCCACCATGAAACCACAGCCGACGGTAAAGCCGATCTCTCGAAGCGATTCAAGGCACTGCACACGGTGTTTATAGGACATCTCGCCCGGATGGAGTAAATCATAGTGCTTTTCATCCGCCGTCTCGTGCCTCAGAAGGTAACGATTTGCGCCCGCATTGAACATTTTTTCATATTCGTCCCGTTCGTACTCTCCAAGGGAAAGGGTTATTGCACAATCGGGAAATTCACCGCGTATTTCAGATACGATGCGGATTACCCGTTCAACAGGAAAAGCTCCCTCTCCGCCTTGTAAAACAAAGCTTCTGAAGCCTATTTCATGTCCTTCCCTGCAGCAAGCAAGGATCTGTTTATCGGTGAGCGTATACCGTACACATTTGCCGTTTGATGCTCTGATCCCGCAATAATAGCAATTGTTTCTGCAAATGTTTCCTACCTCTATCAGCCCTCTTATGAAAACCTCCGTACCGTAAATCCTTCTGCGTTCCTTATCAGCAAGCGTTGCTGCGTGGACGTGTTCCTCAACGCTTGCATTTTCAAGCAGCGCAAGGTACTCCTTTTTTTTAAGGCGGTGCTCTCGTGCGAGTTTGTCGATCAAAGAAACAGTATCAGCCCTCATCTGTGACTTTAGAGTATGCAGTTTTAACGCTGATGCCGTGAATATTTCCAAGTTTCCCCGCAAGTGAGGAGATTTCATCCTGTGGCGCGTCTATTGCAATGGAGATGATATTGATTCCCCTCGCACGATAGGGAATACCCATCCTCCCGATAATATGCTCTCCATAATGGTGGAGAACCGCATTCAACTTCTCGGCGGCGGCGTCGTCTTCAACTATGACAGCCATTACGGCAACTCTTGTCTGCATTTTCAACATCCTTTCACAAAAATAGCTGCACCTAACTAAAAGGTGCAGCTAAACACATTACAAGCGAAGCTCCTTTCAGTCAGGATAAAAAACCTTTTTGTCAGGTGCACTTTTATCTTAACAAAAAGGGTTTCGACTGTCAATGCTCTAAGTATCAAGCCTACATCTATTAAATCTGCGCCAAGAATCTCGGTATTGATTGTTCGTAGAAAACCATCAAACACTTTTTCTTCATTGGCGATAATATCATCTTCACGCTCGACGATTTTGAACATCTCATTCAGCCCAATCACCCAGCCCCAAATGGGATCATGCTCCGAAATGAAGTAGGCCAGCAGCCCGAACACCGCTGCATAGATCAGCGTGAGCAGCCCGCCGACGAGCCAGAAGCCGATGCTGGTATTTTGCAGCCACAACAGCAGCAGAAATGTTGCAATGCCGATCACAAGGCACAGCGCCGGATGAATTGCGGTAAACTGATTGCAGCACACTCCGGCGGCAATGCCGAGAGCAATGCTGTCAAAGAGAATGATATGCCCGAAGAATAGTCCGATCACCGAGCAGACAAGCCCAATGAAAAGCCCAATCGCCATAATCGCGCCCTGCGCTGCCAGCCAACCCATAAAGAAGCCTCCTTGTATTATAGAGTAGTAGTTATTAAAGCCCCTCTCCAAGGGCTATGCTACACTGTAAGGGATGCTGTGGATTGGTTTGAAGCTCCTACCACAAGATGGTTCACGAAAGGTTCCAACCACAGCCCCTTACAATTTTGTTGATCAGTTAAATACCGCCAGACGGTTTATGTGGAACAAGGCTACAAAAGTAAGGTGCACTGTGGATACAGCATCACATATTTATCGTTGGAGGTATCTGTTATGGTGATTTCTGTTGGCATTGACGTCTCGAAAGATAAGCACGATTGCTTCATTGTCAGTTCCGAGGGTGAAGTCCTGGCGGATGCGTTTACAATTCCCAATACGTTGGATGGGTTCCACTGCCTGTTGCAGCGAATCCAGGATTGTACCGCACCGCAGGACAAAATAAAAGTAGGGCTTGAGGCTACTGGACATTACAGCTACAATCTGCTCGGGTTTCTTCTTGACAATGGTCTGGCCACCTATGTCCTGAACCCCTTGCGCACAAACCTCTACAGGAAAAGTCTCAGCCTCAGAAAGACCAAGACCGACCGGGTGGATGCGCGAACGATTGCTTCTATGCTGTTATCCGATGTGGGCCTCAAACCCTACACAAATACAGCATACCACAACGAGGAGCTAAAGTCACTGACCAGATATCGTTTTGACAAGGTAAGAGAGCGTGCCAAGCTGAAAAGCTCTATCGCCCGGCTGGTTTGCATCCTATTTCCAGAGCTGGAAACGCTGGTTCCTTCTCTGCATATCGCCTCTGTTTACGCCCTGCTGGATGAGTTTCCCGGTGCCAAACAGATTGGTGCTGCCCATTTGACGAGGCTGAAAGCACTGCTTGAAACCGCCTCGAAAGGCCGCTACAAGCGAGATATGGCTGTGACCATCCGGGACGCTGCCAGAAATTCAATTGGCTCTCGAATGCCTGCCAAGTCCCTGGAATTGCAGCACACCATCCACCTCATCCGTGAACTGGATACTGAAATCCACGAGATTGAAGCTGAGATTGAGACCATCATGAACGAGATCCAGTCTCCCATTACGACCATTCCCGGTATTGGCTGCCGCATGGGCGCCATGATTCTGGCCGAAGCCGGTGATCTCTCGCGTTTCGACTCACCAGACAAACTGCTGGCTTATGCCGGTATGTCGCCATCCACTTACCAGTCGGGGCAACTCAAAAACTGTTACCCGCACATGGAAAAGCGCGGCTCCCGATACTTACGCTACGCACTTTACAACGCAACCAAGTATGTCTGTCACTGGGATCCAACTTTTGCCGATTATCTCGCCAAGAAGCGTGCGGAGGGAAAACACTACAATATTGCCATCTCTCACGCTGCTAAAAAGTTGGTTCGTCTGATATTTGCCATGGAGAAATCCAGGCAGCCATATTGCCCAGCTACTTAAGTGCAGCTACCTGAATAGCCAGCAGGGGTCTGACAAGACCTCAGCTTTGCTATACCTTTTTTGAGCCATCGCTTTTTCATCACCACCATTCATTTTCGGGGTTGACTTTTAATAGTTAATCTTTCGTTTACACCATAATTGCGTCCATAATCGTCTGAATGGTATTACAGGTATCATCAAAGGAAATGTCCTTTGCGTACTCATACTCGCGGCTGTATTTCTCCCACAGCTTGCGGAGCGTATCGCTTTCGCGGATCTCTTTCATAATCTCCGGGTAGTCTGTCAGGATCATGCCGCTGCCGCGTTTCTGCGTCGTCCGTTCCAGCGCCCGGCGCAGCGTCGCTTTGTCGCACTCCGCGCCGCGCAGCGCGTACAGGATATGTACGTCGTAATAATCTCTCGGACGGGTATTCGCAATGTTGCGGGACAGCACAGTTTCCAGCTTTTCCGCCAGCACCGTTTCAAGGTTGTAGGCAAGAATACTGATCGTGCGGTCATCGAACAGCAGGGAGAATGTGTATTCCACCTCGCGGGGCGTTATCATGTCGCCCGTGGTGACATCCACCGTCAGCGGTACGCTGATCGGCGGATAGTTCGCTTTCAGCGCGACCCGGATGCCGGGGTAATCGTCGGTTTCCCGAATGTCAGAGATACCGACGACCTCAAACTGCACGTCATCGGCAATCTGGACAGCGCAAATCTCCGTAAAGATTTTGCGGATTGCTTCATGCGTCAGGGTGAAGCCCTTGATCGTTGTGTCCAGATCCATTGTTGCCCGCGTGTCCAGTCCCACAATGGCGGAAATCAGGAATCCGCCTTTGAGAATGAAATTGTTCTTATAGGGCGAGAGCGAAATCCGTTCCAGCAGCCGTTCGAGCATATAGTTCTGCATGACGAGCTGCGCCGAGATATGCTTCTCTGCCGCTTTGTTCTTGATAAAGGCTTTCAGTTGCATCGGATTTTTTGTAATCATAGCAAAACCTCCATGTAGCGCAGCACCTTGGGCTTCACGCGAAGCTGGTCTGCGTACTGCATCAGTTTGTGAATGTTCTTATCCTTGGACGCTGCATAGCGTTTCATAGCTTCTCCGACGATCTGAACATCGCTGCCGCTGCCGCGCAGGATGTCACACAGCGTCCGTTCCAAATCGTAAACACGAATCGGATTGCCGGAGGGGGATTCAATTTCAATTCTGCCGAACTCGTAGTTCTCCGGCACAACGCGCTTGACAATTAAATTTTCCTGCTTTAAGGACGGGGCATTGTAGCCCTTGGGAAAGGTCATCGTATATTTCGCCGGGGTACGGTCTGAATAGCCCAGCAGATACAGCGCGGTATTGTGCGAGTAGATCCCGCGCCCATACTTGCGCTGCAAGAGGTAGAAATCGTCCTCCCATGCGCTGCTCCGTACATACAGGCCGCGCCCGAAGCGGTACATCTCGCCGCTCTTGACAAACTCCTGTAAGACGCTGCGGTGCAGTCCGGCTTCCGTCACCTGCGCTGCGGTGATCGTGCCGTCCTCCGACGCTTCCAGCAGTTCTTCGATTTTCTCCTTGGCGTTCATGCTTCTCACCTCACTTTGACAATCACACATTATATTATAGAGAAATAATGTGCGGTTGTCAACCGTGAAACAACGAACACACATTAAATTGTTTGGAAATAATGTGCGAATGTCAGAGAAGCTACAAGGCCTTGTCCTGCTCCTGCCCGCGGTCGGGGGACAGGATGCTGTCGATGTTCTGCTTGACGGCATCGTATTCCCGCATACGTTTTTTCAGGCTTCCGTACTCAGCGTACAGCCGATCCTTTTCTTCGGACAGTCTGGAATATTCCTCGCGCAGCTTGGCAAGGTCGGGGAGCTTGTCACCGACGCCCGCTGCTTTCAGCGCCCGCGCCGACGCTTCAAAGAGAATGATTTCGCGCTCACGTCCGCGCAGATACTTTTCCTTGTCACGGAATTTTTTGTATTCGCTATGCAACGGCTTTAGCCCCTTGTAGGTGGTGGTATGCTTTATCAGCAGCGCCAGATCCTGATACGATTTGTTGAGAACAGCCTCGTCTTTCCCGTGTTTCTGCACACCGGTTTTCAGGTTGTCGCACTGGATGATCCGGGTGACGCCGCCGAAGTATTTGTAAGCATTCACATGGGCAGTGGTCCATGACTCCTGGTTCATGGAGAAAAAGGCTTCTACATAGCTGTAGCCGCTGTACGGCAGGGTTGCCACGAACACATAGGCCGGGATAATTTCACCGGTGTCTGTGTCAATAACAGCGGCAGTGTCGCCGGCCCAGTCCACCTGCATAACCTCACCGGGCTTGTGGTTCAGGTGAATGGTAGCGTTGACCTTTGCCAGATAGTCGGCATAGTACTTGTTGAACTGGGTGGACTGGTATGGAATCTCGCCCGCCGCCTAGCACCGGTCGCAGTATTCCAGCCACAGCAGGTTCAGCGTAACACCGCTGCGCTAGAGTTCCTTGTGGACATATTCTTTCGTCGGCGAGGTGGACTTGCCCGAATAATGCCCGACATGTCCGGCACAGCTTATGGGTTCCGGATGCGAATGGAAAATTTTATCACTTCTATTGCTTTTTTATCTAACACAAGTTAATGGTTTTTCATCGAAGCACCCCTGCCAGCACAAAACGGGCATCATCAAACTCATAGCTACAGGTAGAGAGCGTTAGAATGTGATTAGAGATATTCGGTGCAATCTCGCTGGTGAAGCAGGAACGGTCAGCCGCATTCTGAAGCCAGACTTCAAATTCCGCTTCCGTAAAACCAATTTCCCACGCATCGTCCTGTGGTGCGGCAACATACCCCGCGAAGAACACTACTTTATAGTTTTTGTCCGGTGTTATCAGCAGCGCGACCGGATGCTCGTCAAAGAATTCCTGCTTTTTATATTTATCAAGGTCTGTAAACATTGTGCCGTTCTTCATATGATGTCCGTAAATAATGGAGTGCCGGTCGGCAAAGCTTGCGTCGTTTTGGAAATCCAGGAATATACAGCCGGATCCATTCCACTCGCCACTGAACAGGTGCTTCAAATAATAGCTGTTATCCTCTCCCTGTACAATCGGATAGTTGATCTTCGTTCCTTCAATGTAAATCCAAGCAACGATATCAGGGTTGATCTCACGCAGTATAGCAAAATCCACCTCAGGCCAAATCGTGTCGTCCTCATCAGGAAGTGTTTCTGCCCCGGCTGGCTTGTTGATAACAGGTGGCTGTGGTTCAGCAGCTTTCTGTGGAAGCGAAATCATGTGACTGATATCCTCGTAAGCAGCTTCACCGGCGTGATACTCGGATCTAATCACCCATATCTTCCATGCAGAAAACGACATGACTGCGAGAAGAACGGCTGTGAGGCCGCCTAATAACAATTTATTTTTCAGTTTCATGTTTTTCCTCCTGCTGCTTCACTAATCGGTAAAATGTGCTCCTCTTTAGGCCGAGCTGGCGCATTGCAGCAACTGCCGTAATCGTACCGGCCTTCCAGTCTGAATAGAATTGATTCCAGTTTGGTGGAAAGTCTATCATTGGGCGCCCCAAATGCTTCCCCGCCTCTTTTGCAATGGCGATCCCTTCAGACTGTCGCCGCTTTGTTGTGATACGCTCCTGTTCAGCAATACTCGCAAGCACTTCAATCAGAATGTTGTTTATCATCTCAAAAATCCAGTCCTGCTCATCAGGAAGATCCACCATGGTAGTCGGGATGTCAAGGATTTTGATCCGAATGTGGTGCTCCCGGAAGTGTTCCAGCTCTTTCTTGATGTCAATCTTTCTCCGACTGAGTCGATCCAGTGATTTAACAATCAGGGTATCTCCGTCGCGGAGAAAGTGATTCTTCAGCGACTGGTACCCCTCACGCTCCAAATCCTTGCCGCTTACCTTGTCCGTAATGATATCCCGCTCCTCAACGCCGGCATCCATGAGGGCCTTGAGTTGCCGATCCAGATGTTGTTCTCTCGTAGATACACGGGCATAGCCGTATGTCTTTTTCAACTTGTTTTCATCTCCTTTTCCGTTTCAAAAGCTCATGCCTTTTTCGGACATATCCCAAAATGACAAAACAACTTTTTCGGACACAAAATCATATCCCGATTGTCTGCCTGTTGGTAACGCCGAAAAGGTCTACCTTTTCAGATATCCTATTACACGGAGGAGAGAGATGAATTACAGCAAACAGTTGTTGCAGTTTCAAATAGGGGCAGATAGGAGACTCGGAAAAGAGAATTCTGAAGTATGGCAAACAGCTCACTTCCTTTGAGCTGCAACGATCGTCCTGTTTTCTCAAAAAGTCTCCCTTAAATCAATGCACAATATCACTGGACGGAGAAAATGACTTTCTCTTTTGTCATTGCAATAGACTTTTTTGATTTTGGGGATAAAAAAGACCGCTGACTGTACGCACACGGCGCGGGTCAACGGTCTAATGTTCGGTATTCGGTTGTTCGGTG
>ENA-OPDA01002247-OPDA01002247.1-human-gut-metagenome-genome-assembly--contig:-NODE-2247-length-11424-cov-6.840971_pt1 | contig 11424 bp, 10 predicted proteins | sample MGYA00241253_ERZ501486 | MGnify/ENA primary metagenome ERZ501486 (study PRJEB25962, sample SAMEA2042510) | human gut metagenome | biome: human gut; feature: human-associated habitat; material: faeces... | reverse complement strand
TTTAATGCTCTGTCTCCATAACTATGTCCATAGATATCATTGATAAACTTGAAATTATCGATATCAAGGAGTGCAGCCACAAAATGTGCTTTCGGATTTTTATCCATCATCTTTTCTGCTGATTCGTCAAATCCATAGCGGTTGTAAATACCTGTAAGAGAATCCGTGCGTGCCAGTATCTGAAATTTATTTTTGTTTTCGTTTGATACCAGCCATACCCTGATAAGTCCCGACAGAAGTAAGATGATGACAGTAAATATTATACTGGCTTTTGCTATTAATAAATTGTCTTGCCATCCGCTTTCAGGAGTTACTTCAAACTTCCAGCTTTCTTTCCCTATGGTAAAATCATAAGAAACCGGCTGCGTTATCTGACCATCTGACTGGTAAACGGTTTTATAAGTGTCACTCCAGGGAGTTTCTGTTTTGGAAAGTCTGTACTCATATCCAAAACCTGAAAGTGCATGGATCGAGTCGGAAAAAATATCAGGAACGCGCAGGATAACAATGGTAAATCCCCAGAAATACGCCTGTCCGTTCTCATCATTCAGGTAGATCGGATTGCGGACAGCAATTCCATAACCACCCTGTTTCAATTCGAAGGGTCCCTGTGTGATGATGGTATGGTTATCTCTTGCATAACAGGAAATTCTGCCACGGTCTTTATCATGGAGCAGATCAATTTTACCTGCCCCATTTCCCTCAGCAGGATAAATATCTGTTACAACACCGTCCGGAGCAAGCTGTACACTTTCAATAGAATCAGATATAAGATTTTCTGCAATCGTATCAAATTGCTTGATATCTCCATTTCCACTGATCAGAACCTGTTTCAGAGTATCTGTGATCGCAATTCCATTTGTAATTTCATTTTTAATACGTTCGCCGTAGGTTGATACATTTAATTGTGCGGTTGTGCGTCTCTGCCATTTTTCGTGAGTGTCTGTTTTGTATACGATGAAACCAACAAGGCACATGCTCAGTAAAAAAACGATAAGAGGCACAAGATTTTTTTTCTTCACCTGTTTCACATCATTTTTATCGGATATTTTTATGATGGAACATTATAGCACAGAAATGAAAAAACGTAATGAATTTTTTTCAAAACACAGGTACAAAAACATAGGCAAAATCAGACAAAAGTTTCTTAAAGTGAAAATGTTGTAGGTATGAGGAAAACATGTTATGGTATGTATACAATGCGTAAAGAGGAGCAGAAAAAATGAAGTACGAACATATCACAGAGGGCCGTTTCATAGATCGTCCTAATCGGTTTATTGCACATGTGGAGATCAATGGGCAGGTGGAAACGGTTCATGTAAAGAATACAGGCAGGTGCAGGGAGCTTCTGATCCCGGGTACACAGGTTTTTCTGGAAAAGAGCAGCAATCCGGCGAGAAAGACAGCCTATGATCTGATCTGCGTAAATAAAAAGGGCAGGGGCCTGATCAATATGGATTCTCAGATTCCCAATAAAGCAGCACTGGAGTGGGTAAAGGCAGGACATCTTTTTCCGGAAAAGGTTCAGGTAACGCCGGAGAAGACCTATGGAAATTCCAGATTTGATCTTTACGTCTGTTCAGAGAAACGTAAGGCTTTTATAGAAGTGAAAGGTGTCACTCTGGAATCTGACAATATAGCACGATTTCCTGATGCACCTACAGAAAGAGGTGTGAAGCATCTGAAAGAGCTGATCCATTGTATGCAGGAAGGATACGAAGCCTATCTGCTTCTGGTGATCCAGATGAAGGGAGTTGACAGGTTTGAGCCCAACTGGGAGACTCATCGGGAATTTGGAGAAACCCTGCAGGAGGCGGAAAGGGCAGGAGTGCATATTTTGGCCTATGACTGCCTGGTAGAACCTGACAGAATGGAAATTCAGGATCCGGTACCTGTATGCCTTGCTTCTGACTGGAAATAAAAAAGTATTCCCGCAATCAGCAGGTCCTATTCAAAAATTGCGATGACTGCCAATGCTTTTGAAGAAGACCGTAAAAAGGCAATCAAAGCGGGTATGAACGCTCATATTGCCAAACCAATCAGCGCAGATATAATTCTGGAAAATCTGGAGAGAATGCGCTAGAGCCTTTTTCAGACACGCTCTAATGCTTTTGATGAAAACAGAAAGTATTTTAATGAACCTGCTGAGAAAAGTTAAAAACTTTTCAGCAGGTTTTAATTTATCCAAAAAAATTACATGCATACTGTCAGAAGTGCGAGTGTAAATATCTGAGCGTTCACGTATAATGTAGATAAACAAAAAATCTTCTCACAAAATTAAGTAAAAAAGAGTCCGAGGAGTACATTAAAAAAGAAAGGAGATGTTTGTATGAGTAAAAAAATGAGGTTGTGGATGGCAGGAACAGTAGGAGTCTTAATGGCAGGCTTTATGAGCGTAAGTGTTTATGCCCTTGAAGAAAAGGATGTTATTGGAACCTGGTATGTAAATGAGCTTTCTATGGGCGAAGGTGCATCCTTTCATCCGGGGGCAATAGGAATGGAAGTGACCGTGGACATTAAAGAAGACGGTAAAATGGAAACAACAAGTTCTGTTTATGGGGAAGAGCCTGAAGTAGATGAATCAGAGTGGAAAATAGAAAATGATAAAATTTTGATGACTCATAATGATCAGACAGAAGAATGTGAGTACAAGGACGGTAAGATAACCTTAACAGCAGATGGAACGACAATGATCCTGAGTCAGGAAAAGGAAGAGTATGAGCCTTATGTACCGGGCAAACCGGTAGAAAATCCAACTATGAAGGATTTTGAAGGAGAATGGAGCTGTACTCTGATGGAAGCATTTGGAATGCAGATGCCGGTTAATGCTGACTTTACAGGATTTGAAATGAGTATGTCTGTGGAAGACGGAAAGGCTGAAATTATCTTAATAGAGAGCGGAGAAGAGAAAAAAGTAGAACTTCAGGGCGACGTGGAAGGAAACGCACTGGTATTAAAGGCTGTAACAGAGGATGAGGCAGGAACTATGTTTTTCAGTCTTGATAATATGAAGTTCAATTTACTGGATGATGGAAAACTGTGTTTGATAGCAGAAGATGATGCAGAGGAATCTGATGACGGCGAAGAAGCAGATGATTCTGAAACAGGTGAAGTTGATTTTTCCGTAAAGACATATTTTGAAAAAATAATTGTTACAGAATAAGGTAAAATACTGCCGCACCATTCCGGTGCGGCAGTATGGGATTTCAGATAAAAAAGGAGGATAGGGTATGGGATTATTTGATAAGAAAATCTGTGACATCTGCGGGGAGAAAATTGGTTTATTGGGAAATCGAAAACTGGATGACGGAAATCTGTGTAAGGATTGTGCGAAAAAATTATCACCATGGTTTGAGGAGCGGCGGCACAGTACAGTAGAGGATATCAAACGCCAGCTGGAATATCGTGAAAAAAACAAAAAAGCGGTAATGGACTTTTGTATAACCCGTCAGATCAATACCAGAAATTACAATGTTTTTATTGATGATAATAAAGGAAATTTTACTGTTGCACGGAAACTGGATGTCAATGAAAACCCGGACATAGTTCCTTTATCAGCCATTGTACAGTGCAGAGTTGATGTAGACCAACAGCAGCAAGAGGAAACATATACAAAGGATGGAGAAACTGTAAGTTATCAGCCACCGGTATATAAATATGAATTTGATTATACCATGCGTATTAAAGTGAGAACTCAGTGGTTTGATGATATGGATTTTCGACTGAATACTTTCTCCATAAGCAGTGACAAAAGACGAGAACTGATGGAAGTGGAGCAGACCGCTTATCAGATTATTGCGGCACTGACACCAAATGCAGCGGGAATGCAGCCCGGAATGCCAGGAATGAACATGAATGGAGGGATGCAGCCCGGAATGCCGGGAATGAACATGAACGGAGGAATGCAGCCTGGGATGTCAGGAATGAACATGAACGGAGGAATGCAGCCCGGGATGTCAGGGATGCAGCAGAACAGCAGTTTGTGGAAATGCCAGTGTGGTGCAGAGAATACCGGAAGGTTTTGTGAATACTGTGGTCAGCCAAGACCGTTTTAAGTAATGATTAAACAGAGTGGACATAATTGTTCACTCTGTTTGTGATAAAAACTCTGAAAATAGATGATTTCTCTGAAAATTATATGACGAAATGGTGCTTTATAGTATGATTATTACAAAAATAGATTAGGGCGTATTTGAAAAATCATTCCTGCAAATTGTGACGCACATCTTGCGTAAAGCATTTTTCAAACACGCTCCGGTGAAAGAGGAATTTTCATGACATACAACAAAAAGAGGACTCTGTCATATGGAGTGATTTTGATAAGTGTGTTGCTGGCTTATTTCTGCAGGCAGGTGAGAACGGAAAATGTTTTTATGAGAAATCTGGCAGATCAGTGTCGTAGCTGTATTTATCTGGGAATGTACTGTGCCTGGGTGATTTATCTGAGAAGACATGTAGTACATAAAAAAACGCGCAGATGCCTGACTGCAATTGGCTGTCTGATGGTATTCTGGTTCTTTGTGCGGACAGTAAAATTTCATATTTTTCATGATCCTCTTGGAGAACATATCTGCTGGTATCTATATTATATTCCCATGATTCTGATTCCGGTTCTGGGTTTGGCAGCAGCAATGTTTTTGGGCGAAAAGGAGGAAGAGAAAACGGTCAGAAAGGTTATAATTTTATTGACCGTGGCAGCGATATTGATCGTAAGTGTTTTTACAAATGATTTGCATCAGCTGGTATTTCGTTTTTCCAAACAGCCCCCATTTTCGGATAAAGATTACAGCTATGGTATTGTTTTTATGGTGATTCTCATTGCAGGGGATATGACGGCAGTGTGCTGTCTTTTAATGGCGGCAATTTTTCAGGGTTGTATATTATGTGGATTGATACAGACCAATAATCGATATTTTGAATTATTCCAGACTTCCGGAGGACTGGATGCAGAGATTACGGATCATTCTTTTCAGCGCTATTATCATTCCGGTGACTTTCCTGAGTTGTCGCCTGAACTGCGTAAAATCATAATAGACAGATCATCCGTACAGGAACAGGGAATCCGGATCAACCATATTCCTATAAGGGGAGGACATTTGTTTTGGTCAGAGGATATTTCGGTACTGCTGGATCAGTATCAGGATATTCGGGAACAGCAGGAGGAACTGACTGCCAGAAACCGTCTGTTACAGAAAGCTTATCAGAAAGAGGCTGAGCGTAGAAAGACAGAAGAACAGAACCGTCTGTTAAATATGATACAGAATCAGACTGCCGGTCAGCTGGAATTGCTGTCACAGTTTATGAATGAGCTGGAACGGACAGAATCAAGGGAACAATATGATCGGATTCTCGGTAAAATTGTAGTTGTTGGTACGTATTTGAAGCGGAGAAAGAATCTGGTGCTGACACAATATGCATCAGATGGAAATCTGCTTACAATGGAAGATCTCAGACAAAGCCTGGCGGAATCCTGTGACAGCTTAAAATTATGCAGGATTCGGGCTGCTTACTACGTGGAAAATGTGGATGTGCAGATGAATGCAGATGATATACTAAAATGCTATGACACCTTTGAATGGCTTGTGGAACGATTGGTTGATACCATGCAGTCTGTTTTTTACCGTGTGTCGCAGATTGATGATACTCTGCGGATTTCAGTTCATATTGTATCAGAGTCGGATCTGCGTGGATTCATGTCGGAAAGGCCGGAATTAAAAGTGCAGCAGGAAGATGAAAACGAATGGTTTATCAGATGTATCGTCTTCAGAAAGAGAGGCGGAAGATGATCAGTTTTGTGGAATGCAGTATGGCAATACAGAATGTTCTGATGATTCTTCTTGAAATCTGCATGATTCTGGAATTAATTCTCCTGCTGGTAAGAATCACCTGCTTTTCCGGGAAAAAGAAAATCGTAACGGCAGTGGCTGTCTTTATTGTTTCTTTTATGTTCATGGGTGCTCTGATGAATGATCACAGATATTGCCTGGGAGAAAGTTCCTATCAGCCAATGCTTCAGGGTTATCCGGTCAGTGTTTTAATGACGGTGGTTATAGGATTATTGCTTTATCTTTGCTGGTCAATCCGGAGCGAGAGACGCAGATATTATCATTCTCTGTCTTACTGGTCCGTGAATGAAGCTGTGAATGATGTTCCTTGTGGGGTCTGCTTTTCGGATCCTCTTGGAAGGATTGTTTTGTGTAATACCAAGATGCAGGAACTGAGCAGAATCATGACAGGTTCTTATTTGCAGGATTATGAGGTATTAAGGAAAGCAATGAGTGGGGAACCTGAATCGGAAGGTCTTTGCAGATTGAGCAAAGACAGTAATGTGTTTTATTTTCCTGATGGTTCCGTCTGGATGTTTCAGGAATATAGTCTGCAGGAGCCGGATTGTGCAGGATATCTGCAGACAGTGGCAGTTAATGTATCAGAAATTTATTACAATGGTGAAAAAATCAGGGCAAACAATGAAAAGCTGGAAATCCTGAATCATAAGCTGGAGGAAATGTACGAAAAAATCGGAGATAAAATCAGAGAGCAGGAGACGCTTGTCATGAAAATGCAGGTTCATGACAATTTTGGACGAAGCCTTCTGTCAATACGCAGAATATTGGAAAGGAAAGAAGATCCGGATAAAATGGATAAACAGTTGTCTGTATTGAAACATCTGGTTTATATTCTTACCGGTTCTGCTGTTGAGAGTATGGAAGAAGTATATGAGGATACGATCAGACATGCAGAAGAGCTTGGAATTTCAGTTCAGATCAGTGGGAACTTTCCCATGCATCCATCTTACAGGCTGCTGACAGACAGGGCAATCCGTGAATGTGTGACAAACTGTGCCAGACATGCCCATGGCAGTACTGTTTGGGTGAAGATAGACAAAAATGCAGATGAATATACTGTTCAGATTACCAATGATGGAGAGGTGCCTGACAAAAATGCGGAAGAAGGCGGTGGTTTATCTGCACTGAGAAAGGCAGCTGAATCAGGAAAATGCAGGATGCAGGTTTCTTTTTCCCCTGAGTTTTGTCTGATATTGAAAATGCCACTGACAGAAAGGATGGGATTCGATGGTACGGATACTGATAGTAGAAGATCAGAAGATCATGCAGAAGTATTTTGAATATATTATTATGCAGGAGCCGGAATTCCGACATGTCCAGACAGTGTCAGATGCACGTGAAGCTGTAAAAATCTGTGGTTATTCGGCAATTGATCTTGTGATCATGGATGTGCAGACAGTCTCTGGTATAAGGATCATGGGGAAGAGGAAATACGGAGTGTGATCCACAGAACCTTAAATGGTGAGCATGTATTTCCGGATATGACGCCGAAGGTGGAGCTTAACTGGATCACAAGCGGTGATATCAGTCCCAGACAGCTTGAGATGCTTCGCCTGTATATCCGTGGAATGTCATATTCAGAGATTGCAAGAGAAATGAAATGTTCTACCTCCGGGGTGAGATGGAATTTTCAGGAAATGATCGCCAGGGCAGGATACAGCTGTAAAGAAGATCTGATAGCGGCTGCACTGGAAAGTAAGCTAATCGTAACTACGTTAAAATAGCAAGCTGATAAACTGCGAAGTTATTCTGTTATGAGCAGAAAGCGAAGTGGAGTGTAAATATCTGTTTGACAAGAAGGGAGATGAGAGTATGAAAAAATATTCGGTTGCTGTATGTGTTTGTGCGGTACTGTTTTCTGTTGGTATTCATGGCGCAGGTATGAGAGAAGTATTTGCCAGAGCACCTGGGGCAGATGAGAATCTGGCAATTCTGCAGGACATTATCAGGGAAAATGAATGTCAGGCCGGAATGGCATTTCTGGGATATACCTATGAAGGTGCAGAGGCAGCAGAGATACTTGAATATACCAGACAGGGAGAAGTGTCAGCTGCTTATCCTTTTTTACAGGATGGAACAGTGGTTGATGCAGGGGGATATGAAATTTATGCCATTGTCCCGGGGGATGATTGCAGGGTCAGCGTTTATCCGGCTCAGCCTACGGAAGAAGGGGAATATCTGGACGATCTGAATGCCCCATACTATACGGGGCAGGAGAATGAAATCATTATCCTGCGCTGCAATGTGAGTGAGATTCATTCCAATGTGATGGTTTCTGTACAGAAGCAGAATATGAGTGTGCAATACCATCCGATGGTGTCGTTAAAGGATGGACATCTTGCAGCAGAAACCCACTGCTATGATTTCTCCATATATTATAATTGGGATGAGTGTGATCCCGGGTATGATTCGGAACTGGATATCAGGATTGCCAGAGAACAGCTTTCAGAAACAGATGAAGTCAGCTATTACCTTGGTCTTGGGATGGCTCTGTGGTATACAGGTACTGAGGAGTACATTGAAGGAAGAAATTGTCCGGTATTTGTTCTGGGAACGGATCACGAGGATCATTTTACAAAAGAACATTATTATGCAGTAGGAGACAATGTGGTTTATTATTATGATCCATCAGGTGATGCATGGATTCTGCTGGGGGCAGGCTGACAGAAGCTTCACCAACATATTATAGAATTTTGATTAATCAGAGAAAGAGGAAACAGACATGAATGATTTTTTGACAGAAAAAAATAAAAAAGCAGGGGTGTTGGGGAAACTGAAGTGGGTTCTTTGTGGCTTCTGCATACTTTTATCCCTGGGAGCCATTGGTGCATCGGAGAAGTATATTGGTGAAGGACGCTGGGGAATGGCAGCAACAGAGATTCTGCTCTGTCTGTTATTTTTATATCCGACTTTCAGGGAAGTTCAGAAAGCATTACGGAAGAAAAAAGCCAGGGAAATTGCCTGCTGGTTTGAATCTTATGCCCAGAATACGGTCTCATTTGAAAAACTTGAACAGGAGCTGGGAAAAGGTGCAGTAAAAAATCTGGAAAAATTTATTGCCAGGGGATATATCCGGAATATCCAGATAGACAGAGAAGGAAATTATATTATGATTACTGCACCAAACAGACGTGTAAATGAAAAGATTTATATTACAGTTACCTGTACCAGCTGCGGTGCAAAGAATCAGGTAATAAAAGGACGTCTGAGCAATTGTGAATATTGCGGACAGCGTCTTAACTCATGATAAAAGCTCTATGAGTGAGAGGAGGAAAATGGTTATGTAACTAAAGGAAGGATTCAGAAAGGAGAAAGCTATGAAAAGTTTAAAAAGAGTGATGCTTCCGATTGTATTTTTGTGTGTTTGTCTTTTGTGTGCATGTGGTGAGAAAAAGCCTGAAGAAGCAGCGCCCACAGCAACTCCTGCACCTACGGCAACACCCACACCGCTGCCGGAGTATAAAGAATATGATTATGTGGAGGGGAAATTTACGGTTACTCTTCCCTATGAAGCAGAAGAACCGACAGAAAAAGAGAGCTATCTGGAATTTACAGATCCAGATGGGAAATGGACAATGACACTTGCTCCCATAACAGCGGGACAGCTTTCTAATCGCATTACGGAGCTTGAATATGCACAGAATGCCCGTGAAGGAGGCGCAAAGCAGGTAAAAACAGAAGAAACCACCATCAGCGGTATGAATGCAATTGTATTCAGCTCTAATCTGGATGAAGCTAAAAACGGACCGGATCAGACAGCAGTATATCTGGGAAGCGGAGAATATGCTGCAATTCTGAAATATGAGGATCATTATGTAGGAAACTGGGATGGTCTGAAGATTGAAGTAAAAACAACAGAGCGTTTTGATGATATCTATACTGTGATGGAAGATAAGCTGATACAGACTGTGATGAAGGGAATAAAATTCCAGGAAGGAATTGAGTATGAAGAGGTGACTGCCAAAGGAATTTCCGTGAAACTGCCAACCCGGTGGCAGGGCAGAGAATATGCAGAGTTCTTTGTGAATGGAAAGATTCATTGCGCTTATGAGGGTAACCTGAATATTCAGATCGTCCACTTCCCGGATGCAAAGAAAAATGCAGAAAGAAAGGCAGACGGAGAAATAAAAGAAACAGATGTGGGAGAAAGCCATTACTATGTGGCATGCCGCAGGGAGGAAGGAGACATTACTCTTTACAGAGATCTGACAGATCAGTATATTTTAAGCATACTGGTGAGCATTCCTGATTGTCTGGAAGAAGAACTCTGGAAATTCCTGGACAGGGAAGAGATGAAAACATTGCTGGAAAGTCTGGAGATTGACCTGGAACAGCTTGAGGAGGAACAGCAGGATAATGGCGGCTATGAGAAAAATGGCTATGAGGAGCTGAGTGGTTATACAGGAGAAGGAACGGAGCTTGTTCTGCCTTCCAGCATTGAAGACACGGTAATGAATGGTGTTGCTAGACTGGCATTTAAGGATAATACAAAGATTACTTCTGTTGAAGTTCCGGAAGGAATGCGCTATATTGACGTTTCAGCATTTGAGGGCTGCACCGGTCTGAAAAAAATAACACTTCCGGATTCTCTGACCTGGATTGGAGGCTATGCTTTTTCAGGCTGTACCAGTCTGGAAACTGTGGTTTTCGGTAATCAGGCAGTAGAAATTGACGGATCTGCATTCAGAGATTGTGTAGCCTTGAGAGATGTGGAACTGCCTGCCAGTGAAAATTATCTTTGGGATTCCGCTTTCAGTGGGGCAGGAGCCGGGGGATACATACATATAGGAGATGGTTCAACAGTAAACGGCTGTTGCTTCATGGACACTGGATTTGAGGAAGCTGTCTTTGGAAAGGAATGTATTTTCGAAGGATTCGGAACCTTTTCCGGATCAAAAATCAAAAAGATCACATTGGGTGAAGGGATAACGGAATTACCGTCAGCATTTGCTTCCTTCTGTGATAATCTGGAGCAGGTAGATATGCCGGAAAGTCTGACGAAAATACCGGATGACTGTTTTTCGGCAAGTCCAAAGATGGAAAAAGAACAGTAGATTTATCAGATGTGCTCAATCAAAAATAGCGGCAGTGTTGCCGCTATTTTTATGAGCTGTAATCTAGGAATACTTCAGTATTTTACCATTTTTTATATTAAAAACTATTTTATGAGTTTTTTCTGATGAATCATCATTATTATTCATTTCATACAGGATGGTCATCTGATTACCGGAAATGTTTATTTTATATGGCCAGTAATTATTGGCTTTGGATGTGTTTGTTTTCCAGAGAATCTTTCCTTTTGTGGATATTTTGTAAACATAGTTATCGTAGTATCCGGTTACATATAGATTGTCATTTTTGTCAAATTTGCAAAGGTGTCCTGCAGGACTGACTTTTTTTGCAGTCCATAACTGTTTTCCGTCTTTTTTTCGAAGTACGACGATTTTTGAGCTTTCAAAAACATAAACCTTATCCTTGCGGACAATACATTTTGTCCTTGGAAGCTCTGTAGCAGTATATTTCTTTGTAACGTATTTCCAGACTACTGTTTTCTTTGCATCCAGTCCTCTTACAGTCA
>ENA-OPDA01002239-OPDA01002239.1-human-gut-metagenome-genome-assembly--contig:-NODE-2239-length-11450-cov-1.870031_pt1 | contig 11450 bp, 8 predicted proteins | sample MGYA00241253_ERZ501486 | MGnify/ENA primary metagenome ERZ501486 (study PRJEB25962, sample SAMEA2042510) | human gut metagenome | biome: human gut; feature: human-associated habitat; material: faeces... | reverse complement strand
GGGCGGCTGGTGCGGGCAGGTACGGCCCTGCGCGGCTCCGCTGCCGGGGTGCCCAGCAGGATGCCACAGGCTGCGTTGAGCATGACAACCGCAGCAAAAAGTCCCAGCAGTGCAGCCCACAGCGGCATGGTGCCGGAGGCCGCGGCGCTTACCATAACGCCGCCCAGCAGGAGGGACGCCGTTACCGCGAGCCTGCAAAATTTGTGCTTAATGAGTTCCCAGTTCATACCGTTACCTCCAAAGGAGCCGGCCCCGCAATGGCCGACTGCCGCAAATTCAACAACGGATAACAGCGTTCCGTTTGTTGTCTTAACTATAATACATCTGTAGGTTGTTGTCAATATGTTTTTACAACTTATTTTTGAAAATAATTGCAAAAAACTCTTTACAAAAACCACAGACGGTTGTATAATGAAGCTAAAGAAATGGGATCGTCTACAAGATGTGGTTTTACCCTACTTTATATAAAGGAGTTTTCCCGATGTTTGCAGAGCGCTTGAAAGAGGCCCGCAAGGCCAAACAATACAGTCAGGCCGAGGTGTCCAGGATGCTGGGGGTAACGCAGCAGGCTGTTGGCAAGTGGGAGACCGGGCGTTCCACCCCGGATCCGCAGACCGTGGCGCGTCTGGCGGAGATACTGGATACCCCCACCGACGTTCTGCTGGGTCTGCGCAAGGAGTCGGGCGCGGCGTCCGCTGTGGGCCGCAATGCCTTCAGCCGCTATACGGAGTCCCAGATCCCCGTCGTGGGTACGGTGCGCGCCGGATACGGGGCCCTCGCGTTTGAGGAGGACTACGGCAAGGAGTATGCCTGTGTCAAGGACCCGGAAAACTACTTCTTCCTCGTCGTCAAGGGCGACAGCATGGAACCGCGCATCTCTGACGGTGACTTGGCGCTTGTACACCGCCAGAACACGCTGGACAACGGCGATCTCGGCGTTCTGGTCTATGGGGCAGACGGCGAGGGCACGCTGAAAAAATACATCCAGCGCGGCAACTCGGTCATCCTGCACCCCTTCAACCCGGCCTATGAGGAGATGGTCATCAAGGGCGAGGAACTCGACCACCTGTATATTGCCGGCAAGGTCGTGGAGACCAAGGCCAAGTGGTAAGGCTGCCTTACAAGTTCAATTATAGCATACGGTAAGTCCCATAATTTGGACTTTCAACCCTAAAACAGAAGAAATTTACAAAAATGCTGCCCGCGGCACACCTTGCAGAACAAGGATATGCGGCGGGCTGTATTTTTTATACCCTTTTTTCAGGAGGCAGGTGCGATGGACCTTGCGGAAAAACTGGAAATCCTGGCGGACAGCGCCAAATATGATGTGGCCTGTACCTCCAGCGGGGTGGATCGCCCCGGACGGCACGGTGCACTGGGCAGCAGTGCGGCGGCGGGCATCTGCCACGCCTTTACGCCAGACGGGCGCTGCGTTTCCCTGCTGAAGGTGCTGTACTCCAACGTATGCAGCTATGATTGCAGCTACTGTGTCAACCGCCGTACCAACGACCGGCCACGAGCGACTTTCACCCCGCGGGAGCTGGCCGATTTGACCATCGGGTTTTACCGCCGCAATTATATTGAAGGGCTGTTTCTGTCCAGCGCTGTGCTGGGTACGCCGGACCGCACGATGGAGCTGATGATCGAGGCTCTGCGCATCCTGCGGGAGGAGTACCATTTTAACGGCTACATCCACGCCAAGACGATTCCCGGCGCGGACCCGATGCTGGTCGAAAAGATCGGGCGGCTGGCAGACCGCCTGTCGGTCAATATCGAGCTGCCCAGCGAGACGAGCCTGACCACGCTGGCCCCCGACAAAAAGAAAACTGCGATCCTGCGCCCCATGGGGCAGATCGCAGTGCAGAGTGCGCAGAGCAAAAAGGAGATGGTGCTCTACCGCGGGGCCAAGCCGTTTGCGCCGGCTGGGCAGAGCACCCAAATGATCATCGGGGCGACGCCGGAGACAGACCGCCATATCATGGACCTGACCGAGGGACTCTACAGAAAATACTCGCTGAAGCGCGTGTTTTACTCGGCCTATCTGCCGGTGGTGGAGGATCGCCGCCTGCCCGCACTGCACACGGCCCCTCCCCTGCTGCGGGAGCACCGTCTGTATCAGGCGGACTGGCTGCTGCGGTACTACCATTTTTCGGCCCGGGAGCTGCTGACCGAGGACGAACCGAATTTTGACCCCTATCTGGACCCCAAGTGCAACTGGGCGCTGCGGCATCTGGAACAGTTCCCTGTGGAGGTCAACCGCGCTTCCTATGAAGAGCTTTTGCGCGTGCCCGGGATCGGTGTCAAAAGTGCCCGCAGGATTGTTCAGGCGCGCAGAAGCAGTCGTCTGGAGTATCAGCATCTGAAAAAGATGGGTGTCGTTTTGAAGCGTGCGATTTATTTTATCACCTGCAACGGCAGACAGATGTATCCACTTCGAATTGAGGAAAATTTTATTACGCGGCAGCTTCTTGGCATCCAGGAAAATCTCCCGTTTGAAAAGAATGGCGTAACCTATCAGCAGCTGTCTTTATTCGATGACCGGAACTTCGGCTACGATGGGAAGCAGCTGGTACAGCCGGAAAGCGCCTGGAAGGGCGCAGCGGGGTGAAACCGAGAACCGGGGAGAGAAGCGCGGCGAGCCGAAAAGTCCTGTATGGGAAAGGAAACGATGGTCTGACCGAATCTGATGTGGGAGAAAACGAAATGGAAGAGCTGATTCTGATATGCGAGGACTCGGTCGAAGGGATACTTACTGCAATTTATCGGATTTATGAATGGAAGCTTTGCGGCAAACGTGTTAAAATTCAAACAGGTGCATCGGATTTATGTCTGTTTGCCCAGTACCGGGAGGTAATGCCGGATGCAGAGTGCGCGGCGAAGGTAGCACGAACCCTGCGGAGACGTTTCGGAGAGCAGGCGTGGGAAGCGATCAGCTATGCGCTGGCGTCAGAGGAAGCCGACAAGAGTCAGGCAGTTTATGAGACGATTGCAGCTGGTCTGTCCGGTCGGATCCGAGGACCGCTTTTGCAGGCACTTGCAGAGCCATGTATCCATCGGGTGTTTGCACTGAGCCGGAATGTACACAGGGTGCGGGAAAGAGTGCTTCAGTTTCTTCGGTTTCAGGAAATCACCGGCGGGATTTTATATGGGGAGATTGCGCCGGATGCAGACGTTCTTGCGTTTGTTATGCCGCATTTTGCAGACCGTTTCCCGTTGGAGAATTTTGTGATTCTGGATGAACGCAGGGCAGCAGCAGGAATCCATCCGGCTGGAAAAACGTGGTTTTTGACAAAGCTTTCAAAGCAGGAGTTGGATACACTGCAGCAGGCCGGACAGCAGAAGGATGAGAACGAACAGGAGATCGAAGTGCTGTTTCAGAGCTTTTGTCGGTCCCTTTCAATCCTTGAGCGGCAAAATCAACCCCTGCAACAACAGCTGGTGCCGTTAAAGTATCGGATGCACATGACGGAATTTCAGAAAAAATAAGGCAAAAGCATGTGGAGGATACAGTGTCGTGGAGATCAAGGTTTCAGTAAGAGGACTGGTGGAGTTTTTGCTTCGCACAGGGGATATTGACAATCGCAAAAAATCTGCCCCGGACGACGCTATGGCGGAGGGAAGCCGAATTCACCGCATGATCCAGAAAAAGATGGGTTCCAGTTACCATGCAGAGGTTATGCTGCGTTATCGCAGAGACTGCGGGGAATATGATCTTGTCGTAGAGGGCAGGGCAGATGGGATTATCGATTCCGATCCCGTTGCAGTTGACGAGATCAAGGGGACGTATCGGGATTTGTCCCGGATGAAGGAGCCGAATCCGGTGCATTTGGCCCAGGCAAAATGCTATGCCTGGATGTATGGGCAGGAGCATGGAAAAGAGCGGATGGAGGTCAGTATGACCTACTGCAACATAGAGACAGAAGAAATCCGCTATTTCAAGTTTGTGTATGAGATGTCAGATCTGGAAGAATGGTTTGACAGTTTGCTGCAGGAATATCGGAAGTGGTCAGATGCAGACATTGCCTGGAAGAAACTTCGTCAGGATTCCATTCACAGCCTGTCCTTTCCGTTCCCGTACCGGGAGGGACAAAAAGAGCTGGTCACGCATGTTTATCATACGATCTGCCACAGCAGAAAACTGTTTATCGAAGCACCGACCGGGGCGGGTAAGACGATTTCGACGGTGTTTCCGGCAGTCAAGGCAGTTGGGGAAGGAAAGGCGGATCGGATTTTTTATTTGACAGCGAAGACGATTGCCCGGACAGTCGCGGATCGTACGTTCGACCTTCTGCGGGAGCGCGGATTGCATTTTAAGACGGTGGTGCTGACGGCACGGGATAAAATCTGCTTTATGGAAGAATCGGAATGCAATCCGGACTCCTGTCCTTATGCAAAGGGACATTTTGACCGGATCAACGATGCGATTTTTGAATTGATGACGACAAAGGAGCATTACAGCCGGGAAGAAATCGAGGCCTGTGCTCAGAAATATAAGGTTTGCCCCTTTGAGCTGGGGCTGGATATGAGCCTGTTTTCCGATGGTATTTTGTGCGATTACAATTATGTCTTTGATCCGCATGTCTATCTGAGGCGCTTTTTCGGAGAAGGTGCAGGCAGAGAGCAGTATCTGTTTCTGATTGATGAGGCGCATAATCTTTTGGAGCGTGGTCGGGAAATGTACAGCGCTCAGTTATATAAAGAAGATTTCTTGACCTTGAAAAAGACTGTGAAGGCATTTTCTCCTCGCATGGAGAAGCTTTTGGATAAGTGCAATCGTGAGCTGCTTTTCCTGAAACGCGAATGCGGGGACTGGTGTATCGTGGAGGAGATAGATGCGTTCGTACAGGCACTTTTGCGGTTGTCGCCCTGTATGGAAGACTATCTCGAAAATCACGATGACAGCCCGGTTCGGCGGGAGATTCTGGACTTCTATTTTGAAATCAGTCATTTTCTGCAGATTTATGAGCTGCTGGATCAGAAATATGTTGTGTATACAAAGCTGGATGAAGATGGACGCTTTTTGTTGCGACTGTTCAATGTTGACCCGTCGACGAACCTCAAGGAGTGTCTGCAGCGTTCCGTCAGCAGTGTGTTGTTTTCCGCGACTCTGCTTCCGATCCAGTATTATAAAAAGCTTCTGGGCGGAGAGGCAGAGGATTATGAGGTCTACGCGAAGTCCGTTTTTTCGCCGGAGAAAAAGGGGCTGTTTCTGGCGGAGGATGTGACCAGCCGTTATACGAGGCGTTCCGACCGGGAATACGATAAAATCGCGAATTACATTCATCAAACCGTGTCGCAGCGGCATGGAAATTATATGGTTTTTTTCCCATCACACGTCTTTTTGCAGCAGGTGTATGAGCGTTATCTGAGGTGTTATGCGGTAAAAGACGATACAGAGTGTCTGGTACAGACCGAGCATATGGATGAGGCTGAGCGGGAGGCGTTTTTGCAGCGCTTTGAGGGAAATCCCGGAATGAACCTGTCCGATATTATCCATATGGAAATCGAAGTGGAGGAAGAAAGCAGTCTGGTTGGCTTCTGCGTGCTGGGTGGGATTTTTTCCGAGGGGATCGATTTAAAGGAGGACAGCCTGATCGGCGCGCTGATTGTAGGAACCGGACTGCCGCAGGTCTGCACGGAACGGGAGATTATTCGGGGATATTTCGAAGAAAACGGAGAAAATGGTTTTGACTATGCCTACCGGTACCCTGGCATGAACAAAGTGCTTCAGGCGGCAGGCAGGGTTATCCGGACAGCGGATGATGTCGGAATCGTGGCGCTTTTGGACGACCGGTTCCTGACGCCGGGCTACCGCAGGCTGTTTCCACGGGAGTGGGAGCAGTTTGAGGTCGTCCGGGGAGAGAGCATCGGCAGCCGGGTGGAGAAGTTCTGGAACGACTGGTTATAGGATTATGCGTCTATCCGTCCGGTGCGCAGCCACGCGATTTCCTGGCGGTAGGGCGGCAGCAGCTTTTTTGGATTCTGCGGGTCAGGATACCAGGGCGTTTCGAGGATTTTGGGGATAGTCAAAAAATCAGGATGATGGACGATGTGGTACAGCGGTGCAAACCCGATCTGACCGACACCGAGATTGGCATGTCGGTCTTTGGCGGCTCCCTTTTCGTTCTTGCTGTCGTTGATATGGAAAACTGCGATCTGATCCTTGCCGAGGGTTTTGTCAAACTCATCCAGGACGAGATCAGGATTTGCTGTGAGATCATATCCTGCGTCGTGGACGTGGCAGGTGTCGAAGCAGACGCGCAGCCGGTCAGGAAAACGGACACCGTCATAGATTGCAGCCAGTTCTTCAAAGCGTTTGCCGATTTCGGAGCCTTTGCCTGCCATTGTTTCCAATGCGATGCGAACCGGAGAAGGCTGGGAAAGCACTTCGTTTAAGCCTTCGATGATCTGATTGATTCCAGCGTCCGTTCCTGCGCCGACGTGGGAACCGGGATGCAGGATGAGCACGTCGCTGCCCATCGCTTCTGTCCGCTCAATTTCCTTTGCGAGAAATTCAACCGCGAGGGAAAAGACCTCCGGTTTTACGGTATTGGCGAGATTGATGATATAAGGGGCGTGGACGACGAAGCGGGTAATATTGTTCTGGCGCATCCGTTCCTGTGCCTGTGGGATGCAGAGCTCATCCACCGGTTTACGTCGGGTGTTCTGCGGCGCGCCGGTATAAAGCATAAAGGTATTGGCTCCGTAGGAAAGCGCTTCCTGGACGGAACCGTCCATCATAGATGTTCCGCTCATGCCCACATGGGAGCCGATCAGGAGCGGTTGGCAAGCTGTTTTGCCAGAGGGTTTACAAAGTGGATTCATAGGTTCTCCATTTCTGTAAAAATTTTTAAACGAGTGTGTAGTTTGACCGACGGATATCAGTATCATCGATATATTGTAGCATGAGTACAGAGTGGGAGAAAGTACAAAAAGGAGAATTTCAATGTCATCGCAGCAGCTGCAATTTTATGAACAGAAAATTATCAGCGATAAAGAGTTTCCAATCGAAGTATTTATGAACCGGGTTCAGGACAAATGCCAGTATTTCCACACACACTGGCATGAGCACATTGAGCTGCATTACGTTGTACATGGGGAGACGGATATTTTGCTCAATCAGACCAGGTATACCTTTCGACAAGGCGATCTAGCTGTTATTAACAGCAATGTCCTGCATGCCGGTTTTTGCAACGGAACCCCGGTAGAGGTGCTGGTTGTTATTTTTGAGCTGGACGAGCTGTCTGCGCAGGTAGCGGAAAAAAATATTTTGTTTCAGCCAATGATCTGTGCAGATACAAAGATACAGGAGCTCATGAGCCTGATCTATCAGGAACAGAATGAAAGAAGCCTTGGCTGGAAGCTTGCCTGTAAGGGAGCATTGCTGCAGCTGATCGCTTATCTGGTGCGCCGCTATGCAGAACAGATGCTGACGGATAAAGAGAGCTTAAAGCGTCGGAAAAATCTGGAGCGCCTGAACACGGTCGTACATTATATTGAGGAAAATTATACGGACAGCATATCAAATGCACAGCTGGCTGAACTGATCCATGTCAGCGAAGACAGGTTTAACCATCTGTTTCGGGAGAGTATGGGGATGGCGCCGCTGCAGTATATGAATGAGGTGCGTCTAAAGAAAGCCATGCATCTGTTAAAAAGCGGAAATTATTCTGCGGCAGAGGTTGCGGATGCGGTCGGATTCTCGGATTACAATCATTTCGGAAGATTGTTCCGGCGGTATTATCAATGTACACCGATGGAAGCGGTGCGGGAATCCGAGGGCAAGAGTGCAAAGCGTCCGGGTAGAAGTGAAGGAATCAAAACCTTCGAAATCGGATCCATAAAAAAAGAAGATCCAGTGGATGTAAAATCGGAAAAAGAAAAGAAGAAATAGCAGAATCGTATGAGAGAGTAGCAAAGGAGGTCTATCTTTCTTTCGTTTTATTCATTAAAATGTGTAGCATAGAAACAAAATAAAAACAGTGATTGTTGGAAATGAATACAAAATGACGAATCTGATCAATGCTAAAGGAGGAAAATGCACATGAAATTAGGAGTATTGACGGTTGCCTTGGGCGATATGTCCCTGGATGCGGCATGTAAATTTTTGTCTGAACAGGGCGTACAGATGGTGGAGATCGGTTGCGGCGGCTTCCCTGGAACGGCGCACTGCAACGCGGCAGAGCTTCTGGCGGATGAAAATAAGCAGAAAGAGTTTTTAGACACAATTCACAAATATGGCTTGGAGATCAGTGCACTGAGTGCACACGGGAATGCAGTACATCCTGATAAAGCGATTGCAAAGAAATTCGATGAGGATCTGACCAATGCGATCCTGTTGGCAGAAAAGCTTGGTGTTCCGGTTGTAAATACGTTTTCCGGTTGCCCTGGCGGATCTCCGGAGGACAAGACACCCAACTGGGTTACCTGTCCTTGGCCGGATGATTTTTCCGAGATTCTGGAATATCAGTGGAACGATGTTCTGATTCCTTACTGGAAAGAAAAGGTTGCTTTTGCAAAAGCGCATAACGTACATAAAATCGCACTGGAGCTGCATCCCGGCTTCTGCGTATACAATACAAGAAGCTTGTTAAAGCTGCGTGAGGCAGTTGGTCCGGAAATCGGCGCGAACCTGGATCCCAGCCACCTGATCTGGCAGGGAATGGATTTGATCGCAGTAATCAGAGAACTTGGCAAGGCAAATGCGATTTTCCATTTCCATGCAAAAGACACCAAAGTGGATGCAATCAACACTGCAGTAAACGGCGTACTGGATACTCAGCATTACAGCGAAGAACTGACCCGTTCCTGGATCTTCCGCTCTGTTGGTTACGGTCATGGCGAAGATTACTGGAAAGCGATCGCTTCCGAACTTCGTCTTGCAGGTTATGACTATGCGATCAGCATCGAGCATGAAGACAGCCTGATGTCTGGTAAGGAAGGACTGTTAAAGGCAATCGGATGCCTGAAGAATTCCCTGATCTTTGAGGACAGAGGAAATATGTATTGGGCATAACATGGAACTTCCGTCGGAAGTTCCAGCGAGTTACTGCGTAACCCGGCGTGTTTGCGAAAACAGTTCCGGATGGTTTTACCGAGTTGCTTTTGCAACTCGGCATATAGGCAGGGACGCAGAAGCGTCCTGCTGCGACAGAACAGAAAAGAGGAAAAGACATGAAACACAGACTTGCGATGGTCGGCTTTGGCGGAATGGCAGGCTGGCATTATGATTTGATTCAGAGAATTGACGACCTGGAAGTTGCAGGTATCTGGGATATTAAGGAAGAACGCAGAACCTATGCAGAAGGCAAGGGCATCCATGTATATAAAAGCGAAGAAGATCTGATGGCAGATCCGACTGTTGATATCGTACTGGTAGCAACTCCGAATGATGTTCATAAAGGTGTTGTCATCCGTGCCATGGAAGCTGGCAAGAACGCCGTTTCCGAGAAGCCTGTAACTCTTTGCTCTGCGGATCTTGCAGAAATGCGCGCGGCTGCGGAAAAGACCGGCAAATTCTTTACCGTACATCAGAATCGTCGTTGGGATGAAGATTTCCTGACGGTAAAGAATATCATGGCAGAAGGCAAGCTGGGCGAGATTTTCAGAATTGAATCCAGAGTACACGGTTCCAGAGGTATCCCCGGTGACTGGAGACAGGAAAAAGAGCATGGCGGCGGCATGGTGCTTGACTGGGGCGTACATCTTCTGGATCAGGCGCTGTTATTATATCCCGGTGTGAAGTTAAACACTGTTTATGCAACTCTGACCAACGTAACCAACCAGCTGGTTGACGACGGCTTTTCTGCAGACCTCGGGTTTGAAAACGGAGTGCATGTGCTGGTTGAGGTTGGCACGAGCAACTTTGTATCCCTGCCTCGCTGGTATGTATTAGGCGCTGACGGAACGGCTGTCATCCAGGATTTCGGCAGAGACGGCAAGATGGTATGTGCAACCGGCGTCAATGAAGGTGATGTTGTTCCGGTCATCACGGCAGCAGGCCTGACAAAGACCATGGCTCCGAGAAGAGAGGATAACATCCGCACAGAGGATCTGCCTTGGGCAGATAGTGACATCCGCGATTTCTACCGCAATGTAATGGCAGTGATCGAAGGAAAAGCAGAGAGCAGGATCAAGCTGGATGAGGTTGCAAGAGTTATGCGCCTAATGGAAGCAATTTTCGAATCTGCAGAAAAGAAACAGGTTATCAAATTCGAAGCCTGAAAACAGGGGAACAGTCGGAGTGCCTGCAAAATGGGCGTTCCGACAGCATAGATAGAAGGAGAGGGATCCATGAGCAAAACATTACCGATTGCAGTACAGGTTTATTCGGTAAGGGAAGAGGCGGAGCGTGATTTTGCCGGCACAATGAAAAAGCTGGGTGAGATGGGCTACGACGGTGTAGAATTGGCAGGATTATATGGAAAAAGTGCAGAAGAGATCCGTGACAGCATAAAAGCGGCAGGACTGACTGCGATCAGTGCACATGTTTCCTATGACGAGCTGGCTGGAGATTTGGAAAAGACTCTGCAGGACTATGAAACCATCGGCTGCCGCTATATCGTAATTCCCTGGCTGGGGGAAGACCGCAGATTTGGAGCAGCTTTATATGAGGAAACAATAAAGGGAATCCCGGTGATTTCAGAGGGCTGTAAAAAACACGGCATGACGCTTCTGTATCACAATCACGATTTTGAATTTGCAAAGACACCGGACGGTACCTATGCGCTGGATCAGCTGTATGCAGAGGTTCCTGCGGATGTGCTGGGTGCAGAGCCGGACACCTGCTGGATCAAGGTTGGCGGACCGGATCCCAGCGAATGGTTGAAAAAATACAGCGGACGCTGCCCGCTGGTACATGTAAAGGATTTTCGGCGCAAAGCAGATGGCGTAGATCTGCTGGCACTGGGCGAAGGAGAACAGGATTTTCCGACTCTGGTAAAGACCGCAAAAGAGTGCGGTGCACAGTGGCTGGTTATTGAACAGGATGATCATCCCTACGGGACACCCATGGGAGATATGAAAAAAAGCCTTAATTATTTAAAAGAACTTGGAAAGGAGTCTGACATGACAAAAATTATTAAAGCAGGCGTAGTAGGCTGCGGCGGAATTGCAAACGGAAAGCATTTTCCCGCAATCAAGAAAAACGGAAAGATCGAGCTGGTTGCATTTTGTGACCTGATCAAAGAGCGGGCGGAGAAAGCAAAAGAAGAATACGGCACACCCGACGCAAGAGTTTATACCGATTATACAGAGCTGGTGAAAGAGGATGTGGACGTTGTCTACGTTCTGACTCCCAATAACGCACATGCACCGGTCAGCATTGCAGCAATGAAAGCCGGCAAGCACGTTATGTGTGAAAAGCCTATGGCAAAGACCTATGCAGAGGCAAAGGAAATGGTAAAAACCGCAAAAGAGACAGGTAAGATCCTGACCATCGGCTACCAGAA
>ENA-OPDA01002237-OPDA01002237.1-human-gut-metagenome-genome-assembly--contig:-NODE-2237-length-11460-cov-2.145813_pt1 | contig 11460 bp, 9 predicted proteins | sample MGYA00241253_ERZ501486 | MGnify/ENA primary metagenome ERZ501486 (study PRJEB25962, sample SAMEA2042510) | human gut metagenome | biome: human gut; feature: human-associated habitat; material: faeces... | reverse complement strand
AAATAATTAGGCACCAACTTTATACATTGGGTTGTGTGTGTATTTTATTACCTAGGTTAGTATATCATAAGCTTTATATAGTAGCAACATATTTTTTGCATATTTTATCTTTCACGCCATAAAAGAATAAAATTATTGTAAAACTATTATAAAGTATTGTGAAAAAGGAAATATTTTAGAGCTACTTAAGAGTATGGAAATGTTTCTTGATAGAGTAGATGTAGATATTAATTCATTTTTTCAATATAGTAGTTATGACTTTGGTAATGGACTAATTAGTAATATTATAAGTATTGTTAATGATGAAGAAATAAATAATTTTGTTAGAATTAAAAGTTATATGTTTAATAATTATTTTGATAATACTTTAAATAATGCCTCTGTGATTATTAATTTAAATTTAGTGATTAAGAATTATAATTTATATAAAGATTTGTTACTTAGTATGTGTAATAACGATATTATACTTAGTGATATTGATAAAAGTAATTTGAGTTTACTTTTTAATGGAAAGATTAATGGTACTCCTTTAACTTTATATGATTTAAACGAAATTAGAAAAAAAGAATTTAATAAATATAGAGTGGAAATACTTGATAAGAATACTTATATTAATAGAATTAAAGATATATTTTTTAATAATATTATTACTTATAATAGTGATTATTTTGATAATATTGGTAATATTTCATTACTGAAGATACTACAAAAAGATAATATTGATAATAAGGAAATTTTCTATTTAACTGAAGAAATTATTACTAGTATGGATATTATTAATAAACTGGCTACTACTAATGATAGGGATGAACTCGTTAAAATTATTATTTCTTATATAGATGGGGAAGATACTCCTGTTAATAGAATGATTAATGATATTATAGATATTAAGAGTAAAATTAGAAGATTATATGAACTTGATAGTATGTATAATTTAACTACTTTAGAATCTGCGAGAAAGGTACCTGGTATATATAATAAGGAATATATGGAACTTTATGGTGGAGAGGTATTTGATTTTAGTGATAAAAATTATGTATTATATGCACATATGGTAAGTAGTAGAGAGAATATTGAAGATTTGGTTAATGGTTATAGTAGTGGTAATAGTAATTTTATTTCTTTTAGTCCAATTAGTTATAGAGGACAGAAATATTATTATGATTACTGTGATTGTATATTGGCATATGATACTATATATGATAATAGTTTTATATGTAGTTCTTTATCTAATATGGGAAGTAATCATTGTATGGTAGAAAAGAATAGCGCAGTTGTGGCCGATAAATATAGAAATCAGAGAGGAATATTAGAAACTAGTTCTGTGAAGAAACAAAATGCAGAAACATTATTATATAGGGAAGGATTAAAACCATGTGGTATTATACTTGCCAATGGAAAAAGACCTAATAGTGATGAAATTATGTATCATAAAAGATATAATTTACCTTTTATTATTACACAAAAAAAAGAAACAGCGATTGATAATCCAAAGAGAGTGTTTACTTCTGGGAATGGTAAATATGTCAGTGACAATAGGGTAAAAGAACTTGATAGTATAAAGAAATATATTGATAGCAAACTAACAATTAAAAAAGAAAATGATATATATACAGGAAGAGAGATAGCTATATTTACTGATACTCATGCTATGTATGAACCTACTATTGCAATACTCGAAGATATTAGATTTAGAGGTATAAGTGAGATTTATTCACTTGGTGATAATACTTCACTTGGACCTAATCCTAGAGAAGTACTTGATTTGATGGATAAATATAATGTTAATCAAATTATGGGTAACAGTGAATATTATTTAACTCTAGGAGGTAGTCCTTTTAATTATTGGAGTGAAGAAAGGGAAAGAAGTTTAGATTGGACTAATGATAGAGTACAAGGATATATTAACAATTTAAAATTATATAAGCCTTCTTTAGATTTATTACTTGGTGGTAAAAAAATAGCATTATGTCATTTTGGTAATGATATTAGATGGGATTTTGTTAAACATAATACTTGGATATATCAAGATAATATTGGTAATGGAAAGTCTGCTGATCAGTTTATGTTTACTAATGGTGATGAATATAATAAAGAAGTAGAATATATGATAAATAAATATGGTATTGATAATCCTAAAGTACAAGGATATTTATCTAGCAAGAATACTCCTATGTTTGATGGGAAACTTATTACTTCGTATGATGATGTTTTTCAAGGGCATGTTCATTTTGAATTAGAAGATAGACTTAATAATACTAATATTCATACTTTAAGAGGAGCTGGTATGGGAGAATATGAGAAAAATAAGAAGAGTATGGCATATTATGTAATATTAAAAGAAAAGAAAATAGGTGGATATGATATAGAAAAAGTATATGTGCCATTTAATAAAAATAGTTTATTATCTAGTATATATTCTTCTGATATGCCTACGAAAACAAAGATACTTGGTTATTTAAAATAATAAGAAAAGAGCATGGAAATGTTCTTTTTATGTAGATATTTGTCTTTTATCGACCAATATTGATATTTATATAACAAAAATTGGTCGATAAAACTTGCTTTTTAGATAAAAACTGGAATAAGAAGATGTGGTAAATCATATCTTTTAAAAACAATTATTAATGAGTTGAAGGAAAAAGGAGTCAGTGATAATGATATTATATATATTGAATTAGATAAGAAAGAGTTTAAAGATATAGGCACTCCTAAAAAATTGGAAAAAGTTATAGATGGCTTTGTTAATGATAAGGCTTTTAAGTATTTATTTATAGATGAGGTACAAAATGTAAAAAATTTTGAAATGGTAATAAATGCTTACAAAGAAGAGGGAAACTATTCTATATTTTTAACAGGTTCTAACTCATATTTATTAAGTGGAGAACTAGTTACCAAATTAACTGGTAGATACATTGAAGTTGAGATGTTACCATTAAATTTTTATGAATATGTGGATATGAAAAGATATTTAGAAAAAAAAATAGATATTAATATATATCGTGAATTTGAAGAGTATATAAGAAATGGTGGCTTTCCTGGAGCTTTACATTATAATAATTATGAAGATAAATTATTATATACTAAGAATGTTATTAGTCAAACATTTGAAAAAGATATAAAAAGTAATAATAAAATAAAGAATAAAGCATTGTTTGAAGTAATTCAGAAATTTGTTATAAATAATTTTGGATCTGTTATTTCAATTGGAAGTATACACGAGTATATGTTTAAAAATGAAAATATAAATGTTGATAGAAGAACTATTAAGAAATATGTTGAAATATTAGAAAAAGCTAAAATAATATATTCTTGTGATTTATTTGATATTAAGTCAAAAAAGGTTCTTGATGGTGAAAAAAAATATTATTTGGCAGACTTAAGTATATATTTTGTACTTAATACTGATAATAGAATTAATTATGGTCCTGTATTAGAAAATGTTTTATATTCTTATTTGAAAAGTAAAAACTATAATTTAAGTGTTGGAAAAATTGGTAATTTGGAATGTGATTTTATTGCTAGACGTGGTATAGATGAGTATTTCTATATTCAAGTTTCTAAAAATATAGATGATGAAAAAACTGAAAAAAGAGAATATAAACCCTTTTATGAAATAAAAGAAATGTATCCTAGATATTTATTTGTATTAGATTTGATTTTGCAAAAAAACATTAATGGTATTAATAATGTTAATATAGTAGAATTTATATTAAATGATCAAGATTTAAGGTAACTAAGAACATAAAAATGTTCTTTTTATGTTCTTATTTGTCTAAAAAAGTCTTTTTTAACCTAGACTTACCTATGAAAATATGGTATACTCTTTATTGGTAGGACAGTGATTTTGTGAAAAAGAATAGAAGAAAAAGAAGTAAGAATAAAAGTACTTGGTTTTTTAGAGTAATAGCAATAATATCAATAATTATATTTATAGTATTTGGAATTATGTTATATGTACTTGATATGATACCTTTTAAATTTTTAATTATATTCTATATAGTATTTGGACTGTTATATTTATATTTATTTATTACATCTTTTCCTAAGAAAATAAAGAATAAATTTAGAATTAGTGCATGTGTATTTTTAATACTTTTTGGCACTATATTTGGTGTTGGTATTAAATATTTAAATGATACTATGGATTTCGTTGGTATTATAAGTAAAGATTTACTTCAAAAAGAAGTATATTATGTTATGACTTTAGATTCTTCCACTATAAAGAATGTTAAAGACTTAGATGGTAAGTCTATAGGCATATATAGTTCTAAGAATAGTGAAGAAGCTATTAAATTACTAGATAAAAAAATAGATAGTACTAATAAAGAATATAAAAATATTGTAGAATTATTTGAAGATTTACAAGATAAAAAGATAGATGCTGTATTAATTAATGATTCTACTAAAAACCTACTAAGTAGTGATTTATCAGATATGGAACTTAAATTAAAAGAAATATATAAAGTATATGTTTCTATAGAAAAGACTGATATAGTAAAAGTAGTTGATATTACTAAGAAACCATTTAATATATATGTAGCAGGTGGAGATGCTTATGGTAGCATAGATAATGTTACCAATACAGATGTTAATATGATTATTACCGTAGATCCTATTAATAGAAAGGTATTACTTACTTCAATACCAAGAGATTATTATGTTAATTTACCTTCGTTTGGTGATGATGCTTATGATAAACTTACTCATGCTGGATATTATGGTATAGAAGAGTCAGTTAAAGCTATAGAGAATTTACTTGATATTGATATTAACTATTATGTTAAGGTTAATTTCTCTACTATCGAAGGTGTTATTGATGCAATTAAAGGTGTTGATGTGTATTCTGATTATAGCTTTAATGAACGTGCTTATGGCATATATCATTTTAATAAGGGAATGAACCATTTAAATGGGAAACAGGCACTTGCTTTTGCTAGAGAGAGAAAAGCTTTTAAAGATGGAGATGTACAAAGAGTTAAGAATCAGCAGAAAGTTCTTACAGCAATTATTGATAAAGTAACATCGTCAACAGCAGTAGTAACTAATTTTTCACAAATATTAGATAGTGTTGGTAATAGTTTTTCAACTAATTTAGAAACTAAAAATATTAATAGATTTATTAAGATGCAACTTAATGATATGAGAGGTTGGGATATTGAAAGTCAAAATCTTGTAGGTACTGACTTATATACTAAGAATACATATACATATCCCAATATTGAATTATATGTAATGAAGCAAGATGAAAAATCTATAAATAGTGCAAAAGAGAAAATTAAAAAATATTTAAATAACTAGAAGTGGGGGGATTGTAGTATGAAACCATTAGTAAGTATTATTACACCTATATATAATGGTGAAAAAACAATTGGTAAGACAATAGAATCTGTTATTAATCAAACATATAATAAATTTGAAATGATTATAGTGGATGATTTATCAAATGATAAAACAGTAGATATAGTAAAAAAATATCAAAAGAAAGATGATAGAATTAAATTATTTATTTTAGATAAAAAAAGTGGTGCAAGTGGCGCTAGAAATTTTGCAATAAAAAAAGCTACTGGTAAGTATGTTGCTTTTCTTGATGGTGATGATTTATGGAAAAAAGATAAATTAGAAAAGCAAGTTAAATTTATGGAAGATAATAAAATTTATTTTTCATATACAGATTATTGTTATATTGATAGTGAAGGAAATGATTTAAATCAATATAGAAAATGTCCTAAAAAAGTATCATATTTTAGAATGTTACTTGGAGATTCAGTTGGCTGCCTTACTGTTATGTATAATAGAAAAGCAGTAGGAAAAATTAAAATACCTGAATTAAAGAAAAGAAATGATTATGCTTTATGGTGTGTAATATTAAAGAAGATTAAAGTTGGATATAAATATGATGAAATCTTATCTGTATATAGAAAAAGCAGTCAATCTTTATCTTCGGGAAAAAAATATAAATTATTAAAATATCATTATCAAATGCATAGACAAATTAATAATTTAAATGTTTTTTTATCAGTATTTTTTACTATAACAAATACATTAAATTATATATGTAATAGATATATTAGGGATAGAAAGGTCGGTAAATAATATGAATATTGGTATCATAGGTCATTTTGCCGATGGTAAAGAAATATATGATGGACAGACTGTTAAAACTAGGAATATTTATGAAGCATTAAAAAATGATTATAATCCAATTAAATTAGATACTTATGAGTGGAAAAACAAAAAAATAGATACTTTTATAAATTGCATAAAAATGTTAAAAAATAATAAGAATATTATTATTTTAACTGCTCAAAGAGGTCTTTTTGTTTTTATTCCTTTATTTGCTATATTGAATGTATTTTTTAAAAAGAAAATACACTATGTTGTTGTAGGTGCATGGCTTGAAGAAAAAATAAAAAATAATAAATTTATGATATGGTGCCTAAGGCACATTAATTATATTTATGTTGAAAATAGTAATTTAAAAAATAAATTAAATTATTTATCAATTAATAATGTATATATAATGAGGAATTTTAAAAATATTACTCCTGTAAAAAAGGTTACTAAAGTTGGAGAAAAAGTCAAATTATGTTTTTTTGCAAGAGTTATGGAAAAAAAAGGAATTGAAGATGCAATAAGATGTGTATCAGAATTAGAAAAAAATGTTATCTTTGATATATATGGTCCAATAGATAAAAATTATGAAGAAAAATTTTGTGAAATCAAAAAGAATTTTTCTAATAATATTAGTTATAAAGGTATTATAGATTCTAATAAAAGCGTAGATACATTAAAAAATTATGATATTATGCTTTTTCCAACAAAATTTAAAACAGAAGGAATACCTGGTACAATAATTGATGCTTATGCTTCTGGCTTAACTGTTGTTTCTTCTATTTGGGATAATTATAATGAAATTATAGATGATGGAATTACTGGAATTGGATATGAAATAGATAATTATAATGATTTTAAGAAAAAAATTACTGAATTAATAGAAAATAAAAATAAAATATATGAACTAAAGAAAAATGCTTTAAGAAAATTTAAATGTTTTTCTAGTGATGAAATTGAAATTTTAAAAAATAATATGTAGGTGATAAAATGAAGAGATTATTGTGTATAGTTTCTAGTATGGATAGAGGTGGAGCAGAAACATTTTTAATGAAAATCTATCGACAACTAGATAAAACAAAATATCAAATGGACTTTTGTGTTTCAAAAGAAAAAAATGGCTTTTATGATAACGAAATAAAGACTATGGGCGGTAAGATATTTTATGTTCCACCAAAATCAAAAAAACCTATAAAGAATTTTCTTGAAATAAAAGAAATTGTAAAAAAAGAAAAATATAATTCTGTTTTAAGAACTAGTCAGCAATCTTTAGCAGCACTTGATTTATTAGCTGCTAAATGTGGTGGTGCTAATAATTTAATATATAGATCAAGCAATGCAGGATTAAATGGAAATATTTTTAGTAGAATATTAAATAATTTCTTTTCTTTTCTTCCAAGAAGTATACCAAATATAAAACTAGCTCCTTCAACTGAAGCTGCAGAATTTGTATTCGGCAAAAAATCTGTAGAAAATGGAAAAGTTTATATTTTACATAATGCTATAAATTATGATGATTTTAAATTTAATTTAAAAGTCAGAAGTAAAGTAAGAAAAGAATTAAATATTGATGAAAAAGTGGTATATGGTCATATTGGTAGATTTAATATTCAAAAGAATCATATGTTTTTACTTGATGTATTTAATGAAATATATAAAAAAAATAGAAATAGTGTATTACTTTTAATTGGTAATGGCGAATTAAAAAATGATATTTTAAATAAAATCAATACATTAAAATTAAATGATAGTGTTTTTTTACTTGGATTACAAGATAATGTTTCTAATTATTTAATGGCAATGGATAAATTTATTTTTCCATCTTTATTTGAAGGAATGCCTAATGTAATAATAGAAGCACAAGCTTCTGGTCTTCCGTGTTATATATCTAATACAATTACTAAAGAAGCAAATATTACAGGACTTGTTAAATATATAGGTTTAAATGATTCTAGTAAAGAATGGGCCAGCATTATTCTAAAAGATAAAATAAATTTAAGAGAAGATTATAGAAAAGAATTTATTGATAATAATTATGATATCGAAAGAATTGCAAATATTTTTTCTGATAGATGTTTTAGATAGGCGGTGAGTAACAAATGAATTATTATTTTTTACTTCTATTATCTTTGTTTATTATTACAATAATTTGGGGAAAATTAATTGGTTTTGATAACTTAAAGCAAAATAAGAAATATTTAATTACAATTTTTGTAATTTTAACTTTATTTTTGACACTTAAAAGTGAAAACGTTGGTGTTGATGCTAAGAGTTATAAAGAAATTTTCTATGATATAAGTAAAATGTCTTTTCTTGATGTTTATAGTTATGATAGATATGAAATTGGCTATAAATATTTTTGTAAGCTTATATCGATGATATGGAGTAATTACCAATTTTTCCTATGTATAGTGTCTATTATTGAAATGATAGGATTTTATTATTTTATTAAAAATTATTCAAAAAATTATATTTTTTCATTATTTATATTTGTTACATTTGATACTTATATTTTTACATTTGGTATTTTAAGGCAAGCAATAAGTTTATCATTATTACTTTTGTCTGTTAAATTTTTAAAAGAAAATAAATTATTGAAATATATTATGTTAGTTATTTTTGCAAGCTTATTTCATAAAACTGCTTTAATATTTCTTTTACTTTACCCTTTAAAGTATATAAAACTCAACAAAAATACAATGATTATTTTTTCTATTGCTGTTTTGCTTTTGTTTTTATTTGGTGATGTTGTCATTAATTTTATATTGAGTTTTATTTATAAACCTGCTAATACAACATTTCATAGTGGAAGTGGCTATAAACTTCTAATATTATTGTATTGTCTATCTTTGTTTGCTTTTGATTATAAAGATAAATTGAAAAATCTTGGCAGTTATAATTTGGACTTTATAAAGTTTTTAATGTTAGGAACAATGATTCAATCTTTATCACCAACATTTGAAAATACTGGAAGAATTACTTTATATTTTTTTCCTTTCTTATGCATTATTGTATCAAATTTGTTAGAAGTAATTAAAAATATAAAATTAACAATTTTAATGTTTATAGTATTATCTATCTATTTTTATATTAAGACAAATAATTTATTTTATGAGCTATTATTTTAAAGGATGGTGTTGATAGTGAAAAAAGTAATAAAATATTTAAAAAATCCTAAATTAATTATAATTTATTTGATGAATAAGAATTTCTTTTTCTTTCTTTCAGATAAGTTATTTTTGAAATGGAAGTTTAAAATATTAATGGGTTACAAACTTGATTTAAATAATCCTCAAACATTTAATGAAAAGTTACAATGGTTAAAGTTATATGATAGAAAACCTACATATACAAAAATGGTTGATAAATATGAGGCAAAAGAATATGTAAAAAATATAATTGGTGAAGAACATATTATTAAAACATTAGGAATATATAATTCATTTGAAGAAATATACAGTTATGCAAAGGCTGTAATCGAAAGAGGCTTACTTTATGGATAAATTGCTTTTCAGACGAATTTTGATGATTGCGTTATCAGTTCTTGCAGTTGTTTATGCCGCCTATCTTCTGATAAGTACAAATTTTAAAATGTATCCGACTGAAAATGCTGTTCAAACAACAGTCACGGATAAAATTTATTCAAACGGATTTATTATCCGTGATGAAAATATGATTCAGAATAATACTTCGGGTGTGCTTTCATATACAGTGCATGACGGTGACGAGGTAAAAGCCGGCGGTGAAATTGCAAAATCATATGCAAATGATGATGACGCAGCTTCACAGTCAAAAATCAGTGCATTACAGGAACAGCTTTCCGATTTGCAGACACTTCAAAAAACAAGCACGGCCGGCAACATAGGTATTGATACTATCAACAACAATATAAATAATAATATCATTTCACAAATTCGCAGTATCAATGACGGCGATTTGGCAAATATTGATAATGTCACAAATAATCTGCTTTATTCAATAAACCAAAGACAGATTTACACAGGCAAAGCCACTAACTTTAATGACAGAATTTCAGAACTCCAGGCTGAAATAGCCACTCTTGAAGGCAAAACAGGAAAATCAACAGGTAATATTACGACTGAAAAATCAGGTTGTTTTCTCTCACATTGTGACGGATATGAAAATGCGCTTGATTACAATAATCTTGATCGTCTGACTCTTTCTGACCTTGATAATGTAAAGCAGACAAAAGTGTCCGACAATATTGCAGGCAAGGTTGTAACCGGATTGAAATGGTATGTTGCCTGTAAGGTTACGGCTGATGAGGCAACAAGACTTTCTTTGTGGGACGGTTCCGCTACGGTACTGTTCTCTGACGCATCGTCTGAAAGCATTCCCGCCACTATCAAGAGAATTTATCAGGAATCAAAAGACAGCGACGCCCTTCTTATTCTTGAGTGTGACTATATGAATTCCGACCTTGCTCAGGCAAGACATGAACCGATTGAAATAGGTCTTGGTTCATACACTGGCTTGAGAATCAGCAAAAAGGCTATTCATGATGACTATGTAACAAAGACAACCTATGATGACAATGACAATAAACATACCGAACAGGTTAAGGTTCAGGGTGTATATGTGCTTCACGGAAGTGAAGTGCGATTCAAACAGATATCTATTCTGTATGCCGACGATGATTATGTTATTTGCGATCCGGAGCCGGACAGCAAAGACCTTGTTGACGGCACAACAGTTGAGTTATATGATCAGGTAATTCTTGAAGGAGATGATTTGTATGACGGAAAAGTTGTTAACTGACGTTGAATACAATTACAAATTTATTGATGAGCGAATAGCCGAGGCTGCCGAAAAGTCCGGAAGAAAGCGTGAGGATATTACATTTCTTGCCGCAACAAAAATGGTTGAACCTGAGGTTATTAACCACGCAATTTCACTTGGGCTTGACCACATAGGCGAAAACAAGGTTCAGGAACTTTTGTCAAAGTATGATAAGTATAACCTTGACAACTGTTCTCTTCAGTTTATCGGTCACTTGCAGACAAACAAGGTAAGACAGATTATCGATAAGGTTGATCTTATCCAGTCTGTCGATTCAATAAAGCTTGCGTCGGAAATTTCTAAACAGGCTTTAAAAATCAATAAAAACTGTGATGTTCTTGTTGAGGTAAATATCGGCAGAGAAGAAAACAAGTCAGGCGTTATGCCTGAACAGCTTGAAGAATTACTTTGTCAGATTGCCGAATTGGACGGTATTTCAGTTAAAGGTCTTATGGCAATACCTCCGATTTGTGAATCTTCACAGAAAATTTCTGAATTTTTCAATAAAATGCATAATATATTTATTGACATCTCATATACGTTTAT
>ENA-OPDA01002235-OPDA01002235.1-human-gut-metagenome-genome-assembly--contig:-NODE-2235-length-11462-cov-3.203384_pt1 | contig 11462 bp, 10 predicted proteins | sample MGYA00241253_ERZ501486 | MGnify/ENA primary metagenome ERZ501486 (study PRJEB25962, sample SAMEA2042510) | human gut metagenome | biome: human gut; feature: human-associated habitat; material: faeces... | reverse complement strand
GCACGGTGTTCCGTCTCATTGAAAATGAAATCTACAAAGGCGATTACATCATGCACAAGCATTTTGTGAATAAAGAGAGAAAGCTGGTCAGGAACAGGGGAGAAGTGGATGCGTGGTACATCGAGGATGACCATGAAGCCATTGTTTCCCCTGAACTCTGGCAGAGGGCACAGGACGCATTGGAAGCAAAAAGGGATTATCTTGCGGAAGGTTCGGTAATTGAGGAATTCACGGAAGAAAATTATCCATATATGAACAAGATCTACTGTTCCAAATGCGGATATCCGCTTTATAAACGGATCTACAGTAAAGGTAACAGGCTCAACTGGGGATGCAGCGGGATGAAACGGTATGGGAAGTCCTTCTGCGACGGAATCAATATCCCGGACAGTGTGCTTCGGAGTGCATGGCATTTTGAAGAAAACACCTACATTGACGAAAAGGCATCGGATAAGGGCGTGAAGGAATTTTCCTACTTAAAAGAACGTTCATGGAAAAGACGGCATAAAAAGAAGCGGCCGCCGTCAATCCCGGAAAATACGGAAGCAGAGTATCCGTACAGGGAGAAGATCTACTGTGCATTGTGCGGAAGCAGACTCGTAAGGCATGTGGATACCAAAAGCCATAAGGTCATATGGGTATGCAACGGAAGAAAGCGGAAAGGGAAAGATTTCTGCGATGGGACAAGGGTCCCAGATACCATCCTAAAGGGGTGGGGAGAAATCAAAAAAGATATTTATATTCAGAGAAAGGACGATAAGAATGGCAAGAAGCATTACAGTTATACCAGCAAGAAACCGTCAGGCATCGGGGCATAGGGCAGCACCACAGAAGAAGATAAGGGTTGCAGCCTACTGCCGTGTATCAACGGATCAGGAAGACCAGCTCCACAGTTTTGAGGCACAGGTCGAGTATTATACAAAATATATCAACGACCATGAAAATTATGAAATGGCGGGCATTTATGCGGATGAGGGGATCTCGGGTACAAATACAAAGAAAAGGGAACAGTTCAAAAAGATGATCGCAGACTGCGAGGGCGGTAAGATAGACCTTGTCATAACAAAATCCATCAGCCGTTTTGCCAGAAATACGCAGGACTGCCTGATGTATTCCAGAAAGCTGAAGAACCTCGGAATCGGCATTATTTTCGAGAAGGAAAACATCAATACACTGGATTCCACGGGCGAGCTTTTGTTTACCATCTTAAGCTCCCTCGCACAGGATGAATCAAGAAACATTTCAGAAAACTGCAAATGGGGCATCCGCACAAAATTCAAGAACGGTGAGATGCACCTCAATACATTCAAATTCTTGGGGTATGACAAGGATGAGAATGGAAAGCTCATCATCAACAGGGAACAGGCAAAAACGGTAAGACGCATCTACAGGGATTTCCTCTGGGGGCTGAATCCTGCACAGATTGCGAAGGAACTGACGGAAGAGAAAGTTCCGGGATGTCTGGGGCAGACAAAATGGTATCCAAGCACGGTCACAGGGATTCTAAAACAGGAAAAGCACATGGGTGATGCACTTCTGCAGAAGACCTATACGGCAGACTTCCTTACCAAGAGACAGGTCAGAAATAACGGTGAGATCGCACAGGTCTATGTAAAGGACAGCCATAAGGGGATCATAGATAAGCAGACATGGAATGCGGTACAGGAAGAATTCGACCGCAGGGAAAAGTTCATGGAATCGCACGGCACGGACAGGTACAGTTACGGTGCGGACTGTATGCCGTTCTGTGAGAAGGTGTTCTGCGGGGAATGCAAAAGCCTGTTCACGAGACATTCATGGAGCTCAAGGGGAATCGTACAGTGGCAGTGCAAGAACCACAGGAAAGACGGGAAAGTGGCATGCACGAATGCCTACGTTGATAATGCAGACCTGGAAAAGGGATTTGTAAAAGCATTCAACAGACTGGTCACGGACAGGGATAAGCATATGGAAAGATGGCAGCAGATGAAGTCGGACGGGACACCGCTTGAAAAGATCAGGGCGGGGCAGATGATGGAAGCCGTGGGAAATGAACCGCTTACCAGATTCGTTCCGGAAATCGCACAGCTTGTCCTCTGTGAAGTGACGGTGCTTGGTGCGAAAAAATATGAATTCTTCTTTCTGGAAGGCAGCAAGGTAAAGGTTTCCGTGTAGATCACCCGGAAACCCCGCTGTCATGAAGTCCAAACAGCTCCATCTGGCTGCTTTCACCGTCCGCATCCCCGGGTTCAGGAATGTCGGACGGTTCTTCTTCCATGTCCTTTTTATGCGGAAGTTTATGGGTATAAAGTTTATCCCAGGTAAGCGGATTCCTGCTTTTTTTGTTGTAGTATATCAGTATGGCTTCCGCAAATCCTAGTGATCCGGAACGCCTGTCTTTTGCAGTGCGGGCGAGTTCCTTGATGGATATCCTTCCGAGCTTTTCCTTAAATACATCATCTTTTATGGCATCACCATAAGCATTTAGGAAACGTGCCAGTCCGTTCATCATGTTTGCGCTGAAGGACTGGGACGCCCCTTCCCATGTGGCTGCAATGAGACGGATGACATGGTCGAGCATATGGTAGCCGTATTTGTCGTGGATGTTTTCCAGGGTTGCGACAGCACAGATACCGCCAGGGGTCGTGGTGGATGCGATGGTAAGGTCATAGGATTCTACCAGGTCACGGATGATGAGCTGTTTGTCATTGCCGGCCTCTATGTTTGCCATGAATATCTCATAAGGCAGCAGGGGCTTTACATATTTCATCTGGTTTGCAAAGATATCCGCTTCATGTTCATATCCGAGGTCATCGTATACCATGCACCACACGGGTGTCTCCCTGGATCCCGAAACGAGGGCAACGATCTCAATGGTGTGCTGCCCGTTGAATACATAGTTGATGCCGTTCCTCCGGCTGACCTTTACGGGATTTATCTGGTACAGGTCAAAGTTGGCGGCAGCACGCTGGACATGGTGCTGTGAGAGGTTGCGCTGGTATTCCTGGTTGGATACGAGATTCCTGATAGGGATCTGTTCAAAGTGTACTTTTGGGACGAACTGCATCAGGTCAATGGCCTGTGGCATTTGTCCGGCTGTCTGTTCTTCTGTCATCTGGATCATCCTCCTCAAGCTGCGAAAGCAGTCTGGTTATTTTTCTTGTTAGGTTTAACAGCTGCATCTTCACTTCACGCCTTGCATTAACTGAGGTGGAAGGAAAATCTGTAAGTTCCATGGTCCTTGATATGGTCTTTGACCATGAAGGTATCGTAAATTTAAGGCTTTCGAGTTCCGCATCCGGGTCAGTGGCGGGCATCTGCTTAATTCCGGCTTCGGCACTTTCCTTTTCCCGTTTTATCCTTCTTGAGTCCGGTTTTCCAGTGGGAAGCCTCTGCCACCTGAGTTCGTGCCGGAGCTGGGAGTATCCGATGCGGTCTATAGATCCGCTGTCCAAGAGCCTTTTCAGTCCGTTGATATCCTCAATGGGAAGACGGGAGAGTTCTATGATATTTTCATGGGATACACGGAGTTTTCCGTTTAATATCTTTTCTGCAATCTCCGGGCTTTTCCGTTTCAGGTCATCGACCGCACGGGCATAAATATCATATTTTGTCACGGTGGAAAAACCAAAATTAAATTCATTGCCTATGATGGTGGCAATATCCGTCTTACGGACATATTTCTGTGACACCTGTCCGTCTGCATTCAGTTCCGTGCCAGGATGTTTTTTCATGAATTCATCACTGGCGGTATTCATGTCCGCACGGAACAGTCTGCCTATCAGGTATTTTTTGTATTCCCCGGTAAGGTCTGTACGTTTGAGCTGTTCATGGCAGATAAAAGAGACTGCCTTATCACGGCTTTCAAACATCATGCGCCGGATGTTGAAATGGATATCCCATTTTGTACAGATTTTATACCTCAGACGGCCGTCAAGTATGATACCGTTCCATACACATACAGGCTCCTGGCATCCGTGGTCAAAAATGTTTTCTTCGAGTTCTTCCAGGTACTTTTCTTCCCTTGGCTGTATCAGCTCATCAAATTCCGAATCCGTCTGAAGTTCCGGGACTGGTCTGTTGTTCATACTGATTCCTCCGTTCGGGTCATATCATCTACAAGCACGCATTCATTCATGGAAAAGCTGGCAAGGCATTCTTTTGGATTCAGTGCACCGTAGATACGGTAGCTGCGGTTATCCTCCAGATATATGCCCGTATGCCGTAATGCCTGTAAAAGTTCCGTACTGTATAATTCGTAACAGTAACGGCTGTCGGCTTTACTGTAGCGTACACGGTGGGCAAGGTAATCCTTACGCACACTTTTCCTTATAGCAATCATGCTGTCCTGTGGGTTTACAAGCAGCTGGATATACTCCGGGTCACCGAGCATATGGAGCGTGAGCTTGTGTATGCGTATCCTGTTTTTCTTTAAGTCAATGCATAGGACCGGCTTCAAAGAGGTTTCTCTGTTCATAATGCTGTTCCTCCTTTTCTGGATGTTCTGTTGTTTCTTCTTCCGGTTCAGCGGTGTTGTTTTCGGAGATGCCGAACACCGCATAACCGTCAAACATGTTGACCTGTAAACTGCTCTGGTGTTCCTCGACAGGCACACCGAACTGGTTCTGCCATTCTTCCGGATAGCTTGGCGTGCGGGACGCTTTTATCTTTCCGTCTTCCTTCTCCTCACGCACGAAGATCTCAGGCGTGGTGAGGTCAAAGACAAAGAGCAGTTCATTGTCTGACCGTATCAGCTTCCCAAGCAGTTTATAGCGGTAGGATGAATTCCATCCCATAAGCGACACGACCTTGGCAAAAAAGATACGGCAGGTGATCTGTCTAGGAGAGCGTTTTGCCGTTGCGGAACACCACCGGAAGGAATCTTTCTCATCCTCCTGGCATGGACGCACCGCCAGTTTCTTTTCATCCGGGTTTACGAGTATCTGCACGAAATCCGTATCCGGGAGCTTTTTTATGCAGGCGGTGTTTACGGATACCTTGCTGGAATTAAAAGTAAAGGACGGTTCATAGGTATGGGCAAAGAACTCGCCTCGGACGACCTGATACCCGTCATAGCTGAAAGCATCATCCTCGGTCACGGGAATGGTATTCTTTTCATCGTTTGTCTGTATGTTCATCTGCGTTCTCCTTCATATCTGACATGATCTGTTTAATATTCTTTTCGATGTCATTTTTACTGGTGACCTGTATATCAGTGTCGTTGTATGTTACCGGGGCATGGGAGGTATCCGGGTCTTTACGTCCGGTGAATCCGGCAAGTTCCTCTGCCTGTGCGTGGCTGTAATAATTGCTCCCGAATGTGTCTGCCCAGTCAGGCGGATAGGCTCGGACATTTCTCTGCTGGTTGTCCGTAAAGGGTTTTACGGCCGGATCCGCATCCGGTGCACCGACCATGTCATTGGGGATGAATATCTCCGGTTCGGAAAGGTTGAAGAGCAGTACGGCATCATTCCCGCTGCCACGTTTTACCCCCGTGATGCGGTAACGGCAGTCATCGTTCCAGCCGAGGAGGGAATAGAGCGTGGGAAGAAATGCAGTCCCGCTGATCTCACGTGGAGAGTTTTTGCCGTCTTTCTTTTTAGACCACTGCATGGCATTCCGGCAGTCTTTCCCCGCATTCCTTACGGCAAAGACCAGTTTCTTTGGATGTATGAGCAGTTCCACAAGCGTGCTGTCAAGTTTGCGGACGGCAGGAGCGGAAAAGCGGATATCTCCCTGGCTGAAGGTAACGGTTATACGGTCCGTGCTGTCAAAAAACTGTGAGCGTGCGATCTCATATCCACGCAGGTCAAATTCACCGGATTTTACTTCCACATGACCGGAAGACGGGCCGGACTGTTCCGTGCCGTCATAAACACTGGAAGATGCATTCATGTAATCCGTTTCCTTAAATCCCGCCCATCTGGGGTTGATGGATACAAACCCTTTCAGGACACCTCCCGGAATGACCTTCAGCTGCGGAAGGATCCCTTTGTTCCCATACTTGGCATTGCTGATCAGTCTCTGGACCGCAATAAAGTCATCTCTTGATACGATGGCTTCGTGATGGTCGCGCTTCCGGTACTGGGGACGGTTCTGCATATTCTTCTTTGATTTGTGGTTGAGGTAGTTCGGAGTGTAGGTCTTGTGTGCAAGGACATCACCGCAGTGTCTTTCATTCTGCAGTATTTGAAGGATGGAACCGGGAGACCATACGGTGTTTCCCTTTTTGGTCTCGCAGCCGAGTTCCGTCAGGGTATCGGCAATCTCCTGACAGGTGCATCCGTTTAAGTACATCATAAATATGAGTTTTACGATCTTTGCTTCCCCTTCATTAATGATAAGGTTTCCGTCTTCATCATGGTCATACCCGAGGAGTATCGGTGTAAGGAAAATCCCCCTGCGGAAACGCATCTCAATGGATGCATTCATGATCTCACTCTTGGTATGGCTTTCTTCCTGTGCAAGTGTGGCCATGAAGGAAAGCACCATCTCACTTTTGGGGTCAAAGGTGTTGAGCCTTTCTGTTTCAAAGAAAACACCGACAGGATGGGGGAGTGCGAGAAGCTCCCTGACATAGCCGATGCAGTCCACCACATTCCTGGCAAAACGTGATACACTCTTGGTCACGATAAGATCTATCTGACCTTTTTTGCAGTCTTCGATCATCAGTTTAAACTGATCGCGGTGCTGGAGTGAAGTGCCGGAGATGCCTTCATCCGCATAGATCTGCACCAGTTTCCAGTTCGGACTCTTACTGATGACATCATGGTAATGGTTCTTCTGCAGTTCATATGAGGATGTCTGTCTCGGATCATCCGTTGACACCCTTGCATATACGGCAACACGCTGTTCATTTTCCACTGCAAATATATCTTCCTGCGGAAGGGCAGGGATCACGTCAAGCTCATCTGGGTTGATACCTTTATAACGTTCCCTTATCTTACTTTTCTGGTCGGCAACTGAGCCGGCTTTCTGCTCGTTTTCGTTCATGACTTACCACCTTTATTTCTGTGCTGGATTTTATTATAAAATTTTCATGCTGAAATAAAATAGACTATACGGACAGCCATATCCCTATAGTCTATTTCAAAGAAAATTTATTTGTGTGAAAATAGTGTGCCTTTATCTGTGCCTGTCACTGGAAGCAAGCTCCCAGCCGTTTTTGTGCATGGTTTCGAGGCTTGCCTTTATAAGTTCATAGATGAATCTTTTCTCATTTTTCGAGCAGTCCTCCATGAGCATATCGATGTCTGTCTGGTATGCAGCCGGATTGTTCATCTGCACTCCGGCAAGCAGTTCATCCACGGTAATGCCGAGGGCATTCACGATACGGATAACAGATTCCAGGCTTGCTTTCCTTTTTGCATTTTCAATGTGGCTTATGTAGGAGACGGAAAGGTCGGTCATTTCCGCAAGCTGCGCCTGTGAAATATGATTCTGCTCCCTTACTTCCTTGATACGGTATCCTATCTGTCTGTGGTTGACAGATATCTGCGTCTGATTCATAGATTGTACCTCCTGTTTTCTTTTTCTTACGCAAGGTAAATTATCCATCAACAAGTGCAAAAAAGTTGTGTAATTTAATAAAGCGTAATGGAGTAAAAGGAAAACAGGGGAATAGGAAAGTGCGAAATATGTCGAACGATTTTTATTGAAGGATACGGATGCAGATGGTATGCTTATAACTGGAACAAGACGATATAAGAATGATGGAAACAAGGTAAATCAAGGTTCTGTCATGATACAAAACTGAACTGCATAAATCTGCCGTTCATATTTTTTTACCCAGATACTCCACTACACTAGAGTAAATTACGAAAGAGATATGGTTCTAATAATTCTTCTGCGTAACGGTTACAATATGTATATCGTACAGATAGAAGAGAGGTGTAATTTACTTGCGTACAGAGGAGTACATACCAAAGAGGGTAAAAGAATTATGCAGCAAGCATAAAGTCTCCAAATACAGACTTGCACAGCTCACGGATATGTCGCAGACAGCGTTGGCAAATATAATGAATAAGAAGAGCATACCTACAGTACCGACCCTGGAAAGGATCTGTGATGCATTCGGAATTTCAATCGCACAGTTCTTTGCCGGAGATGGTATGCGGCCTGACCTGACGGATGAGCAAGGTGAATTATTGGAGATATGGGATGACTTAAATGCGGATGAACGCAGAATACTGATGAACTTCGTAAGGACGCTGAAGAAGTAAGGGGAAGCAGTTTGATTGTATCTGACAAGACTGGCTTCCCTTTTTCTATGCATTCCGGTGACCACGGAAAGTGATGAGGATGTATATGAGAGTACAGGATGAGAAATTCAAAACAATGATCTACGATCTGATAAACGGACATTATGATCTGGATAAATTTGATTGTGAGGAAAGCAGTGTGGTAGAGAATGAATTTGAAGAAGGCAGATACTGTGAAAAACTCTACAGTGAAATGCTTGCAGCTTATGGAAGGATATGCCAGAGACTACATGAGCAGTCCGGTGAGGACAGAGACGTGGAAATCATAATAAACAATCTGCTGGATATGGGCAGATACCAGAGCATGAAGATGTTTAGTTATGGAGCATTCTTTGCAAAGAAAGAAAATAACCAATAAAGGAATGCAAAAATGGTGTGGCTGTGATTGGATAGTCACACCATTTTTGGTATAATATATAAAAAGAAACTGCTGATTTAAAATGGAATGGAGGTATGCGGATATGAATGGAAGTCATGCACCAGAACTAACGGATTTGTTAAAAGAGATTACGGAAGATATTGCTAAATATGTAATTAAAGAAGGACAGCCTATCATTTTGATAGATGAGTATTCTTGGTATAGAGAAGTGCTTTCTTTGATGGCTAAACAGGTGAATTTGTGCGATAGTTGCATTTTGCTTTTGGAAAACGGAATGGAACAGGAAGCTTACCTTTTGGCAAGAAGCCAGTTTAATAATACTTTATGGATAAAGTATTTATGCGAAGCTGAAGAAGGAGATAATACAAGACTCAAAGAATTTTTCTATCAACCAGATATTAACCAACTCAGGTCAAATCAAAATCTGAAAAAAATGATACGGGATTTTGGTGATACATTAGATGAGAGATTCAAAGGCGAGGAAACAATTACTAAACTAAATAGAGGCAGCAAGGAAATTCGAAAAATATTGAAAAGGGAGAATCTGGGAGAAAGTCCAAAGAGCATTGCAGAACTGGCCAAACAGGATCCGATTTTATTTGGAATGTATATTACCTTATATAATGAAGGCAGTAAATTTGAACATTCGGATATTAGTACAACAAAATTATATAGAAGACAAGCTGCCGAGGGATACCCAACAGATCAGGTATTTGTATTTGATTTGGGAAAATCAAATAAGGAAGGCTGGTTTAAGGTTTTTCAATATTCGCAAATGAGTTTGTTTTTTGCTTTTGACAGTATTTGCAAACGTGTGAAAGAACGAGAAAGTCAATTGTTTGAAGCAACTCCATATGGAAAAGGGGCTTATTCAGAGGAAGATTTCAATAGAATTCTTTTGAAATTTAAGGCTTGTATGAGCTTGTGCGAAAGATATGAAAATAAATAGTAAGTAGATTATCGCAAAATAGTATGGCTTATGAATTGACAGCCGTGCTATTTTTTGTTACAAATAATTCATAGATAGTCCAAAATGTTCTGATAACATTGTAACGACAAATTCACATCAATCAACATATCTGGGTATCTTTTTAGCATATTTTGAGAGACGATACCACTTCCAAAAAGTTAGAAAATATAGTGATTTCGAGGGTTAGATGGGGGATACTTGTATCCCCCTACGATTGCTAGGTTTGGGGGTAAGGAAAAATCCTTTTATATATGAAGTAATGCCATCTATTTTATACAGGGTAAAACCCCAGACGGGACTTCATATTTCCCTGCTTGGAGGACTGCTCTTTCGATTGATGCGGCGGGCTCGTGTGCCGATTCCGGCAGCAGGAATTATCGCGATAGCAGGACTTTTGTTGTACGGCATGATGACCGGAATGAGTCTGGCAACGATGCGCGCGATCTGGATGATGGTGATTTTTCTTGTGGCGCAGATGTTCGGGAAATCCTATGATATGCCGACTGCGATGGGAATTGCCTTGTTCTTTATGCTTCTATGCAACCCGGTTCGCATCTTAGATGCCGGGATGCAGTTAAGCTATATGGCGATTGCGGGGGTATCACTTGGAAACTATGGGATGAAGCGCTTGCATAAAAAAACTGGATTTCGGCGGTTCCAGAAACGATATCCGCTTCGGTTCCGTGTGGTGCAGAGCCTGTTTTATTCTGTAACATTGCAGGGGATGATGCTTCCTGTGGTGGCAAAAACCTATTACGAGATACCAGTCTATGCAGGATTGCTGAATCTGATCGTTGTACCGGGGATGACGGTTGTGGTAGCAGGAAGCTGGTTCGGCTTGCTTGTATCCATTGGCACGATTTCGCTTGGCAGGTTCTGGCGTAAAAGAGAGGTCGTGCGCTACACTGTATGCACGATCCTTATAAGTATGCTGTTACAGGGGGCAGGACAGGCGTTATGCGTGTGGCAGCAACGCACAGAAGCAATCTGTTTCTTGGATGTTGGACAAGGCGATGGAATCCTGATACGATCCCCGGACGGAAGAAATATCGTGATTGACGGCGGCTCGACGTCACAGTCAAAATGTGGGACATACACACTGCTTCCGGCGCTGCGATCGCAAGGCATGACGGAGATTGACTGTTGGTTTGTGACACATACCGATGAGGATCATATCAGTGGATTAAAAGAACTTTTATTGCAGGGAAAACTGACGCAGATCAAGGTGCGGACGGTTGTCTTTTCCGCCTATGTGTTTCAGGATGCGGCATTGGCAGAGTTAGAAGCAGTGATTCGGGCTGCCGGAATCACAATCGTGTGGATGAGGGAGGGCGACGTGATCGGCGATGATACATTTACGCTTACCTGCCTGCATCCAACTGCAGAATATCGCGCAAAGGATAAGAATGCAGCGAGTCTGGCACTGGCATATCATTCTGATACATTTGACATGTTATTTACTGGAGACATGGATGCAGATGCCGTCGCAGATATGGATATACAACAGGATTATGATTGCATCAAGCTTCCGCATCATGGCTCGAAGTACTCGTATGTGGAGGGGGTCTATGCGCATGCGGACTATGGTTTGATTTCCTGTGGATACAATAACCGTTATGGACATCCACACACGGAAGTGCTACAAGGGTTAGCGCAGGAAGGGTCGAAGGTACTTCGGACGGATGAGATGGGCGCAGTTGTTTTTCGGGGGAGATAAAAAGCTTGGAGGATACAATAATATTTAATAGGGACGAAGTGGTAATGAAATAGATTGTGTCAGAAAATTGATAGAAGAAGAAAGGTGTGATACAATGTATTCGTTGAAATAGGGCTACCGCAATCCCACTGGCTTTAGACGGTGGGGTAAGGTAGC
>ENA-OPDA01002229-OPDA01002229.1-human-gut-metagenome-genome-assembly--contig:-NODE-2229-length-11486-cov-2.438194_pt1 | contig 11486 bp, 12 predicted proteins | sample MGYA00241253_ERZ501486 | MGnify/ENA primary metagenome ERZ501486 (study PRJEB25962, sample SAMEA2042510) | human gut metagenome | biome: human gut; feature: human-associated habitat; material: faeces... | reverse complement strand
TGGGGCAGTTGGGCGCGTTACGTCTACCTTGAAAATCCCACCCGTTTCGCACAATTCGCCGTCAATGCCATGGGAGTACGAAACAACTTCAAGTCGGCAGAAGAAACAGCCTTGGCCGGTATCGAAGCATTGGAACGCTTCTTCCGGGCCATCGGCATGCCTACCAGCATACACGAACTCATCGGACGCGAAATCACAAACGAGGAAATTCGCGAAATGTCCCGTAAATGCAGTTATGACGGTGCCCATTCTATCGGAGGCTTCAAAGTATTGAACCGCGAGGACATGGAGCACATCTACCGTGCGGCACGCTAAACCTACGGGTATTCATACGGGAAACCCTCATGGAAACGAGATACACAAAAAAGGGAAAGAGCGACACGCCTTTCCCTTTTTCTTAGGTTGCAGCCCCACTGCAAACCAGGACTTTCAGATTCCTGTACCGACTCTTCCAACCCTCATTTCTTCTTTCCTTTTAACGCAAACATTATGGGAGCGGTAACTTTCATAGATACCGGCTTGCCGTCCAACCGTGCAGGTTTCCATTTCGTCATGGCCATGATAACCCTCACGGCTTCCGCACTCAGGCGCACATCAGGACTTTTCACCACTTGCGGGCGCGTCACGTTCCCATCCTTATCCACCACGAAAGAAACCATCACCCTGCCTTCGACTTTCTCCTTGACACAGGCCTCAGGATAGTGGATATTAGACGACATATATTCCATCAGGGCGTTTATTCCTCCGGGATATTGCGGAGGAACATCGGCTTTCTCATACACCTTGTCGGCTGCATACATATCCGCCACAGACAAACCTTCCACACGCAGGAACATCGGCTTCATCACGCGAAGCACCTGCTGTTCCAAATCATCGTTTTCCACGCGCTTCCACACCTCGGTAGCCACACCCCGTCCGTTGAACCACGACATCTCAAACGTGTCGTCCGATAACCATTTCACCTTGTTGCGCCCGCCGCGCTCCTTGATGATGCTGTCACCCTCCGACGTGAAAGTTCCGGCATGTCCCTTAAAATATACACGGTCTTCCCCGGTTCGATTCGGGGTAAAGCCCAAGAAGTAGCCGTCACCATACCATTTATAGCTCTTCAACTTGGATGGTATCAGTTCACCCGTCAACGGTTGCCGCAAGCCTTGCACTTCCCACATGCCAGTGTAACGTCCGTCTACCTCGTGGGCATCGCACATCCCTTGGTGTATGGCGGCCAATCCCGAGGGCATGGGATACCTCTCCCACCCCTCTTCATAGTCCGTCTCCCCTACAGGGGAACGACCTGTCCACGAAAGTTCAAACATGTCTTCTGAGCGTGTCTTGATTTTCAATTTCCCGCCGCCTTCGCGAATGGCTTTCTTCGACATATACTCAAACGAGGTGTATCCTCCTTCGAAATCCACGTCCACATCGTTGATGCCTACATACCACACGGAAAGCGACACCATATGGTCTTCTCCATAATACTTGTAATGCACGAACGGTTGGGAACCCTTATGGGAATCCCCTTTCTTCCGAATCCAAGTCTTTTTCCAAAATCCTTCCAAAGGATGTCCTGTTTCCGCCTCGTTAGCCGACATCGTTACTGCGGACACACTAAGCCCACTTTCAGCTCTCATGGCTGGAGTGACCAACAATCCGGCTGCGCCGCACATACCGACCAGAACCAAGCGAACGCTTTTCTTTTTCATTAGGTTAACTCTACAATCCATAAATAAAAGATTTAATGTTTATAAAAACACCGAAAGTTAGCAAATATTATATTTACAAACAAGACTTATAGGCAAGAAATCATTATTATAATATATCAAGGTACACAAAAACACCGGATATTCTCATCAAGAACATCCGGCGTTTCCATATATAAGGCCATCTCATTACCTTAACAAGTCCCTAAGACTCTGTGGACGGCTTTTCACTTCTCTCCTTTTTCGACTCTTCCAAATGAGCCGCACGCACGCGGCTTAATGTTTCAGGCGACATTTGCAAGTAAGAAGCCACATGGAGCATCGGCGCACGCAACAAAATCTCGGGTTTCGTATTCAAGAGACGAAGGTAACGTTCCGTAGCGTTCTCAAAGCGCTGGCTGTCAGCATAGACTTGGGAACTGATTAAGGCATGTTCCATAATCTTACGGAACAGCAGCTCAATCTCTTTATTCTCGTCTGCCAATTCCTGTAAGGCATCATACGGAATACCGTAAAGCCTGCTGTTTTCCAACGCCTCGACAATCAGCCGTGAAGGTTCCTGTTTCAAGAAACTTTCAATGCAAATCACGATTCGCCCTTCATAAGAAAAGTGTTCCGTTACATCACGCCCACCTTTATAATAATACTGTCTCACCATTCCGCGTTCTACGAAATACATGTGACGACACGTTTCTCCTTCAGGCAATACCACATCGCCTTTCGAATATTTGAAAGGTACGAGTATCTCAGACAATGCCTCGATGCCCGATGGAGACAAACGGCAATAAATACGGGCTATTTCACGGGCCACGTCGCGTCTTAAATCCATAGTCTATAAGGTTTTTATTAGGTTAATCCAACTTCAGCACAGCCAAGAAAGCTTTTTGCGGCACTTCCACATTACCAATCTGTTTCATCCGTTTCTTTCCTTTCTTCTGTTTCTCAAGCAATTTTCTTTTCCGGCTGACATCTCCTCCGTAACATTTCGCCGTCACGTCCTTACGCAACTGCTTCACCGTCTCGCGGGCGATGATCTTGGCACCGATGGCCGCCTGTATGGCAATATCGAACTGCTGACGGGGCAACAACTCCTTCAGCTTCTCACACATCCGCCGCCCGAAGTCCACCGCATTGTCGATATGCGTCAAAGTGGATAACGCATCCACCGGTTCCCCGTTCAACAAGATATCCAACTTCACCAGTTTAGACGGCCGGAAACCGTCCTGATGATAGTCGAAAGAGGCATACCCCTTTGATATGCTTTTGAGTTTATCATAAAAATCAATCACAATCTCACCCAAAGGCATGCTGTAATGGAGTTCCACACGGTTTCCGCTGATATACTCCTGTTTCAACAACTCCCCCCTTTTCCCCAGGCACAAGGTCATGATGGGACCGATGAAGTTGGTTGTCGTAATGATGGAAGCCTTGATGTACGGCTCCTCTATATGGTCGATCAGCGTCACTTCGGGCATACCGGCCGGGTTATGCACTTCTTTCACCCCGCCCTGCTTGTCATATACGAGATAAGACACGTTGGGTACGGTCGTAATCACATCCATATTGAACTCGCGGTCCAAACGTTCCTGCACGATTTCCATGTGAAGCAAGCCGAGGAAACCGCAACGGAAACCGAAGCCCAACGCCACGGACGATTCCGGCTGGAAAGTCAGCGACGCATCGTTCAACTGCAATTTTTCCAAAGAGGCCCGGAGATTTTCAAAATCCTCGGTCTCTATGGGATAAAGCCCGGCAAAAACCATAGGCTTGACTTCCTCGAAACCGGAAATGGCTTTATCGCACGGACGCTCCACGTGAGTAATCGTATCGCCGACTTTCACCTCCGTTGCCGTCTTAATACCGGAAACGATATACCCCACATCCCCGCAATGCAATTCCTTACGGGGTGACATTTCCATCTTCAGTACTCCAATCTCATCAGCCGTGTATTCCTTGCCCGTATTGATAAAAGCCACTTCGTCGCCCGACTTGATACTGCCGTTCACGATTTTGAAATAAGCGATAATCCCACGGAACGAGTTGAACACGGAATCGAATATCAATGCCTGCAAAGGAGCGTCCTCATCCCCTTCCGGATGGGGGATACGTTCCACCACAGCCTGTAATATTTCATCCACTCCCATTCCCGTACGTCCCGACGCACGGATAATCTCCTCACGTTTACATCCCAACAGGTCTATGATTTCATCCTCCACTTCTTCCGGCATGGCGTTCACCATGTCGCATTTGTTAATGACCGGGATGATTTCCAAGTCATGCTCTATGGCCATATACAAATTGGAGATGGTCTGAGCCTGTACGCCTTGCGTGGCATCCACAATCAACAACGCCCCCTCGCAAGCCGCGATGGAACGCGAAACCTCGTATGAGAAATCCACATGTCCCGGCGTATCGATCAGATTCAACGTGTACTTCTCTCCTTTATGTATATATTCCATTTGGATGGCATGGCTTTTAATCGTGATGCCACGCTCCCGCTCCAGATCCATATCGTCGAGCATTTGCCCTTCGGTGACCTTTATCGTATTCGTATATTCAAGCAAACGGTCGGCCAAAGTAGACTTACCGTGATCTATATGTGCAATAATACAGAAATTCCTGATGTTCTTCATCTTCAATCAAAAAAATGCTATGCAAAGATAGTGCAAACCGGAAAAAATACAAAATCCAAAACCTTATTTTTATATAAAGCACTGCGAATCCGAAGAAATGTTTGTCTTTTGCTAAAAATTATAGCAAAAAGATTTTTTTTCTCGTTTTTATTGGCAGTTTGCTATTAAATGCTTAACTTTGGCAACTGAAAACCAAGAGAGAGATTTTTCTTATATATAATAAGGAGAAATAAGGTAGAAAAGATAAAGTTAACGAATAATATTAATTAAAAAAGGATTTATCACATGGATGCAAAAAAAGTTCTGGAAGACTTGAAACGTCGTTTCCCTAACGAACCTGAGTATCATCAGGCTGTAGAAGAAGTTCTCAGTACGATCGAAGAGGAGTACAACAAACACCCTGAGTTCGAAAAAGCCAATCTGATTGAACGTCTTTGTATTCCTGATCGCGTTTATCAATTCCGCGTCACTTGGATGGACGATAAAGGCCAGATTCAAACCAACATGGGTTACCGTGTGCAGCATAACAACGTAATCGGTCCCTACAAAGGCGGTATCCGTTTCCACAGTTCCGTAAACCTCAGCATTTTGAAGTTCCTGGCTTTCGAGCAGACCTTTAAAAATTCACTGACTACTTTACCGATGGGAGGGGCTAAAGGTGGTTCGGATTTTAATCCGAAAGGAAAATCGAATGCCGAGATTATGCGTTTTTGTCAGGCCTATATTTTGGAGTTATGGCGCAATATCGGACCCGGTACGGATATTCCGGCAGGGGATATCGGTGTCGGTGGCCGGGAGGTTAATTATATGTACGGAATGTATAAAAAACTGGCTCAGGAAAACACGGGAACATTCACCGGTAAAGGACGCGAATTCGGCGGTTCACTGATCCGTACAGAGGCTACTGGTTACGGTGTTGTATACATGCTCAACGAGATCGCAAAAGCACACAACGACTCCGTAGCAGGAAAAACAATTGTTGTAACAGGTTCTGGTAACGTAGCTATTTACGCTGTTGAGAAAGCTACTCAGCTTGGTGCCAAAGTTGTTGCAATGAACGACTCCAACGGATATATCTACGATCCGAACGGAATCAACCTTGACGTTGTAAAAGACATCAAAGAAGTTAAACGTGGACGTATCAAAGAGTACGCTGACCGTGTTGAGGGTGCTACTTACACAGAGGGACTTGGCATCTGGAACATCAAATGTGATATCTATCTTCCATGTGCTACTCAGAACGAGCTTGGTCTTGACGGAGCTAAAACACTGGTTGCAAACGGCTGCAAATATGTCGTTGAGGGTGCTAACATGCCTACTACTCTTGATGCAACAACATACCTTCAGGAGAACGGTGTTCTCTTCATGCCTGGTAAAGCCGCAAACGCTGGCGGTGTTGCCACATCCGCACTGGAGATGAGCCAGAACTCCATGAGACTTTCCTGGACAAGAGAAGAGGTTGATGAGAAACTTCACAACATCATGATCGACATCTTCCACAAAGCTGATGACGCTGCTAAACGTTACGGTATGGAAGACAACTATGTTGTAGGTGCAAACATCGCCGGCTTCGAAAAAGTTGTTGACGCTATGAAAGCTCAGGGTATTGTTTAATTTAAGTTTCCTGAATCATTAACATAAATTATAACAGGAACCGCAGAGGAATTTTCCCCATGCGGTCCCTGTTTTTTTATATGTTATTATGAGTTTTTCAGTTGATCAGTTTCTTCAGCTCGTCCATAAAGGTACTGACATCTTTAAATTCCCTATATACAGACGCAAAACGTACATATGCCACTGCATCCAGATCCTTCAGATGCTCCATGACGATCTCTCCGATCTTGGTGCTGCTGATCTCACGATCTTCTGACCGGAAAATATCCCCTTCTATGGAATCGATCATCTCTTCCACTCTCTCAATGGGAATGGGGCGTTTATAGCAGGCACGAAGAACACCATCCTGGATCTTGGAACGTTTATAGCTCTCCCGGTTCTGATCCTTCTTGATCACAGTCAGTGGAATCGTTTCCACCTTCTCATAAGTTGTAAAACGCTTTCCGCAGGCATCACAGAGACGGCGGCGGCGGATAGAATTGGTATCCTCTACAGGTCTGGAATCTACAACTCTTGTATTATCCTGGTTACAGAACGGACATCTCACGGAACTCTCCCCCTTTCCGGATCAAAAAATCATTACTAAATTTGTTTTTATTATAGAATAAATGCATATAATGTGTCAATAATCGGACTTGCATAAATTTTACAGATTTTCCATAAAATCATATCAGGTGATGAATTTTATGCGTATCTGCGAACTGAAACAGAAAGAAGTGATCAATATCCACACCTGCCGTAGCCTTGGCTGTCCTCTTGATGTGGAATTCTGCTGTGAAACCGCCCGGCTGAAAGCCCTGATCATGCCGGAACCCGGGAAATTCTGCTGGTGTTTTTCAAGAGAAAGTGAATGCATCATCCCCTGGGACTGCATCCGCCAGATTGGTGAAGATATCATCCTTGTTGATTTCCGTGATGAAAAACGGCTGGGAGGAGACTGAACCGATTACATTTGTCAAGGCCCTTTATTTTTTATATTTTCCCCGGAAAAGTATATTTCAACCGCCCTCTGAGAATCATCTTAATGTACTGACAAGACAAGGAGGATTCTAAGATGGCACTGAATAAAGTTGAAATCTGCGGAGTAAATACCTCAACGCTTCCTGTTCTCAACCAGGAAGAAAAGGAGGAGCTCTTCAAAAGAATCAAAGCTGGCGATGAAGAAGCCAGAGAATTGTACATCAAAGGCAATCTGCGGCTTGTTTTAAGCGTGATCCGCCGTTTTCAGAACAGCAGTGAAAATCCAGATGACCTTTTTCAGATCGGCTGTATCGGCCTGATCAAAGCAATCGATAATTTTGACACTACTCTTCAGGTAAAGTTTTCCACCTATGCAGTTCCCATGATCATCGGAGAGATCCGAAGATATCTCCGGGATAACAACAGCATACGGGTCAGCCGCTCTCTGCGGGATATCGCCTACAAAACCATCTACACCAGGGAAAACTATATGCGGCAGCATCTCAAAGAGCCTACCATCGCGGAGATCGCTGATGAGATCGGCATTGACAAGGAAATGATCGTCTATGCCATGGATGCGATCCAGAGCCCGGTGAGCCTTTTTGAGCCGGTGTATTCCGAAGGAGGAGATACCCTCTATGTCATGGATCAGATCAGCGACAAAAAGAACCGGGAGGAAAACTGGGTGGAAGATATTTCTCTCCGGGACGCCATGAACCGGCTGGGAGAACGGGAACGACACATTATTGATCTCCGCTTCTACGAAGGAAAAACCCAGATGGAAGTTGCCGATGAGATCGGGATCTCCCAGGCCCAGGTCAGCCGCCTGGAAAAACATGCCCTTCGCAGTATGCGGAATTATCTCAGGAATTAACCAAAACGCTATACCAGACAGATAAAACCATCTGCATTGACTATGTAACCCATAACAAAATCATTGCGGCAGAATATACACCGGCACTCTTTTATAAAACTTTTTATAAAATAATGTCCGTTACCCTGCCGCATTTTTTTATGTTGATTCCATGTCTATACCCGCATAAAACGGGCATTCACAGGCAACTTCTGTTTTCTGTTATTTCAGCGCTTTCTCAATTTCTTCGATCACGATCCGAAGTGCTTTCAGCCTTGCATATTTTTTGTCTACCGATTCCAGGATATGCCATGGCGCATAAACAGTACTGGTCTTTTGCAGCATTTCATCCACTGCGGTTTCATACTGATCCCATTTTTCACGGTTTCTCCAGTCCTCATCTGTGATCTTCCACTGTTTTTCCGGATTGTTCTGGCGGTCATTAAATCTTGCAAGCTGGGTATCTTTATCAATGTGGACCCAGAATTTCACGATCACAGCACCCCAGTCGGAAAGTTCCTTCTCGAATTCATTGATCTCATTGTATGCACGTCTCCAGTCGTTCTCACTGCAAAAACCTTCCAGTCTTTCCACCATCACTCTTCCATACCAGGTCCGGTCAAATATGGCAATGTGTCCATCTTTAGGCAACCTTGTCCAGAAACGCCACAGATAATGACGGGCTTTTTCATGAGGTTCCGGGCTGGCGATGGGATGTACCTCAAAACCACGGGGATCAAGAGCTTCCGTGATCCTCTTGATATTTCCGCCTTTTCCGGCAGCATCCCAGCCTTCATAGGTGATGATCACCGGCACTCTTTTGCGGTAGAGCCGATTATGCAGGCTTCCGAGCTTCGCCTGGAGTTCTTTAAGCTCTGCCTTGTACTCTTCGTCTCCCACTTCTTTTCCATCCAGAGGGATCTCGCTTAATTTCGGCATCTCCACCAGAGGAAAAACATTCTGGAGAATCGGCACAGCATGTTTGCTGTTCTCCATGGCAACCTCGATGTTGCTGATCATGGTTTCCAGTACCTGTAATTCCGCCCATTTCCGGTCACTGGCATCTACGATATACCACGGAGCAGAAGAAGTGTTGGTATCCTGCATATACTGGTCAAAAACTTTTCTGCATTTCTTGTAGTGATCATTCTGCCAGAGATCGTATTCATTCACTCTCCATCGGGTATCTTTGCTTTCCAGAAGGATGCCCATACGTTTCTCCTGATCTTTCCGGTCGATCTGCATAAAGAATTTCAGAAGTACGTATCCGTTATCCGTCAGCTGCCGTTCAAATCTGCGGATGCTGTCAACCCGTTTTACATAATCATCCCCTTTCAGTTTTTTGTCCATGCGCTCCCGGCAGGTCTGATCCATCCATCCGGAATCCAGGAATGTAAATTTACCGGCTTCCGGGATCTCCTTAAAATACCGGTAAAGAAATGGTTTCCGAAGGTCCTCTTCTGTAGGCGCTGACATAGTTGCGACTTTAAAAAAACGGGGATCGATATTCTTGATCACTTTACTTATGGTACTGCCTTTTCCGGAAGCTCCCCAGCCTTCAAACAACACGATCACCGGAATCTTATGCTCCTTTAGAGCCATCTGCAGCTCATATAATCTGGTTCTTGCAGCACTTAAACGCACTTTGATATCCTCTTTTTCCGGAATCTGTTCCGGGTTCCAGTTTTTTAACATCTGCATCGTCCTTCCTCGAATTTTTTGAATATTCTTATTATACCACAGGAGTCCCTGTTTTACGACGAATTTTACATAGATTTAACGCATCATTCCGAAAAAATATCCATATTGCACAATTGTAACTCTTGTTAAACAGCTAAAAATATTTTTTAACCTATTGACATTTTGATCTTCTCTTCATACAATATAGGCACTGTTCGTTATTTTTTTAACTCGTAGTCAAACGGATATTCGCAACCCCGCAGGGGACTTACTTGATTCGGTTAAAACAGCACAAAAAAGCTGCCCCAAGCAGCAAATCTCAAGGAGCCGATCATGAAACTTACAGAAGAACTTCTGAAAGAAATGGAAAAGAAAAAAGAACTCTACGGTGACGGCATCATCATGCCGGATGGAGATTACCGCCTAATCCAGGACGGACATTTGAAGACCCTTATGGCCCTTTTACCATATACGGAAAATGAAATCTGGAAAATGATCCCGGATGATGATTCCGCTCTTTTCTGGCTGGTAGAAAAAACAGGCTGCGTGCTGACAGATGTCAATTCCACCATCGGAATGAAAATGACCCCTGCACAGCAGAAAACTTACGAAGCGCTTTCCAGCCGTGGGATCGTCTCTAATGAATATTATGATCTTACCAGGCAGCGGGAAAAAGCCCGCGCCCAGCATTCTGCAAAGCAGAACATATAGATTACGTAAATGTTCTCAATACGCATTTACCCCATAATTCCATATACTCAAAAAGCAAAAGCTGCCTTCCGGAACCATAAGCCTCAAACAGGCCCATAACTCCGGTGGCAGCTTTTATTATTTATATCTTTCAGTCGTCATATCCTTCCAGGAAGGAATGTTTCACGCCGTCTTTTTTATAGGCAATGACTGTATGAAGATTCACGTTTTCCACACTTCGGAAAATATTACTTTCAATATGGGGATTTACCTTCTTAAGCTCCGCAATGAGATTTTTGATCTCCATTCGCTTGGAAACACTGGTGCCGTCTGTACGGCAGGTAGTACAGGTATCAGTGAACTTGCAGGCACACTGGATAAAATGCAGGTCATTGTAGTCTCTCCAGTGCTTGATATCTGCCTCACGGATCAGATACATGGGGCGGATCAGCTGCATCCCCTCGAAGTTTGTGCTGTGCAGCTTTGGCATCATTGCTTTTAACTGGGACGCATAGAACATACCAATCAGTGTAGTCTCAATCACATCATTAAAATGATGGCCGAGTGCAATTTTATTGCAGCCAAGTTCCTTTGCCTTGTTATACAAATGACCACGGCGCATTCTTGCGCACAGATAACAAGGAGACTTATCAGTACTGTTTGCTACTTCAAAAATATTAGTTTCAAAAATCGTAACCGGAATCTCAAGAAGCTTTGCATTCTGCTCAATCTTGCTGCGGTTTCTTTCATTATATCCTGGGTCCATTACCAGAAAGACCAGTTCAAATGGAACATCACCGTAACGCTGAAGCAGCTGCATCAGCTTTGCCATCAGCATCGAATCCTTTCCACCTGAAATACAGACTGCAATCTTATCATTTTCCTGAACCAGCTCATAATTCTTTACTGCCTGGATAAATGGATTCCACAGCTCTTTTCTGTATTTCTTCATTATGCTGCGTTCAATTTCCCGGCTCGGTTCGAGTACTTTTCCCATATCTACCATTCCTTTTCTCTATATCAATTCACCTTGCAAGACTCAATATCCTTGCAAAATTATGTTCCTGATATATACAAGCACATTTTTTTCTTCCTGTCAAGTAAATTTGCCAAGAACGATAAACTCTCTTTCATCACGGATGACATGCTTATAGTAGGATGCGATATAGGCAGTGAGAATCATTATATCAGGGTAATCGATGTCAGGGGAAGGGAGTTAAGCCGTGGAGCATTCGAATTCAGCAATACTTCAGAAGTCTTTGAAAATGCCAAGGCATGGGTGCTGGCACTTGCGGCGAAACACGATAAGAAACAGATAGTGCTGGGTCTTGAACCGACAGGCCACTACTGGTTTGC
>ENA-OPDA01002221-OPDA01002221.1-human-gut-metagenome-genome-assembly--contig:-NODE-2221-length-11508-cov-2.554265_pt1 | contig 11508 bp, 8 predicted proteins | sample MGYA00241253_ERZ501486 | MGnify/ENA primary metagenome ERZ501486 (study PRJEB25962, sample SAMEA2042510) | human gut metagenome | biome: human gut; feature: human-associated habitat; material: faeces... | reverse complement strand
GGCGATCTTCTTCCACAGATCCCAGCCGTTGCCCGGCTTGATGGTGGGGTCGAAGCCCGTGGCCTTGTTCTGTGCGCCGACGGTGCAGCTCTCCACGCAGCCGCCGTTGGTGATAAAGAGCAGGTCGTCCTCGGTGAGGTCGATGGTCTCCACCGCGCCCTTGTGGTCTACCGTGATGCCCACCGCCTGCTTTTTGCCCGGCTCGAGGCTGAACTGGACGTCCACGACCTTTGTGTCGTAGTAGAACTGGACGCCGTGGTCTTTCAGGTAGGTGACCATGGGCAGGATGATGGACTCGTACTGGTTGTACCGGGTAAAGCGCAGGGCGGTGAAATCCGGCAGACCGCCGATGTGGTGGATATAGCGCTTGAGATAGAGCTTCATCTCCAGTGCGCTGTGCCAGTTCTCGAAGGCGAACATGGTGCGCCAGTAGAGCCAGAAATTCGAAGAGAACACCTCATCGTCAAAAATGTCGGTGATCTTCTTATCCTGCAGCTGCTCGTCCGGGGTGAAGAAGAGCTTCATGATCTCCATGCAGCCCTTGTCCGACAGGCCGAACCTGCCGTCGGTGTGGGCGTCCTGCCCCTGCTTTTCCGTCACGCGGCAGAGCGAGTAATTCGGGTCCTTTTTGTTCAGCCAATAATACTCATCCAGCACGCTCACGCCATCGGTCTCGATGGACGGGATGGAGCGCAGCAGATCCCACATCACCTCGAAATGGTTGTCCATCTCCCGCCCGCCGCGCATCACATAGCCGATGCCGGGGTATTGATAACCGTCGCATGCGCCGCCGGGGATGGGCCCTTTTTCAAAGATGTGGACATGTTCGCCCTTCATCTGGCCGTCCCGCACCAGATAGCACGCCGCAGTCAACGCGGCCAGCCCGGTGCCGACGAGGTAGGCCGACTTGCGGTCTACGTCTTTTGGTTTCAGCGGACGCGCAAATGCTTCGTAGTTACCACTGGAATAATACATGTTATTCCCTCCGTTTGTTGTGGTTTCGTTGGGTATAGTTTGCGCTGACAACATTGTATCATTTTGCCAAAAAAGGTTCCATAAACAGAAAAAGCACCGTGATGGAAAACCCATCACAATGCTTCTTCTGCTCAAATTTTTATCAATCGTCCAGATCCGACGGACTGCGGTCCGTGCGGAACCGGCGCAGCGCCCGCTGGAATTCGCCGTGGAGAAGGATGTTCAGCCGTTCCGTCATCCGGACGGGGTCCTCCTTCATGTCCCTGCGGATCCATTCCAGCGTCATGCCCACCAAGGCGTACTTGTAGAAGTCTACGATGAACTGTTTGTCGGCGTCCTGCACTGTGATGCCCTGCATCCCCCGGTCCAGAAACTCCCGCAGCATGGGGTCCAGTATCCTATATAAGTACTGTTCCACCTGCTCCCGGCTCATCGAGCGGTAGACGTTCATGACCAGAACCTTGTTCTCCTGCACCTGACGCAGGAGATCGAGGTAAGCCTCCGACCACGTATCGAACGTGGGCTTTTCCTCCAGCGCCTTCGCAGCATCCTCGACCATGATCCAATCCACAAGGTCGTAGATATCCTTGAAGTGGTAATAGAACGTCATCCGGTTGACACCGCAATCCTCGGTGATATCGTTGATCGTGATCTTGTTCAGCGGTTTCTGGAGCAGCAGCTTTTTCAGCGATGCCTCCAGCGCTCTCTTTGTCGTCTGTGACACAAATCCCATCCTTTCCCAGCAGCGCCGCGCGCACCGCTGTCCGTGGTGGCTGGCCGTTCGGCCAGAGAAGTGAGAATACTTCCTTTATAATATACCGCCTCCGGGGGGCTTTTGGCAAGTGAAAGTTTCACTTTTTAGGCAAATTTTCTGTTGCAAAGTCTCTCTTCTGCGAAATTTTCACCATTCTGCTCGCTTTTTCGTCCCGTTTCCGGAGCATTCTTCCTGCAGAATCCGCCCTTTCCTCTTGATTTTCGGCCCCGGTGTGCATACAATGGAGACGGGAGACGAATGGTGTCTCCCGCGATAGAGTGGAACACGGAAAGAAGGTTTTTGATATGATCAGAACCATTGGATTTTTAGGCTGTGGGAATATGGGCGGTGCCATCGCGCGCGCCGTCTGCAAAGCGACCGACCCGCAGAACGTTTATCTGGCCAATCGCACTGCCGCCAAGGCCGAGGCACTGGCCGAGGAACTGGGCTGCAAGACCACCGTCAACGACGAGGTCGCCGGGCGGTGCGACCTGATCTTCCTCGCGGTCAAGCCGCAGATGATGGAAGCCCTGCTGGCCCCGCTGAAGTTCACGCTGAACGAGCGGCCCGGCCGGTTCATTTTATGCAGCATGGCAGCTGGCCTTTCCATCCCACGGATTCAGGAGATGGCGGGCGAAGATTACCCGGTCATCCGCATCATGCCCAACACCCCGGCCTCCGTGGGCGAAGGGATGATCCAGTATTGTTCCAGCCATGTCACCGCCGAGGAAGAGGCTGAATTCTGCAAGCTGATGGCCCCCGCCGGCCGGCTGGACCCGGTGCCGGAAGCCCTCATCGACGCGGCCAGCTGCGTTTCCGGCTGCGGCCCGGCATGGGTGTACCAGTTTATTGAAGCGCTGGCCGATGGCGGCGTGGCCTGCGGTCTGCCCCGGGCAAAGGCACAGGAATACGCCGCACAGATGGTGCTGGGCAGCGCAAAGCTGGTGCTGGAAAGCGGCAAGCACCCCGGCGAGCTGAAGGACGCCGTGTGCAGCCCCGGCGGCAGCACCATTCAGGGCGTGCGGGTACTGGAAGAACATGGGCTGCGCGGTGCGGTGATGGATGCCGTGCTGGCTGCTTACGACAAAACAAAGGAAATGGGAAAGGGTTAATGGAATCATGCGCATCGTTGTGAAAGTTGGCACCTCCACATTGGCATACCCCACCGGGCGGCTGAACATCCGCCATGCAGAGGAACTGGTCAAGGTATTGAGCGATTTAAAGAACGAGGGACACGAGGTCATTCTGGTGTCCTCCGGCGCTATCGGCATGGGCGTGGGCAAGCTTTCGCTGCCTGCACGCCCCAAGGATACCACCACCAAGCAGGCCTGCGCCGCCGTGGGGCAGTGCGAGCTGATGTACACCTACGACCGGCTGTTCAGTGACTACGATCACACGGTAGCGCAGATCTTGCTTACCGGCGTAGACGTGGAGCACACCGAGCGCCGGGTGAACATCCAGAACACTCTGACCCGTCTGCTGGAGCTGGGTGCACTGCCCATCATCAATGAGAACGACAGCGTTGCCACCGATGAGATCACCTCCATTGGCGATAACGACACGCTGGCCGCTATTGTGGCCTGCTGCTGCAAGGCCGATTTGCTTGTGCTGCTGAGCGACATTGACGGCCTGTACACTGCGAACCCCCACACCCACCCGGATGCGGCGCTCATCCCGCTGGTGGAAGAGATCACCCCGGAGGTGATGGCACTGGCAGACGGTGCAGGTTCGGCACTGGGCACCGGCGGCATGGCCACTAAGCTGCGGGCTGCCCGCATGGTGACCGGCAGCGGTGCGGATATGGTCATCGCCAACGGCGCACACCCGGAGCTGCTGTATGATATCGCTGCGGGCAAGCCCATCGGCACCCGCTTTGCCGGGCACAAGCAGCCCGCACTGTCCACACAGGAGGTTTGAGCTATGACCACACAGGAAATTCTGGAAGCCGCCCGCGGGGCCAAGACTGCCGTTGCCCTTTCGGACAGCGGCACCCGTGATTCTGCCCTTCTCGGGATGGCTGATGCCCTCTGCGCACCGGAGTCCATGGACGCCATCCTCGCCGCCAACGCCGAGGACATGGCCGCCGCCAAGGGCCGCATCAGCGACGTCATGCTGGACCGCCTCGCCCTGACGCCCCAGCGCATCGAGGCCATGGCCAAGGGCATCCGGGACGTTGCCGCCCTGCCCGACCCGGTGGGCCGGGTGCTGAGCCACATCGAGCGTCCCAATGGCCTCGTTATTGAGAAGACCGCCGTGCCGATGGGCGTCATCGCCATCATCTACGAGAGCCGCCCCAACGTCACCAGCGATGCTGCCGCCCTCGCCATCAAGAGCGGCAATGCCTGCATCCTCCGCTGCGGCAAAGAGGCGTGGCGCTCGGCCAACGCCATCGTTCAGGCCTTGCGGCAGGGTCTGCGGGCAAACGGTCTGCCTGAAACAGCAGTCTGCCTCATTGAGGACACCACCCATGCCTCGGCCAACGCCCTGATGACCGCCGTCGGCTATGTGGACCTGCTCATCCCGCGCGGCGGGGCCGGACTCATCCGTGCCTGTGTCGAGAACGCGAAAGTCCCCTGCATCCAGACCGGCATCGGCATCTGCCACATCTTCGTGGACGACACCGCCGACCAGACCAAGGCGCTGGACATCATCGAGAACGCCAAGGCCAGCCGCCCCAGCGTCTGCAACGCCGAGGAAGTCTGCCTTGTGCATTCCGCCATCGCCGCCGAGTTCCTGCCCAAGCTCGCCAAGCGTCTGGGCGAGGAGCGCACGGCCAAAGGGCTGCACCCGGTGGAGCTGCGGTTGGACCAGCGGGCAGCGGCCCTTATCCCCGGCACCCCCGCCGGGCCGAAGGACTTCGACACGGAGTTCCTCGACTACATCCTTGCGGTGAAAATCGTGGACAGCGTGGAGGAAGCCATCGCCCACATCGCGGCTCACTCCACCGGCCACAGCGAAGCCATCCTGACCCAGAACGAGGCCCACGCTTCCCTCTTCACGGCGGCTGTGGACAGCGCAGCAGTCTATGTCAACTGCTCCACCCGCTTCACCGACGGCGGCGAGTTCGGCCTTGGCTGTGAGATGGGCATCTCCACCCAGAAGCTCCACGCCCGGGGTCCCATGGGCCTCGGCGAGCTGTGCAGCTATAAGTACATCATCCACGGCAACGGTCAGACCCGGTAATTTTCGGGTTTTTCCGGGATGCATCACCCTTTCGGTAAAAATTTTCTCCACAGGCCGGGGCCAAATGCCCCGGCCTGTATTTTTGTTTCATCGAGATGGACCGTTTTTCTCTCAAGCACACTTTTGGCTGAAAAAGTTTTGCAAATACATCCGAGAATAATTCCTTGTATCCAAATTTTCTCCATTCTCCACAAAGTCATAGTCATACTTTTGCCATTTTATCTTGCAAAAACCACAACAAACCTCTTGACATACGGGCCTTCTGCGGGTTAAATTTAGAATGAGGGTGTGATTCGACACAATCGCACTGGTTTAGTCTGTTTATTGAGAATTGTTCTCCACAAGACTTCAACTTTTCAGACCGTTTTACTGCGGAGAGCACTCTTCCGAGCATATCCGCCCATCCACAACACTATACTTGGAATGAAGGAGAGAGCGTTATGACGATTGCTATTCTTGCACATGATTCCCGCAAAGAGCTGGCGCTGCAGTTCTGCACAGCTTACAGCGGCATCCTATCCCGCAACACAGTCATTGCCACCGGCACCACCGGTCGGATGCTGGCGCAGGCCACCGGCCTGCCCGTACACTGCTACCTCTCCGGGAAGCTGGGCGGCATCCAGCAGATCTCGGCCCGGGTGGCCTGCGACGAGGTAGACCTCGTGCTCTTCTTCCGCGACCCGCTCAAGGCCGAGAACGACAGCAGCAGCGAGCAGAACCTGCTGCGGCTGTGCGATATGCACAGCGTGCCGATCTCCACCAACATCGCCACCGCCGAGGTGCTGCTGCGCGGCCTCGACCAGGGCGACCTCGACTACCGTGAGGGCATCCATCCCGACATCGTGGAGCCGCTGCCCGTCCATCGGGCCGTGTGCTGAGCCTGTTTTTAAGACTTTTTCGCCATTTGTGGTTTTGTGTATAGAGGGTTTTCGACAAAGAAAGACACCGCAGAAGCTTTCACACTTCTGCGGTGTCTTTTTATCTTATGCGCTCAGGTACCACTGAGGGATAACTTATTCCAGACCGCCCATCTGCTTGATCGCCTTGATGGCGTAGGTCAGGGTGCGGCCCATAGCCACGCCTGCCATCAGGCAGGGATAGTTGTTGGCGAAGAAGGAGCCGGACATATCGCCGGTGACATACAGGCCAGGCATCGGCTTATTATCGTTGTCCAGAGCCTGACCCTTGTCGTTGATGGCGATGCCCTGCTCGGTGGTCAGCAGAGAGGCACCCAGCCAGCAGCCGTAGAAGGGAGCGGTGCGGATGGCGCTCAGGCGGTAAGCGGGCTTGCCGAAGTCCTCGTCGTTCTGCTGGTCGTACAGCTCGTTGTAGCGGTCCACGGTGGCAAGGAAGGTGTCCTTGGCCTCACCGGTGAAGCCCAGCTTGTCGGCCAGCTCTTCGATGGTGTCGCAGACGAACAGGGTGCCAGCTGCAACAGCCTCATCGACCTTGCCCTGGAAATACTTCTCGCCGCCGTTGCGGGTCTGGGCAGAGCAGCCGATGGTGTGGAAGCGCTTTGCGTCCTCCAGAACATTGGCGTCACAGATCTGTGCGTAGACACGGCCCGGCTGATGAGCAGCAGCGTAAACAATATCGTTGTAGGGGCTGCTCTCGTTGGCGAAGCGCTCACCGTTGCGGTTGACCTTCAGGAAAGGCTGAGTGCCGGGGTTGTACTGGCGGATGGGGCCGGGGAAGGCCTTGCCGCCAAAAGCGGAGTCGCTTGCCACATAACCGCCGTCCACGCCGGGAGCCACGATGCCGCGGTCGAACAGCATGGGAGCAGCTTCCTTGTCGAGGTTTGCACCGGCCCAGACAGCGGCACGGATGCCGTAGCCCTTATCGGCCGGAGAGTAGGAGCAGGCAGTGGTGACGGAGGTACCCAGCGGGTCCAGCTGCTCCATCATGTAGGGGTTGCCGGGGAAGCCGCCGCAGGCCAGCAGCACGCCCTGATTGGCGTTGTAGCGGATGAAGTGGTCATCCTCGGTGCTCTGGGCGATGATGCCGGTGATGCGGCCAGTGGAGTCCTTCTCCAGCTTTGCCAAAGAGGTCTTGAAGTCCACATCGTAGCCCAGCTCACGGATGTAGTCCAGCAGCAGCTCGTTACGGGGCTTGCCAGAGGCAGACTCGCTGGCCATGTAGTTGTGCTCCTGCACGGGGAAGAGGTAATCGGTGTTGTGCTCGGCGTTCTCGGCAGGCCATGCTGCCTCCGCGCCGGAAGTGAAATCGCAGGTCCAGCCGTACTTATCTTCCAGAATGCTGCGCATGAAATCGTGCATTGCAGCAGACTCATTGATCCAGGTCTTGACAACGCGCTGGTCGCACTTGCCGGAGGCGTAGCGGGAGATCTCGCTCAGCAGCTTGGCACGGTCAGCGGGCTTCTCGCCTGCTTCCTTTGCGGCAGCAGAATCGATAGCGCCGTACCAGTGACGGGTATCCTGCACGTTGCCGTTCTGCTCGATGATGCGGAAGTTCAGGCCGTTGGCAGCAGCATAGGCGGCAGCGAACATACCGCCGTTGCCTGCACCCACGATGAGGATGTCGGTGTCCACGGTCTCGGTGATGGCAGCCTCGTCGATGTCAGGCTCCTTGCCCAGCCAATCGTTTTCGTCACCGGTGGGCAGCTGGACGGAGGTCACAGTAGCCTCGCCCTTGGCCTGAGCGTAACAGCTCTTGGCAGCCTTCATGACAGCGTCGGAAGTGATGGTGGAACCGGAAACGCCGTCGATCTCAGCAGAGCCTGCAGCCATCAGCTGCTCACGCAGCTGGTCGGCAGCAGCAGCGCCGTAAGAAGCGGTCTCGCCGGAGGTATCGACCACAACGTCGGTCACAGCGCTGTCGGAGAAGGTCATGGTGACCTTGACGGTAGAAGAGATGCCCTCAGCAGTACCCTCATAGGTGCCGGGGATGTAGGTACCGGCTGCACCGGAAGCAGCAGGTGCGGCGGTGGAAGAGCTGGCAGCATTGCAGGCAGCCAGAGCACCGGCAGTCACACCAGACATGGCAGCTGCAGCAGCGATCTTCAGAAAACCTTTACGGGAGATCTTGTTCATTTTGCGTGGTTCCTTTCTTCGTGTCTTTTTCTTCTTCTCTATTCTTTCTCATAGCTCCGCGCAGCGGCAGACCTTCTTGCACTGCCGCACACATCGTTCGATAATAATTTAACACAAATTCAAGGGTCTGTCTTTTAAGAATCCTTAAACATCCTAGCCATTTCTTAGTTCAATTCTGGACATTCTTGTTAATTATTTGCTTAACAAGTCCAAAAAGAGCGCCGACCACTTAAGTTTCCTTAAGAAGTCGGCGCTCTCATCAAAACGATTCTTAAACCTTGCCGCCGTCCGGCTGGAAGACATAGCCCTTGCCCCAGACATTTTTTAAGTAGACAGGCTTTGCCGGGTCAGGCTCTATCTTGCTGCGGAGGTTGTGGATATGTACCTGCACCGTCCGCACATCGCCGAGGCTTTCCTTGCCCCATATCTTCTGGTAGAGCTCGTTGGCTGTGAAGAAGGTGTTCGGGTAGCGGACGAAGAGGGTGAGGATGCGATATTCCATGTCGGCCAGATGGACGCTGCGGCCATCCTTCTCCACGCTGTGGCTGTTGGCATCCAGCGTGAAGGCCGCGCAGTGGTAGCCGTTGACGCTGGGCTCTGCGCCGTCCATCTGCACCCGGCGGATGTTGGCCATGATGCGGGCCAGCAGGATCTTGTTATTATAAGGCTTTGCCAGAAAGTCGTCGCCGCCCATTTCCAGCGCGCGGACGATGGTGTCGGTATCGTCCAGACAGGATGTGAAGATGATGGGGCAGTGGTGCCAGCTGCGCAGACGCTGGCAGAGGTCTACGCCGTTGGTGTCCGGGAGAAGGATGTCCATCAGGATGACATCGAACTTTTCCCGCGCATGGCTCAAAGCGTCGCCGCCTGTCTCTGCACAGACCACCTCAAAATTCTGCTGACTTTTCAGAAAATAGCATGTGGTGTCGCGGATCACGGGGTCATCTTCCACCAACAATACGCGGATCATCCTGTCAGCCCTCCCCTTTTTTCGCACGATTTGATATACTATAGTATACCTTATTTTTTGCACATCTACAAGGGGAGGCATCGCCATGAAGCAAAAATGGCCCATTCTGATTTTCTCCGCCCTGCTTACGGCCTTTATCGTGCTGGCCGGTATCTGGGGCAACGCACAGTTCGAGCATCTGCACAGCGGCAGTGTGCTCACAGCCCAGCACGCTGTCCAGGGTATCGCGCTGGACGGCTGGCGGCAGGAAGCCCCCGGCCAGTGGCACTTTACTTTCACGGTGGGTGAAGACATCCCGTCCCTCACCCTCTGCGTCACCAACACAGCGGTACCGCTGGCCCCTGAGAGCCTCACCAGCCTCGAGCACTCGGGGGAGCTGTATGCACTGGACGTCACGCCCGGCGAGACGGTGGAGCTGGTGTTCACTTGCGGCCGCAGCCCCCAGACATGGCTGATGACTTCCGCCTTCGCCTCCCGGGCATTCCGCTTCCGCACCATGACTCAGCTCATCGCTCTGACGGCCTTTGTGACCATGGGGATGGTGCTGCTGGCGCTCTACCACTATAAGCACCTGCCGGAGCTGGGGTACTTCCTGCTCTACCTCGTCATTATGAGCGTCTGGGCGCTGATGGTCTTCTTCTTCCCGGCCATCCGAAACCGTCTGCTCCAGCGCATCCTCCGCTCCTTCTTCTCCCTCACTGTGCTGGCCTCGGCACTTCTAGCGGCAGGGCTGCTGGGGGTAAAACTGCCCCGCTCCGGGCGGGGGCTCCTTGCGCTTGCCGCCGGATGCGTCGTCTTCTTTGCGCTGTCCACGAGCAGCTATCCCCCGCTGCGGGTCGGGATGCTGGTAGCGGGCATGTGCCTCTGTCTTTATTACTTAATGGCCGCCGTGAACGCAGACTATGAGGGTGCCGCTCTGATGCTCCTGCCCGGTGCTGTCACCACCGGCTTCCGGGTCTGGGCGCTGATGCCCGGGCTGGACAGCGTGCTTTTTGTGGAGTCTGTCCCCTTCTACCTGCTGCGCTGCGCCCGCCTCTACGACCTTCCCTTTGCCATCGGCTGCATGGTGTTCGTCTGCCGGCGGTTCGCTCTCCTCTTCGACCGCACCGAGCAGCTGGCCCGGGAGCTGGACGCCCGGGTGGCAGAGCGGACAAAAGAGCTGACCGCCGAGACCGAGGCCCGCAAGAGCATGATGCTCAACATCTTCCACGATCTGCGCAGCCCTCTCTTCGCCGTCAGCGGCGGGCTGGAAACACTGGAATCGGCCCCCGAGGCCCTTCCGGCCTTGCTTCCGGCTCTGCGTCAGCGCATTGAATTCCTGCGGCGGCTGACGGAAGACCTCTTCCTCGCGGCAAAGCTCGAGCAGAAGCAGATCCTGCTCAACGAAGACCGCGCCGCCCTCAACGAAGAAGCCGCCGCTGTCTGCGCCGCCTGCCGGAGCGAGGCCGACCAGAAGGGCGTCAAACTCCATGTCAGCGCCGACACGCCTCTGCCTGTCTGGGGCGACAGCGTGCGGCTGCAGCAAATTATCCAGAACCTTGTCACCAACGCCATCCACTATACTCCCGCCGGGGGCAGCATCCATGTGGACTGCCGCGCCGAGGGCGAAACGGCCTGTGTCAGCGTACAGGACACCGGCTGCGGCATCGCGCCGGAAGACCAGAGCGCTGTCTTTGACCGATACTTCCATACCACCGCCGACAAAAAGCACGACTCCACCGGCCTCGGCCTGACCATCGCGCAGGAGCTGGCCCACCTCCACCACGGCGAGATCACATTGCAAAGTGAAGTCGGCAAGGGCAGCGTTTTCACGCTGCGGCTCCCCTTACTTACAGACTGAGAGGACAAGGCCGCTGATAAGATCTATCTCTCGATAGAGAAAGAGGACATCACGCAAAAAATCGCATGATGTCCTCTTTCTTATCGCAATTTTCAAAAATAGTGCCGGTCAAAACTGCATCTTTGCGATATGCAGTTTGCGGCTGTTGCTTGTGCATTAAAAACGCAAACTGCTATATTTCAGCAGCTCCGTCAGCTTTGCCAGACGATGCACCGCCTTGTCCAGCACGTCGGTGCCGCGGGCAAAATGCATCCGGATGAGGTGGTTGACCGGCTCTTTGAAGAAGCTCGAACCGGGGACAGCCGCCACACCGATGTTCTTTATCATCCACTCACAGAATTCCAGGTCGGTCCAGCCCTTGAACTGGGGCAGGGCGAGGAAATCCGAAATGTCTATCATGACAAAATAAGTACCCTGCGGGACGTTGTGCTTGAGGCCGATGGCATCCAGCCCGGCAAGGAAGTGGTCGCGCTTCTCGGTGTAAAGAGCGCGCAGACCTTCATAGTAGCTTGCGGGCATGGTCAGACCGGCGACGGCGGCCTCCTGCAGGGGTGCGGCTGCACCGACAGTCAGGAAATCATGCACCTTGCGGGCGCCCTCGATGACGTAGGCCGGGCCGATGAGGTAGCCCAGACGCCAGCCGGTGATGGAGTAGGTCTTGGAGAGGGAGTTGCAGGTGATGGTGTGCTCGAACATACCGGGCAGGCTGGCCATGCAGATGTGCTCTGCCGGGGCG
>ENA-OPDA01002220-OPDA01002220.1-human-gut-metagenome-genome-assembly--contig:-NODE-2220-length-11509-cov-2.914964_pt1 | contig 11509 bp, 8 predicted proteins | sample MGYA00241253_ERZ501486 | MGnify/ENA primary metagenome ERZ501486 (study PRJEB25962, sample SAMEA2042510) | human gut metagenome | biome: human gut; feature: human-associated habitat; material: faeces... | reverse complement strand
TCTGCCGCACCTCGCTCGCCGTATCGGCACTTAGAATTATGCGGTATTGCTCTAACCATCATTCCGTGATTTTTGTCTTGCCCTTGGGGCAAAAGGGCTTTATACTGGTATACGAGTGGTAGTCTGCCCCAGTGTAAGGGCAGGCAGAAAGAACGGTTTTGCCCTGAACACGGATGGGGGGCTGCAAGATGTATAAACTGATTATTATTGATGATGAAGAGAAGATTGCCAGCGGAATGGCCCAGCTGTTCCCCTGGCAGAACATTGGGTTCGAGGTGGTGCAGGTGTTCACCGGCGCACGCAAAGCCCTGCAATATATTGCCGAAAACCCGGTGGATGTGGTGCTGACCGATATTGAAATGCCGGATATGAACGGCCTGGAGCTGAGCCATCGGCTGATGGAATACCCCAACATCCAGAAAATATTTTTCAGCAGCTACAGCAATTACGAATACTTCCGCGCGGCGCTGCAAAACGGCGTGGCGGATTACCTGATGAAACCGGTGGCCTACAGCGCCCTGCTGGAATGCTTTGAAAAGGTCAAAGCCCGGCTGGATGCCCGCAGCGCCGTGCAGGAAACCGCCCCCAAGGCCTATTACGACCAGATCGTGTACGATGTGCAGCAATACTTAAAAGATAATTACCGCACTGCCACGCTGGAAGAAGCCGCGGCCAAGGTTTCCTTGAGTCCGGCTTATCTTTCCCGCGTGTTCAAGGAAAAAAGCGGAACCAGCTTTTCGGAGCTGCTGCTCAAGACGCGGATGGAAAAAGCATGTGAGATGCTGGCGGATATCCACTATAAAAGCTACGATATTGCCTATTATGTCGGGTACGATAACCCCAAAAACTTCTCCCGTGCGTTCAAAGCGTATTATGGGCAGAGCCCATCGGAATACCGCAAATCCCGCCTGGATGGTGCCGCGCTATGAAGGGAATGAAGCGGAAGTTCTTTTTGAAGCGCATGTGGAACTTTGTGGTGGTCATGCTGATCCCGGCGCTGCTGCTGGTGGCCGTTACCACCTACATGACCCTTGTGACCCAGATGCACCGTATGACGCAGGACAATGAGCGCGGTATTGAGGCTGTGCGCTCCAACATCTCGCTGGTGCTGGATTCGGTCCTGGCGCAGAACAGCTACATGACCGGCATGACCCGCACCAACATGGTGCTGAACAAAGCTCTGAAAAGGGAAAGCCTTTCTTACACCGATGCCATCTACCTGCGCAGCCTGGTATCCTCACTGAACAGCATGACCAACGCGTATGATTACGTGGATTCGGTTCTGATCTATATAGATGGGTACGACCGTGCGCTGACGTCCAGCGGGCTGGTCAACCTTTCGGCGGATGATTACAGCGGCTGGTACAGCGTGTATTCCTCTATGTCGGATACCGAGCGCACCTGCATTGCCCCGGTGGTGGTGAACGCAGGCAAAGCCAGCGAGAGAAGGCAGCTGGTAGTGTGCGCCCGGATGCTGACGATGAAAGGCTGTGTGGCCGTTACCCTGAACATCAGCCACTTGCAGGAAATAATTGCCGTGCTGCGCCCGTCCGATAACCAGCACCTGTACCTGGTTGACGGCAGCGGCCGCCTGCTGGCAAAGGCAGGGGACGCAGGCGCGACGGAAGAGCTGCAAAACCTGATGGGCAAAACGCTGAGCAGGGCAGGGAACACGGCGGAACAGGAGCACGAGTTCTGGATCAAGCTGGATGACCGGGACTGCCTGTTGAACTGGCAAAGCTACCAGAACCCGGATTTCTACATCGTATCTACCATTGACCGGGCCATGATCCTGGAAAACCTGGGCGAACGGTTGATGCCGCTGCTGCTGATGGCGGTTGTGGCGCTGTACGCCATTGTGTTTTTGGCATACGTCAACACCAAGCGCAGCTTTGACGAGATCAACCTGATGCTGCAGATGTTTGAGGATGCCGAGGCGGGCCGCACCATCCAGCGCCCCCAGCGCAAGGTAAATGATGAATATGACGTTATCATGAACAACATCCTGATGATGTTTTTGAACAACACCTACCTGAACATCCAGCTGAAAGAAAAGCAGTACCGCCAGCAGAACGCCGAGCTGACCGCCCTGCAGTTGCAGATCAACCCCCACTTTTTGTACAATACCCTGCAAACGCTGGATATGGAAGCCCGCAAGCTGAACGACGATGGGCGCATCAGCGCGGTGGTGGGGTATGTATCGGATATCCTAAAGTATTCGCTGACCAACCCGCAAAAGAGCGTCAGCCTGCGGGAAGAGCTGGACTACCTTAAAAAATATGTGGAAGTGCAGCACTACCGCTTTGGGGACAGCTTTATTATTTATTATGAAGTGGACGACGATGTGATGGACGCCGAGGTATTCCGCCTGATGCTGCAGCCCGTGGTAGAAAACAGCCTGCTGCACGCCTTGCGCGGCAACGAGCGCGGTTACATGAAGGTGCGCGCCCGCCGCATTGGCGATAAGGTGAACCTGCGTGTGATCGATAACGGCGACGGCATGACAAGGGAAGAGCTGGAAGCGCTGCGCAAACGCATTGCGGACCGCAACAGCCGCAGTATTGGGCTGACCAACCTGGACCGCCGCCTGCGCCTGCGCTACCCGGAGGAAACGGGGCTGCGCATCTGTTCCATAAAAAACCTTGGCACCAGCGTGTCGTTTTGCATCCCGTACAAAAAATATACCCCAGATGCCCCGCAAACGGGTAAAACAGAATAATAAAATGCCGGGCAGGTATCTTAAATTGCGCCAAAACGCAAGAGATGATACCTGCCCGGCGTTTTGTGTCAAATGATGAATCCTTTTAGCAAGCGTGAGTCCTTTTATAAATCTGCCAAACAAATTATAATAAAACCATGATAAGGCTCGACGAAAAGGGCCGATTTAGAAGGAGGAAAACAATATGAAAAAGCAACTTATGGCCGGTATGATGGCCGCCAGCATGGCATTGTCTCTGGCCGCATGCGGCGGCAGTGCTGCCAGCAGCGCAGCTTCCACTTCCAGCGATGAACAGGTGACTTTGCGCTTTGCCTGGTGGGGCGGCGATGAGCGCGCCAACGCCACCATGGAAGTCATCAACAAGTTCATGGAAGAAAACCCCAACATCAAGATCGAAGCCGAGTATGGCTCTTCTGACGGCTACCATGATAAGCTGGCAACCCAGCTGGCATCCGGCACCGCCGCCGACATCGTGCAGATTGACCCCGAAACGATGCCCGCTTTTGTTTCCACCGGCGATTACTTCCTGGATTACAAGGACTACGACTTTGATCTTTCCAACTTTGACCCCAACTACATTGGCCTGCGCGTGAATGGTAACTTTGACGGCAAGCAGCTGGGCCTGCCCACCGGCATTGCCGGCCCGGCACTGGTTGTGAACGAAGAGCTGGCTGAAAAGTACGGCATCGACTTCAACACCCAGTACACCTGGGATCAGTTCATTGAATGGGGCAAACAGGTCCATGAAGCAGACCCCGATACCTACCTGCTGTGCACCAACAAAGAGTATGTGACCAACCTGGTGTTCTTTACCTACATGAAGCAGCTGACCGGCAAAACCATCTTTGACGCTGACTCCAAAGCGTTCAATTATACCGAGGAAGATATCCAGAACTGCCTGGATCTCGTCAAGAGTCTGTACGACAATAATGTCTGCGCACCGGCTTCCTACTCTTCCGCTTACAGCAACGACGACCTGCAGTCTGACCCCAATTGGATCGCTGGCAAGTACGTCTGCACCTTCGCTTACATCTCCACCATCAATGTTATGACCGCCGCCAATGAGGGCGCAACCTATGGCACCGGCTACCTGCCCCTGCTGGACGGCGCTAAGGACAACGGCTGGGCTTGCAACTGCCCGCAGATCCTGGCAGTTACCTCCACCTGCAAGGCTCCGGAAGCAGCCATGAAGTTCCTGGATTACTTCTTTAACAGCGATGACGCCGAAAGCACCCTGGCCTGCGTGCGCAGTGTTCCCCCGACGGAAAAGGCCCGTGAAATCTGCGAAAAAGACGGTACCCTGGACCCGAACATGATGACCGCCGCCAACATTGCCAGCGGTTACAGCGGCCTGACCAACGACAAGTACTCCTCCGCACCGGAATCCAAGCAGATCATTGCTGATACCATCGAGGCTGTCGGTTACGGCACCACCGACCCCGCAAGCGCTGCATCCGATATGTACAAGCAGCTCTCCAGCTACATCAGCGCCCAGTAAACCTCAGCGAACATCAAAAACGGGTGCCTCCCACCGAGGCATCCGTTTTATTAAAGTGTACCTGAAAAGTCGAAAATATAGTCTATTTCTACAAACACAGCCGGATTTGGCGTTAAAAAGCCTTGGAATCCACAAAGGATTCCTGCGGCTCTTTGCCTTAAATCCTGCTTGTGTTTGCGAAATATCCGTCATTTTCTTTGTTTTCAGCTACACCAGTAAAAAGGCGGATTTTTTCCAAAGAGGTGTGATCCTATGACAAAACAAACCAAAATCAAGCACTATACCAAGCGCGATTACGCGGCGTTTGCTTATCTGGCCCCGTGGATCATCGGTATGCTGATCCTGCAGCTGTACCCGTTTTTAAGCTCGCTGGTTTACTCGTTCTGCAACTACAAAATCACCGGCACCCCCTCGTTCACCGGCCTGAGCAACTACATCCAGTTGTTCACCATGGATAATGAGTTTTGGAACTCCTTGAAAGTTACCCTGGTCTACACACTGTACACCGTGCCCGGCAAGCTGGTTATGGCATTGGCTGTTGCGGTGTTCCTCAACCGTGACATCAAAGGCATCAACCTCATCCGTACTTTGTACTACATTCCGTCCCTGTTCGGCGGCAGCGTTGCTGTTGCTCTGCTGTGGAAGATCATGTTCATGGATAACGGCGTTATCAACGCCATCCTGACCACCCTGCACCTGCCCAACGTACAGTGGCTGGGCGACCCCAATCAAGCCCTGCGCACCATCTGCATGATGGAGATCTGGCAGTTTGGTTCTTCCATGGTCATGTTCCTGGCCGCGCTGAAAAACGTTCCGGCAGATTTGTACGAAGCTGCCGAGATTGACGGCGCAAGCAAGGTCAAGATGTTCTTCAGCATCACCGTTCCGCAAATCACCCCCATCATCTTCTTCAACCTTATCATGCAGACCATTCAGGCTTTGCAGAACTTCACCTCTGCCTTTGTCATCACCGATGGCGGCCCCATGAAGGCTACCTATGTGCTGGGCATGAAACTGTATAAGGAAGGCTTCTCCTACTTCAAGATGGGTTACGCCAGCGCCATTTCCTGGATCATCTTTATTGTGATCATGCTGATCACTCTGGTGCTGTTCGCAACCTCCAAGTGGTGGGTCTTCTATGGCGACGAAAGCTGAGAAAGGGCGCGTGAGCATTATGACAAAACAACAAAAAAAGACCCTGAACCTGGTGCTGACCTATCTGGTCATCATCCTGATTGGCTGCGTGCTGCTGTTCCCCATTGCATGGATGATTTCGGCCGCGTTCAAAACCAACGATGAAATTTTTGGCTCCATTGCACTGATGCCCAAAAGCTTCAGCTTCCAGAACTTTATTGACGGCTGGAAAAGCGCCGGTATTTATACCTATGCAACCTATTTCATCAACTCCTTTATCATGGTCATCCCCACCACGCTGCTGACCATCGCTTCCAGTGCGCTGGTTGCCTATGGCTTTGCACGGTTCAACTTCCCGTTCAAAAAGCAGCTGTTTGCCATCCTGATCGCCACCCTGATGCTTCCCAACTCGGTCATCATCATCCCGCGTTACGTTCTGTTCAACAAGTTCGGCTGGGTCGATTCCTACATGCCATTCTGGGTGCCCGCCCTGCTGGCCTGCTACCCATTCTTCATCTACCAGCTCATCCAGTTCATGCGCGGCATCCCCCGCGATCTGGACGAATCCGCCTGCATTGATGGCTGTGGCACCTTCCGCATCTTCTGGCAGATCCTGCTGCCGCTGATGAAGCCGGCCCTCTTCTCCGCTGGCCTGTTCCAGTTCCTGTGGACCTATAACGATTACTTCAACTCCTTGATCTTCATCAACTCGGTCAAAAAATACACCATCTCGCTGGCGCTGCGCCTTTCCGTTGACGCGGAAAGTGTTGTGGTGTGGGGCCGCGTTATGGCCATGGCCTGCGTGGCGGTTCTGCCGCTGGTTCTCCTCTTCTTTGCCGCACAGAAATATTTTGTGGAAGGCATTGCAACCTCCGGCCTGAAAGGCTGATTTTCGTTTTCCTCTTTTTTGTTTGTTCCTCCTAAAAATCATTGACCCGTTGCGGGCCGGCACTGCCCGGCCCGCATTTTTTGTTGAGGTATCATAATGAAACTGGATCTGAATTCCCAAACATTAAACGTCAGCTTTGCCTGCCGGATCGAGGATGCCTGGGTGCCGGTGCCGGAAACTGCCTGCACACAGTCCGGCTTTGACTGGACGCTGAACGGGGCGCATTACAGTGCGCAGTTCACCCCCGCTGGCGATACGCTGTGCTACACCCTGCAAATGGATGCGCCCAACCCCACCCAGCTGCGCATGTGGCTGGCTGTGCCGGGGCAGAGCGATTATTTCCATGTGATCCCCTGCAATATTTACGGCGATAACCACGCCGCGGAAGCCAAACCCGGCGAATTTCCATTGCTGACGAAGGACCACCACGAGGTGGCGTTCTGTGCGCCGCTGTGGGAATTCCGTGCGGACCGCGCCGCCATGCCGCTCGCCGCCCTCTGCTGGGACGGTGGAGTAGCCGCCGCTGCGGTGGAACCCTACAGCGAAAGCGAGGCCGGGATCATCCGCAACGGTGTGTTTGCCGCTTTGCCGGATGCGTTCGGCATCAGCCTGGGGTACACCAACGACCCCACCACCTTCAAAAACCGCTCCACCCCGGCGCCGTCCACCCGCAGCATGGCCTGCAAGGCGCAGACCAGCGGCAGGATCTACCTGCACAGCGGCCCGCGAACCGAGCTGCATGAGATCATCCGGCAGGAATACGCCCGCCACCAGGACCGCGCCGTCCCCCGCAATACCCTGCGCCAGGCCGTGCAGGGTATGCTGGACACCTTTGCCTACCAGAACTTTGACGCGGCGGCGGGGGAGTATACCAACCGCTGCTGCCGCCCGCCCAGGGAGACCGAGATGCGCCCCTGGCGGCTGGTGACGGAGATCGGCTGGACGGGTGGCGGCGTGCTGGCCTATCCGCTGGTGCTCTGCCGCGATGCCCTTGGCGCGGATGCCGAAGCGCCGCTGGCCGCGGCCATGAGTGGCGAACAGCTGTTTGACCGCATTGCCGATGCGTATAACGAAAATTCCGGCCTGCTGAACGACCTGATGGCCCCCAATGCCGCGGGCAGCCAGGTGAACGGCTGGTGGACCGGGTACGGCCTGGTCAAAGACTGCCACTGTGCCTATACAGTGGGCAGCGCCGTCCACTACCTGACCAAAACGATGGATTATCTGCACCAAAACGGCAAACCCTGCCCGGCCAAATGGATGGATGCAGCCCAAAAGGTGCTGCATACCGTCATGGATCTGCAGCGCGCAGACGGCGCTTTCGGCTATACTTACTCCACCCAGGAACGCAAAGTGCTGGATTGGAGCGGCTTTGCGGGCTGCTGGTTTGCCCCGGCGCTGGTTTACCTCTACCGCCTGACCGGCGAAGAACGCTGCCTGCACTCCGCCGAAAAAGCGCTGGATTACTACCATACCTTTGTCAAGGACCTGAACTGTTACGGTACCCCCATGGACACCTGGAAAGCCGTGGATGAGGAGGGCAACCTGGCCTTCATGCGCGGCAGCCGCCTGCTGTATGAGCAGACCGGCAAGGCCGAATTCCTGCAATATATGAAAGACAGCGCCGGGTACGAGTTCCTGTGGCGCTATGGCTACAAGACCTACCCGGAGCACACCCCGCTGAACCAGGGATGGTCCGCCTGCGGCGGCGCCGTTACCTCGGTTTCCAACCCGCATATCCACCCCATGGGGGTTATTATTGACACTGACCTGCGCTATCTGGCACGGGTGACGGGTGACGACTATTACGCCAGCCGCGCGGCGGATTCTGCCGCCTGGATGCTGCAATGCCTGGAACTGTACCCCGCAGCCACCGGCTATGGCCGTTACGGCATTTTGTCGGAACGCTGGTGCCCCAGCGATGGGCTGGATGTGGAGCGCTTCAGTGATGGCAGACCGTTCAGCAGCTGGTTCAGCCACAATCTGTGGGCTTCCGCCTGCGTGCTGGAAGCTGCATGTGAGCTGCTGCTGGAAATCGAACACAAGAAAGGATAAAAGCAATGGACCGTTATGTGACCGATATCAAAAATGGCTGCTACCAGAACCCGGTGCTGCCCATGGATTTCAGTGACCCCGACGCCATCCGCGTGGGGGAGGACTATTACCTGATCTCTTCCAGCTTTACCTACCTGCCCGGCGTGCCGGTGCTGCACAGCAAGGATCTTGTCCACTGGGAGCGCATCGGCAACTGCGTGGAGCGTCTGCCGTTTGACCGCTATGCCCAGCCCGCCCATGGCTGCGGCACCTGGGCCCCGGCGCTGCGCTACCATGCGGGCAGGTTCTATGCATTCATTCCCCTGCCGGACGAGGGAATTTTTTACACCGAAGCCACCGATCCCGCCGGCCCCTGGAGTGCGCTGCACTGCGTAAAATCCGCCAGCGGGTGGATCGATCCCTGCCCCCTGTGGGACGATGACGGCAGCGTGTATATGGCCCACGCCTTTGCCAAAAGCCGCTGCGGCATTAAGCACAAGATCCAGCTTTCCCGCCTGGATCCCGAAACGCTGGAAGTGGTGGAGGACGGCCCCATCGTGTTTGATGGCACCCTGAGCCAGCCCACTGCCGAAGGCCCCAAAATGTACAAGCGCAACGGCTGGTATTACATCTTTATCCCGGCAGGCGGTGTGGAATACGGCTGGCAGACCGTGCTGCGCGCCCGCAATGTGTACGGCCCGTATGAGGAAAAAATCGTCATGCACCAGGGGGCCAGCTCCATCAACGGCCCCCACCAGGGCGCGTGGGTCACAGCGCCGGACGGCAGCGATTGGTTCCTGCATTTCCAGGACCGGTTTGAACTGGGCCGCGTGGTACACCTGCAGCCTATGTGCTGGCACAGCGATTGGCCGTTCATCGGCCTGGAACAAAATGGCGATGGCATCGGCGAGCCGGGGACCGAGTGGGACTGCCCCAAGGGCGAAGCTGGTCCCGGCCTGCAAATAGGGGACAGCTTTACAAACGGCAAGCCCGGCCTGCAATGGCAATGGCAGGCCAACCCCCAGCCCGAAGCCTGGCTGCGCCCGATGGCGGGGGATGCACTGCATCTGGTCTGCGGGGCCAGCGGAAGTTTGTGGCGGCAGCCCAATGTGCTCAGTCAGATGCTGCCTGCAGCGGATTTTACCGCAAACGTTACCCTTGGCCTGGCCGGGTGCGGCGCCGGAGCTAAAGTAGGGCTTAGCGTGATGGGGCAGAAATATTCCGCCATTGAGCTCTGCCGCACCGCGCAGGGCTGCACCGTGCAGTTGGTACAGGGCATGGTGAAAGACCTTGCCCCCACCGGCGATGCAGAAGAAACGATCCTTGCCGAAAAAATGGTTGACACGGATGAAATAACCGTTACAATGAAAATAACGGCTGCCAAGCAGGTGCAGTATGCCCTGCTGGCAGCAGATGGCACAGCAGTGCCGCTGGGGGGAGCCCAACCCGTTGCCAAGGCAACCTGGACCGGCGCGCGCCTGGCCCTGTACGCCCGCGGCGGCACCAAAGGGGATGCTGCCTGCATCAAGCAGCTGAACATTACATTTTAGCCGGGCTTTTGGCGGCAGAACACCGCAGATGCCCGCGGCAAAAAGGAGAGCAAACTGGCAATGGCAAGTGTTACCATCCGGCTGAACAGCATTGGTGAAGTGAAAGAGTTTAACCGCATTGCGGCCACTGTGCCCGGAGATGTGGACCTGCATTCCGGGCGCTACTGCGTGGATGCAAAATCCATCATGGGTATTTTTGCCCTGAACCTGGCGCGCGAACTGACGGTGGACAGCCCAACCCTGAGCGAGGAAGAACTGCACAAAAAGTTTGCGGCCTTTTTGGCGGGCTAAGGCGTATCTGAAAACCAAGAAAATGACGGATACTTCGCAAACACAAGCAGGATTTAAGGCTTTCTAATGTAAAATCCGGCTGTGTTTGTAGAAATAGACGATATTTTCGACTTTTCAGATACACCCTAGATAGGGGTATTATTGAGGTAAATGTTGGGGTAGAGGTGCGTTCAAATAAACCAAAAACCCGCATATCTTACGCAGATACGCGGGTTTTTGTTGGCGGAGTAAGAGAGATTTGAACTCTCGCGGCCCTTTCGGACCCTACGCCCTTAGCAGGGGCGCCTCTTCGACCTCTTGAGTATTACTCCACAAGTCAAAGTGATAAACTATTCACTTTTTCACACAAAATGGCGGAGAGGATGGGATTCGAACCCATGGTCCGCTCGCGCGAATCGCTGGTTTTCAAGACCAGTTCCTTAAACCACTCGGACACCTCTCCACAGTGGCCACCACCAAGGTGCGATAGTTATATTACCATAAGCCCTGCAGAATGTCAAGCATGAAAATGAAAAAACAGCAAAAGAAATTGCAAAAATTAAAAAGAAAAAGAGAAAATACAATAAAATCACGCCAAATCGTCCAACACTTGGCGCGCGGCACGCACGGACGCTGTATCCGTCTGCAGGATATGCCACTCGTCCAAACCGGGCAGCCCCATGGGAACGCCCTCGCGGCGGAACACCATCCGGCTTTCCAGTTCCACTTTCCCACTCATGTGGTAAGCCCTTGCGCCTGGCAGGGCAGCCGAAAGCTGCCGGATCACCCCAGCGTTTACCCCGGCACCGATCAGTACTTCCGGACCATTGGTGCGGTCACGCTCTGCCAACAGGCTGCACAGAACGTCAACACCCTGCACACAGCTGGCGGCGGCACCGCTGGTCAGCACGGTATCAATTCCAAGGGCGGCGGCGTCGCGGTAGGTTTGCAATGGGTCGGCAGATACATCAATGGCGCGGTGTAGGGTGAGCCCAGCACTATTGGCGGCCTTTGCCAGCCGTGCGGTTGCGGTGCAATCCAGCGTGCCGTCCGGGTTCAGGCAGCCAATCACAAAACCGTTAGCCCCGGCACTGCGCAGCTCGGTGATCTGCGCGCACATCATCTCAATCTCTTCCGGCATATACAGAAAGTCCCCTGCACGCGGGCGCATCAGACAGCGCACGGCAACATCGCTTTCGTGTCGGATCTGACGCAGCAGCTCGGTATAAGGGGTCAGCCCACCGGCCAACAGTGCACTGCACAGTTCCAGACGGTCCGCCCCGCCAGCAATGGCAGCGCGCGCCGATGCAAGGCTATCCACACAAACTTCCAGCAGCATAATGACCCTCCAAAACGATTTTTCTTACTTAGGGCAACACCGCACAATTCCCGCCTTGCGGCTTAAGCACCGCTCC
>ENA-OPDA01002212-OPDA01002212.1-human-gut-metagenome-genome-assembly--contig:-NODE-2212-length-11530-cov-1.893159_pt1 | contig 11530 bp, 9 predicted proteins | sample MGYA00241253_ERZ501486 | MGnify/ENA primary metagenome ERZ501486 (study PRJEB25962, sample SAMEA2042510) | human gut metagenome | biome: human gut; feature: human-associated habitat; material: faeces... | reverse complement strand
TTCTGCAAGGTACTTAGCAACTGACTGCTTTCCATCCTCAGCCTTAACATAAACCTGATCCATAAGGCAGATTTCCTTAAGCTGCTTAGATACACGACCTTCTACTAATCCATTAAAGATCTTATCTGCTACGATATTAGCCTCATCAGCTAATGCAAGCTCTGCTAACTGTGCAGCTGCTTCCTTTGAAAGGAAGTTGAATAAGTACTGCATGTTGCTCTTATGCTCTTCGTATGTTGCAATATCAGCATCGCTCCATACCTTATCGTTAATAGCCTTATCAATTAACTTGTTTAAGATTGGCTTTGGAAGAGAAGCTGGATCATTTAACGCACTCTTCTCTGTAATCTCTCTTAACTTAGCAAGTTCATCTGCTGACATATCGTTTCTGCTAAGGTACTGTGGGTTCATAGCTGCAATCTGCATTGCTACGTTAGTAAGTGCTTCCTTGATTGCATCATTAGAAGCGCCATCTGCTGCAACAAGGACACCAATTCTTCCGCCACCGTGAATATATGAAGCTACACAGTCACCTGTAATCTTCTGGAATCTTCTGATAGAAAGCTTCTCACCGATTGTAAGAGTCTTCTCTTCAAGTTCTGACTGCATATCAAGGATAGCGCATACATCTTCGCCATCTCCAGCCTTATCAACTGAAGCCTTAAGTGCCTTGTCAGCAACAGCCTGTACAAATTCCTGGAATGTAGCATTCTTAGCCACGAAATCTGTCTCTGAATTAACTTCTACTACAACTGCTGTATTGCCTTCAGATGCAACTCTTGTAATACCTTCTGCTGCAATTCTTCCTGCTTTCTTCTCAACCTTAGCTGCTCCGCTCTTTCTAAGAACATCAACAGCTGCTTCCATATCACCATCTGTCTCTGTAAGAGCCTTCTTACACTCCATCATACCTGCGCCAGTAGACTCTCTAAGTTCCTTAACCATTGCTGCTGTAACTGCTGCCATTATATTATCCTCCAATAAAAATAATTTTAAAAATGCTTCAACCTGATAATATGTCAGGCTGAAGCATACATAAACTTAAGTCAATACTTAAATATTAAGCTTCCTCAGCTACTTCTTCCTCTACAGCTGGAGCTGCTTCTTCACCCTGATTAGCTTCGATAACTGCATCTGCCATCTTAGCAACGATTAACTTAACAGCTCTGATAGCATCATCATTACCAGGGATTACATAATCTAATTCATCTGGATCACAGTTTGTATCTGCAATACCGATTAACTTGATACCAAGTGCATGTGCTTCCTGAACACAGATTCTTTCCTTCTTAGGATCAACGATGAAGATTGCATCTGGAAGTCTCTTCATTTCCTTGATACCGCCAAGGTTCTTCTGAAGCTTTGGGACAATCACTATCACCGCGTCCCTGATCTCGTTGTCATCGAAGGTCCTGCAGCCGGAGGCCATCTCGGCTATTCCGCCGAAACCGTAGAAGAAACAGCACGGCGCGGCTACGATGACGAAATCCGGGAAATTCTGCAGATTGTACATGGCTACGAAGAAAAATACGCCTGTACCATCCCCGTCGTCTTTGCCGGAGGCGTCTACACCCATGAGGATATCCTTCACTATCTGTCGCTTGGCTGCGCAGGCGTCCAGATGGCTACCCGTTTCGTTGTCACGGAAGAATGCGATGCCGATCCGCGCTACAAGCAGGCATACCTGAATGCCAAAAAAAAAGATATCACGATCATGCACAGTCCGGTCGGCATGCCGGGCCGCGCAATCCGCAATCCGTTTCTGACGGAACGCGAACAGGAACGGGAAAAAATCTCACACTGCTACCAGTGCCTCAAAAAATGCGACAAAGCCTCCATTCCCTACTGTATTACCACTGCCCTGACCCGCGCTGCCGATGGCGATACCGACAACGCTCTCCTTTTCTGCGGAGAAAATGCATGGCGTCTCGATCACATGACCACTGTGCCGGAGCTGATGGCGGAGCTGGCCGGGGAATCCCTGCCGGACAGCAAAAAATAAAAAATTTAGTAGTGACTTTCCTTCCCAATAATGTTACAATCTTCTTTATGGTGTCAGCATAAAAAGTCTTCAAGAACTGACCATAAACCCAAAATTTTTGTAACACACAAAAGGAAGGAACTCTATGAACAAACACAACAAATCCCGCAGCTCGTTTTCCGGCAAAATTGGTTACGTGCTGGCTGCAGCAGGCGCTTCCGTCGGACTTGGAAATATCTGGCGTTTTCCCTACCTCGCAGCAAAATACGGCGGAGGAATTTTCCTCCTCATTTATATCCTGCTGGCGCTCACCTTCGGCTACTCCATGATCGTTGCCGAGTCCGCCATCGGACGCATGACACGAAAAAGCCCGGTCGGCGCTTTCCAGTCGTTCGGCAAATCGAAATGGCTTTCCGCCGGGGGCTGGATCAACGCCATTATCCCGATTCTGATCGTTCCATACTACTCTGTCATCGGAGGATGGGTCATCAAATATCTGATCGAATACGTGAAGGGCAACAGTACCCTGCTCGCAGAGGACGGCTATTTTTCCGGCTTCATCTCAAACGGAGTTTCCACAGAGCTCTGTTTTGCCGTTTTCTGCCTTATTACGGTCGCCATCATCTACGCCGGTGTGCGAAACGGCATTGAACGCGTTTCCAAGGTGATGATGCCGATTCTGATCGTCCTTTCCGTTATCATTGCCGTTTATTCCGTAACAAGACCGGGCGCACTGGCAGGCGTGAAGTATTTCCTTGTTCCGAACCTCAAAAACTTTTCATGGATGTCCGTTGTTGCCGCCATGGGACAGATGTTCTACTCCCTCTCGATTGCGATGGGTATTCTGATCACCTTTGGCTCCTACATGAAAAAGGAGACCGCGATTGAGGATTCCACCCGGAACGTCGAAGTTTTCGACACCGCAATTGCAATCATGGCAGGTCTCATGATCATTCCTGCCGTCTTTGCCTTCTCCGGCGGAGATCCGGATACCCTGCAGGCAGGACCTTCCCTGATGTTTATCACCATCCCGAAGGTATTCGCCAATATGGGCTTTGGCACTGTGATCGGTATTCTGTTTTTCCTTCTGGTGCTGTTTGCCGCACTGACCAGCTCCATCGCACTGACAGAAAGCGCCGTTTCCACCTTTGAGGATGAGCTCGGCTGGGGCCGTAAAAAATCGACCGTTCTGATCGGCGTTATCATGATTGCGCTCGGAACGCTCTCCTGCCTTGGCTACGGACCGCTTTCCTCCGTCACCATTCTTGGCATGCAGTTCCTGGATTTCTTCGACTTCCTGACGAACTCCGTGATGATGCCAATTGCTGCCATTGCCACCTGTCTTCTCGTTTCGAGAGTCATTGGTGTGGCGAAAATCGAGGAAGAAATCATCCACGGTGAGAGCCGCTTCCGCAGAAAGAAAATCTTTCTTGTCATGATCCAGTATCTCTGCCCGGTGTTTGCACTGATCATTCTGTTCAGTTCCGTGGCAAATGCATTCGGCTGGATCACCATGTAATGAATCTGTAAACGATGAAAAAAGATTGTTTTCGAAACACGATCACGATTTCGAAAACAATCTTTTTTTATCCAAATCTGTCACACCAGCATCAGGAATCCGTCAGCAGCAGAATATCTTCCTCCTTCAGATACAGCTCCTTTGGAATCCCCATTTCCGGGCTCCAGTCTGTTTTTGCGATATTCCACTGCAGCCAGCTGCATTCGGCATTCTTCCGGAACGAAATGTTCCATTCAAACGGATCTTCCCAGATTTCGGATTCGTTGACCGGAAATACATTTTCCTCACCCGGCCTTTCTACTGTGGCCAGAAAATGTGCCCGGATGCCGACTGCGCGGATATCGTCTGCAATTTCCCGCTCCTTTACGTGCAGCGTTACGCCCCAGTCCACGGCCCGCAGCGTGTGCGCATCCACCCGCTCGGCCGCCGAAATGTTCTTGCAGCCCGACAAAATTGCCGCTGTGCGCGTCTTCGGATTCTGGAAAAATTCCTTCAGCGGTTCCATGACTTCCATCTTTCCCCGGTTCATACAGCTGACCGTATCGCAGAGGCGGTACACCTCATCGCGGTTGTGTGATACGAAGATGACCGGTTTTCCGGCCTCCTTCAGATGTTTGTACATCTCCTGCTCCAACTGCCATTTCAGATAGGTATCGAGCGCTGAAAACGGCTCGTCGAGCAGAATCAGCTCCGGCTCTGCTGCGAGCATCCGTGCCATCGCGACGCGCTGTTTCTGTCCGCCGGAAAGCTGTCCCGGGATCTTTTTCTCCAGCCCTTCCAGCTGAAACTGGCGGATCAACGATTCCGTCCGGCTCCGGTCCGGCCGTTTTCCCATGCCTGCCTCAATATTCTGCACAACATTCATATGCGGAAACAGGGCGTAATCCTGGAACATATAGCCGACTTTCCGCTTCTGCGGCGGCAGATTGATTTTTTTCTCCGAATCAAACAGCACCTTGCCGTCAAGGACAATCCGCCCTTCATCCGGCTTTTCGATTCCGGCGATACACTTTAAGGTCATGCTTTTTCCACAGCCCGACGCGCCGAGAATCGCAAAAATCTCCTGCTCCGCCCGGAACTGCATATGCATAAAAAATCCGTCCAGCTTTTTCGTAATATCTACTTCAAGCGCCATTCTTTATCCTCTACCACTGTTTCTGATTTTTCTTTCTCCGGTTGCCGAGAAGGTTCATCGCTGTCATCGTAAGGAATCCGACGAGCAGTACGACAACAGACCAAAAACCCGCCGTTTTATAATCCCCGTCCTGAATCACCATTGCGATTTTCTGGGAAACGGTACCCGTCTTTCCCGGAATATTTCCGGCCAGCATCGACGTCGCACCGTACTCACCGAGCGCCCTTGCAAATGCCAGTACCGTACCGGAGAGCACGCCGGGACCTGCCGATGGGATGACCACTTTCCAGAAAATCTTCCACTCCGACATACCAAGCGTCCGCGCCGCATAGATCAGGTTCGTATCCACCTGCTCAAATGCCGCTCTCGTATTGCGGTACATCAGTGGAAACGCGATAATCGTTGCCGCCAGAATACAGCCAAGCCATGTCTGTACTGCCTTGATACTGAAATTCTCATACAGTGCAGCGCCAAACGGACGGCGGAGGCTGAAAATCAGAAGCAGGAAAAAGCCTGCAACGGTCGGCGGCAAAATCATCGGAAGTGTCAGAAAGCCGTCAATCACGGCACGCGCGCCGGGACGCAGCTTCATCACCGCACGCGCGGCAAAAATACCAAAGAAAAAGGACAGAATCGTCGCCACAATACCGGTCTTGATCGAAATGACAAGCGGGCTCCAGTCCAGTGACTGTAAAAAATCCAGTATTTCCTGCATAACATTTCCTTTCTATCCACGGCAGCCCTGCATACCTGCATCACGCATCCTGCCCGGATTTTCTCTGATGCAAAACCACCGTCCGTAGAAACGAAATCTTTCTTTTTCGGACGGTGATTCCAAATCCCTGCTGTTTTTTGTGGGATCTTCTTTTTATTCTACCTCTGTATCAAAGTAATAATTCCGGAAGATGGCGGCTGCCTCATCGGAAGTCAGAAACTCTACAAAGTCTTTCGCTGCTGCCTGCTCGGTCTCATCTGCCTCTTTGTTGACAACCTGTGCTGCCGTGTAGATGACATTTCCGGTCAGATCGTACGGAACGACCTGCAGAACCTTCAGACGGTCCTCCAGACCGTAGGTATCGGAATAATAAACGGTACCAACCTCGTTGGATCCCTCTGCAACAGCGGAAGTAACGACTCCTACGTTTGCGCATTCATTGATTTCCACGCCGCCGAGCGCTTCGGAAACCTGCTGGGTTGTGATGGCCGATACGTCGTCTGCTTTCTCCAGAATGCCTGCATTGACCAGTGCTTCTCTTGTGTATTTTCCAACCGGAACGGAACCGTCTGCCAGTGCGATGCTGGATGCCTTGTTCAGATCCTCCAGGCCCGTAACTTCTGTATTGCTTCCCTCATAGGTTACAACGCAGACCTGATTGTTTACGATATTGTGGCGGGTTCCCTCAACCAGAAGATTCTCTTTCTCAAGCTGATCCATCTGTTTTGCTGCTGCGGAGAAGAATACGTCGCAGGATGCACCCTCTTCGATTTGTGTCATCAGGGTTCCTGAGCTGTCATAGCTTCCAACCAGTTTGACATTCGGCTGGGTCTTATTGTACTCGCTGATCAGAGTCTCCATTACGGAGTTCAGGCTCTTTGCGGCAAATACGGTGACAGTAGTATCGTCAAATACTTCGCCGTCTGCTGTGCTCTCGGCGCTGGATGCGCTCTCTGCTTCCGAAGAAGCGCTGGATGCAGATGTGCTCTCTGCCTTGGAGCTGCTCTTACTGGAAGAATCTGTGGAATTGGAAGATCCGCATGCGGCAAGAGAAAGTGCCATAGCTGCTGTCAGAAGAATGGATACTGTTTTCTTTTTCATGATAATTGACTCCTCATTTTGTATATTTACGTATGAAGCGCCGGATGTGCACCTTTTCGTTTTCCGGTTTTTGCTGACCGGATCTGAATGAGCTGTGCGGCAATGCTGATTGCAATCTCCGCCGGCGTCTCGCTTCCAATCTCGATTCCGATCGGGGCATAGACACTGTCGAGCTGTTCTCCGGTAAAACCCTGCGCTTCCAGTTTTTCGCGCACATACTTTGTCTTTCTGCGGCTTCCCACCACACCGATGTACGACGCGCCGGTGCGAAGCGCAAACGCCTCGGCATCCGCATCGCACCGGTGACCGCGTGTCACAATCACGAGATAATCATTTTTCCGGATCGAAAGAATCTCGTCCAGTTTCGTAAAATCCACCAGCATGGTCTGCCCGGCGTCCGGGAACAATGCTTTGTCCACATATTCCTCCCGGTCATCGAGTACGATACAGCAGAAATCCAGATGATGCAGCACCGGAACGAGTTCCTGGGCCAGATGGCCGCCGCCGAACAGATAAACCTTTCCGTCGTAGCAGAATTCCTCGGCGTAATACGTTTTCCCGTCCAGTTCCAGAATCCGGCAGTGGCCCGCTTTTTCCTGTGCCGCAGGAAGCATTTCCCACGCTTCTTTTTCCAACACGCGGATGCCGGTTCCGTCCAGCGCAAAAAAAATCCAGTAACTGCGGTACTGCTCCTGTGCCGCAAGCGCCTGTGCCAGACTTTCTGCTTCGCCGTGCGCTCCATTCATAAAATAGAAGCACACCTTCACTCTGCCGCCGCAGACCATACCGAGGCCTTTTCCCTCTCCGGTTCCGAGATCGTATTCTCTGTATTCACTTTTCTTCTCCTGCACCAGCTCCTGCGCATGCAGAACCGCTTGATATTCCAGATTTCCGCCGCCGATAGTTCCGAAAATCCGTCCTTCCCGGCCGACCAGCATATAGGCGCCCGTCGTGCGCGGAATGGAGCCGTCCCCTTCGGTGATAAAGGCAAGAACCGTGTCCTGTCCCTCTTCCAGCTGTGCAAGCAGTTTCCGGTAAAGTTCGTCCATGTTTCCTCTCCTTGTGTCTGATCTCTGGTCTACTTTTCCGTCACCAGTTCGATGGTGTCACCCTTTTGAATCGTGCCGCCGCGCAGCACCACCGCGAAAACGCCCTCCCGCGGCATGATGCATTCACCCATGCGTTTGAAAATCTCGCAGTGGCTGTGGCACTCCTTTCCGATCTGCGTCATCTCAAGCAGCGCATCCCCGCAGGAAAACCGCGTGCCGACCGGCAGATTCCGGAAATCATATCCTTCCACGATCAGGTTTTCCCCGAAGGCACCGAGCGGAATATCCGCCCCCTTTGCACGGAAGGCTTCTATTTTTTCATACGACAAAAGGCTCACCTGGCGGTGCCAGTGCCCGGCGTGTGCATCGCCCTCGATGCCCCAGTCTTCCACCAGCTTCGCCGTTTCCACCTCGTGCTTTGCCGTTCCCCGTTTTTCACTGATACAGATTCCTATGATTTTTCCCATTTCTTTTGTTTCCTCTTCTTTTCGAACCGCCGTCATTTCATCCGCCGATGCCGGACATCAGATGGTGCTCTGTCATATCCTTCGGCCGCTCAAAGCAGTGTTCCATCGGCTTTTTTAAGATTGCCTGTGCCATCACATCCCGCAGATCCGTCGCCGTTCCGTTCTGCAGAACCTCCCGCAGATCCACGCCGTTCTCATAGCAGAGACAGAGCTTTAAAAAGCCGCGGCTTGTCAGCCGTACGCGGTTGCAGCTTCCGCAGAACTTTCCGTGGATCGCGCTGATAAAGCCGACGGGCATCGACAGCTTTTCGTACCGCACATAAGCCGCAGGACCGTTTCCTTCTTTTTCCTGGTCCGGCGTACATGCCCCATACCACTGTTCCAGCTCTGTTTTCAGCGCCTCATTCGACGGACCCACGTACGATTTTCCGGCGCCCACCGGCATCACCTCGATGAACCGCACCGGGACTTTTTCCTGCTCTGCAAATTCAATCAGTTCCTGCGCATGCAGTTCTTTTCGATGCACCGCATTCAGCTTCACTAAAAGACCCGCCTCTTTGGCCGCGCAGATGCCCTGCTTTACCTGCTCCAGCGCATCGCGTCCGGTAAGCGCCGCAAACTCTGCCGCATCCACTGTATCCAGGCTCACATTCACACTGTCACAGCCGGCCGCCTTCAGATCCCTCGCACACGATGCCAGGCGCACGCCATTCGTCGTGATCCCAACGGATGCGGTGCCCGGCACTGCTTTTATTTTCTGCACCAGCTCCACGCACTCTTTTCTTACCAGCGGTTCCCCTCCGGTAATCCGGTAATGCGTGATGCCAAGCCCAGCCGCGGCGTGCACAATCTTCAGCATCTCTTCGACGGTAAGCGGTGGATTCTGTTCCGCCTGCTCCAGTGCACAGCCCGCCGCACTCTCCGGCATACAGTACCGGCATCTCAAATTGCACGCGTCCGTGATGGAAATCCGCAGGTAATCTATCGTTCTGTCATACTGATCCTTCATCGTTTATCTGCCTTTTCCAAAACCGCAGTTCGGGAAGGTGCAGACCTTGCAGTTCAGGCAGAGACCGCCCTCGCCAAGACCGGCCAGCTCCTCCGCTGTCACCTCATCATCTGCAATGAGGCGCGGCAGGACAAGATCAAAAATCGTCCGTTTCGAATACATGACGCATCCCGGCAGGCCGACGATCGGTGTTCCGTTTTCGGCATACGCCAGAAGGAACATAGCTCCCGGCAGCACCGGCGCGCCGTAGGAAACGATGCGTGCTCCGGTATTTTTGATCGCCAGCGGCGTCTTGTCGTCCGGATCCACACTCATTCCTCCGGTGCAGAAGACAAGATCGGCACCCGCTTCCATCGCACGGCGGCATCCGTCTGTGATCTTCGATGCATCATCATCGTAAACCTCATGAAAGATCATCTCCGCGCCGAATTCTGCCAGCTTTTCCTGGATAACCGGTGTGAAGGTGTCCTCGATCCGATGGTAATACACTTCATTTCCCGTTGTCAGAACCGCAAATTTTTTCTTGTGGAACGGCTTTAAGGTCAGGATCGGCCCGTCGGAACAGACTGCCTGTGCCGTCTCCATCTTCTCTTTTTTGATGACGAGCGGAATAATTCTCGTTCCCGCCAGTTTGTCGCCTTTTTTCACGTATGTATCACCGTGGCGCGTCGCAATCATCATCTCGCCGAGACTGTTTACTTTTTTCAGCTTCTCGCGGTCCACTTTCAAAAGACCGTCGCAGTCCGCGATCAGTTCAATTTTTCCTTCTTTGACATCGGACGGATGCATGTGATCGTTTTTACACATATCGTAAAGAATCTGTGCCGCCTCATTTTCATGCAGCATTGTATCGTCCTTTTCCCAGATGTAAATGTTGTCCTTTCCGACACTTAACAGCACCGGGATATCTTCTTCTGTAATGATGTGGCCTTTGCGGAATACCGCATCTTTTGTCACACCTTTGATAATCTGTGTAATATCGTGGCAGAGCACCTGGCCTACCGCGTCTTCTGTTTTCATCAGTTTCATCTGAAACGCCTCACTTTTTCTATTTGAATCTATTCCAGTTCCCCGCAGATCACTTCCAGCACGCTTCCGGCGATGCACCGCGCCTTATCGGAAATCGTGAAGCAGTTCTGCAGTTCTTCTTTCCGCGGATCGATGTCCGCAATCTTAAATCCCTTCGTCACCGGATAGCCGTCGCGGATCAGCCCGCGCAGCAGACCGGAGAGAGATGCTTCCACAGGTACCGTCCCGTTTTCTGTCTCAATCTCTGCAATCACAGCCCTGGCTTCCACAATGTCTCCGATCGAAGCCGCATTCCGCAGAATACCTTCCGCCTGTGCATGCATCACACGCTCTTTTCCGTACCCGCCGATGATGCCCGGAATGCCAGTGTTCGGAACCGCGCTTCCGCTTCGGATCACGCGTCCAAGATTATGACCGCGCTTCGTCTCAATTACAACATCCACATCGACACCTGCAGTAAAGCCCGGTCCGAGGGCAATCACAAGCGGCGCCATCTCTTTTGTCGTCCCGAGATTTTTCTTCGCCAGAATCGCATCGACCACGACGGCCGGGCGAAGTGCTGCAATGCTTAGTCCCGCCGGATCCACGAGCACCGGAACACCATCTTTCTTCCAGATCCGTTCCATTTCCTGTTCCAGAAGTTCTTTCCGGTTCTTTTTCTCTGCGAGATCCACGTCCATGCGCACGGCTTCCACGTCCTCTACCCTGGCACTGCCGGCATATACCGCTTCGCTCAAAGCCACCTGCCGCCGGATCGCCGCCGGGTGCTCTGCTTCCAGAACCAGCAGACGAAAGCCCGCTTTTTTCAGACGATGGATCGTACCGGTTGCAAGATCTCCTGCTCCCCGTACCACGATCAGATCTTTCTTTTTCATCTTCGCTGTCTTCCTTCTTTCGTTTCAGCAGCCGCCGTTTTCTTCCGTCTTCCGCGGCCTGCTTCGTTATTCTTGTTTGAGAATAACGCTTTTTCCATTAATAAAATACAGGAAAGGACCCGTTTTGTCAACGTGTCCCCGTAAAAAATGTTATTTTTCTTCTGTTCCAAACCACTTCTGAAACGACGCATCGGCGCCTGCGCGGACTTCTTGTTCAAACTTCCGGTACCGCTTCAGGAATTCTTTTCCCTCCGGGGTCAGTACCGTCTGGCCGCCGTTGCTGCCGCCCCGGTTGCCCTGTACCAGCGGGATGCCGAGATCCTCCTCGGCGCGCTTTAAGATTTTCCATCCCTTCGAGTACGCCATCTGCATGCATTTGCAGCCCTTCGAAAGGGAGCCGGTTGCTTCCACATGCTCCATCAGCTCCGCCACACCGGGACCGAAGGCATGATCCGTCCGGCTGACGCGCAGCCGCATGTCGTACCGCAGCTTCTGTCGTAATGTTTCTTCTTTTTCTTCCATTTCCACCTCACACCTCTACAACAGCACACGGTACTCCGCCTCATAGGCAAGTCCCGCCGTCTGAAGTGCCGCAAGGATTTCTTTTCCCTCTTCCGGCGCTGCTTTCCAGGAAAGGCCGCAGCCCGCCG
>ENA-OPDA01002207-OPDA01002207.1-human-gut-metagenome-genome-assembly--contig:-NODE-2207-length-11557-cov-2.464876_pt1 | contig 11557 bp, 10 predicted proteins | sample MGYA00241253_ERZ501486 | MGnify/ENA primary metagenome ERZ501486 (study PRJEB25962, sample SAMEA2042510) | human gut metagenome | biome: human gut; feature: human-associated habitat; material: faeces... | reverse complement strand
ACGGCGGCGACCTCTACACTTCCGGCCCGGCGGCCTATCTCGAGACGGTAAAGTGACGAAATTACGCGGGGTAGATTTGGTTTGAATAGACAAACTTTCTGCGAATGGCTTGCAACACGGTACGGAATGTGGTATCCTATAACAAACCGGACCGGAACGCCTGTGTGCCCCGGACAGGGAATTTACGAGGCAGGAGGCCGATAACATGCAGATCCACCAATCCGCAGAAGATTATCTCGAGACTATCCTTATGCTGACCCAGCGGATGGGCCGTGTGCGCTCCATCGACGTGGTCAACGAGCTGGGCTATACCAAGGCCAGCGTCAGCATTGCCATGAAGAAGCTGCGGGAGAACGGTTATATCGCGGTGGATGGCGAGGGCAACCTGACCCTTCTTGAGCCGGGCCGCGAGATCGCAGAGCGCATCTACAGCCGCCACCGCCTGCTGACCCATTTCTTTGTGCAGCTGGGCGTGGACGAGGACGTCGCCGCCGAGGATGCCTGCAAGGCAGAGCATATCCTGAGCGAGCAGACGCTGAAAAAGATCCGTGAGTATGCCCTGCTCCATGACGCAGAGGACAGCGTCCAGAAATCTGAGTGACCATCCAACTTCCAATAAAAAAGCAGATGACCGCCTCCACGTTTTGTGGGGGCGGTCATTTGTTTAATAGGAGCTCAGGCCGAGGCTCACATCCAGCGCCTGATCCACCCGGCGCTGGTCCTCGGCAGTGATCTGGCCGGCCCGCTCCCGCAGGCGGTGTTTATCCAGTGTGCGTATCTGCTCCAGCAGCACGACGCTGTCCTTGGCAAGGCCCGTATCTTCGGCTCGGATGTTGATGTGGGTGGGAAGCCGGGCTTTGTCCAGCCGGGATGTAATGGCGGCTGCAATGACCGTGGGGCTGTGCCGGTTGCCTATCTCATTCTGCACGATGAGCACCGGGCGGACGCCGCCCTGTTCGGAGCCGACGACGGGCGAAAGATCGGCGTAGAAAACTTCTCCTCTGTGTACCTCCATGAAAACTCCCTCCTTGCATACTGGGAGGCCCGCTATGTGGTGCGCGGTGCCGTCCTCTGGCCTTATTATGGACAGGCCGGGGGCAGGCTATGCATACGCGGGCAGCTTGCTCTCATTGTATGCAGGAGAGAAAATCAGGTTTCCGTTTCCAGAATGCAGAAGGCCAGCGCCATGCCGCCGTCATGGCTGAGGGAAAGCTTCGCCCTCAGATGGCGCTCGTCCATCCACTGGGCGCTGCCGCCCGAAAAGCGGTATTCTGGCGCGCCGCTTTCCAGCCGGACGGCCTCTATCTCACAGAGCGCAAAGGGGCCTGCAAGGCCGGTGCCGGCCGCTTTGAGGAAGGCTTCCTTCGCGGCGAAATCTGCCGCCGCACTGGCGGCTTTATGGGAGCTGAGGGGGGAAGGAGCTTTCTCCGAAAGCCCCAACGCCTCCCGCTCCGCCGGGCCGAAGACTCTGGCCGCAAAGGTGGAGCCATGGGGGCCGCCGAGGCTTTTTGCCATCCGGGCAGTGTCGCAGAGGTCGCAGCCGATGCCGTATATCATGATATGCCTCTTTTCTGCAAAAACAGCTTCGCTGATTTGCATGATAAAATCGGAAAAATTTAAGCAAAATGTGCAAATCTCACTGGGAAAACTTGAAGTTTTGCCGCAAGTCGTGTACAATAAATCATAGTTATTTAAGGGGGTGTATTTCGTGGGCGACGCAACTGCCATTTTCTCCATCCACGATCAGAAGGACATCGAGATCCATGAAGTCGTGCAGCAGGTGTACGACGCACTCAAGGAAAAAGGCTATAACCCCGTCAACCAGCTGGTGGGCTATATCCTGTCCGAAGATCCTACCTATATCACGACTTATAAGGGGGCTCGTTCCCTCATCCGCAAAGTGGACCGTGACGACCTGCTGCAGGCTATGCTGCGCAGCTATCTGAACGTCTGAGAATCTCTGCCTTTTGCCTGCTGTCCTACGGGACGGCAGGCTTTTTGTTTTATAAACCTCTCAGCCTCGCGCTGCTCACAGGCTCATAAAAGCGGCAGAGTGAACAGCTGGTTCACCACCACCTCATACTCCCAGCCCTCCCGCGCTTTGCGGAGGGGCTTTTCGAGGGCCGCAGCGCCCGCGAAGTGGGGGAGCAGGTAGAACCAATGAGCCTTCATCCGGCTGACGGCGCAGCTGGGCATCCCGAAGGCGGCGGTGTAGGCGCGGTAGAGGTCGTCCACATAGCCGCGCAGCTCCTCTTTGGAGGCAGGCGGCCCGCCCTGCGCGCGGCGGAGCAGCGCCGGGTCCCCGATGAGCCCCCGCCCCACCATGATGCCGGAAAGGGTGGGGAACTGGGCTTCCAGCCCGTGCAGGGCCTCCGGAGTGGTGATGTCGCCGTTGTAGCAGACGGGCATTTGGCAGTCGGCGAGATACCGCGCAAAGGCGGCGCGGTCGGCCTCGCCCCGGTAGAGCTGTTTCATCACGCGGGGGTGGATGGTCAGCTCACAGATGGGGTACTGATTATAAACGGCGAGGATCGCCCCGAACTCCTCGGCGCTCTGGACGCCCAGCCGGGTCTTGACCGAAACCGGCCCCTCCACGGCGGAGAACACCGCGTCCAGAAAGGCGTCGAGCTTGGCGGGGTCCCGGAGCATCCCGGCCCCCTTGCCCTTGGCGGTCACCGTGCCGGAGGGGCACCCGAAGTTCAAGTTGACCTCGGTGCAGCCCAGCTTCCGCACCTCGCCGATGAACCACCCGGCCAGCTCGCCGTCCTTGGCGAGGACCTGCGGCACCACCGGCACCCCGGCGTTCCCGGCATCTCCCAGCTCGGCCATCTTCTTTTTGATGAGGATGCGGTTCTCCGGCGGCGACAAAAAAGGCGCGTAGTATCGTGCAGGTGCACCCGCTGCACCGAACCATTTCTGGTGCACCTGCCGCCAGATGCGGTCCGTCAGCCCCTCCATCGGGGCGGTGTAGTAGTTCATAGGGAAAACCTTTCTGCTGTCATGCGGTACATCGAGAGCAAGCAAAACAAAAAAGATTGACCGCCACAGTGTACCAATCCTGTCGGTCAATCTTTTTGACTAAGGAACACGGAAGCTGACCATTGCGGGCCAGCGCCTTTCTTTGTCTCTATTATACGTCGGTTCTCACGTTTTTGTCAAGCGTGGGGCCTTTTTTATTCCGCAAACAGCGGGGTGGAGAGGTAACGGTCGCCGGTGTCGGGCAGGAGGACGACGATCTTCTTGCCCGCGTTTTCGGGGCGCTTGGCTAGTTCCAGAGCGGCCCAGACGGCAGCGCCGGAGGAGATGCCCACCAGCACGCCTTCCTTGTGGCCGATCAGACGGCCGGTGGCGAAGGCATCATCGTTCTCCACGGCGATGATCTCGTCATAGACGGTGGTATCCAGCACGTCCGGCACAAAGCCTGCGCCGATGCCCTGAATTTTATGTGCACCGGCAGTGCCCTTGCTCAGCACAGGGGAGGAAGCGGGCTCAACGGCCACCACCTTGACATCGAGGTTCTTGCTCTTGAGGTACTTGCCAACGCCGGTCACGGTGCCGCCGGTGCCGACACCGGAGCAGAAGCCGTCAATGGGGCCGGATACCTGTTCCAGAATTTCCTGTGCAGTCTGGCGCCGCTGGATGTCCGCGTTTGCCGGATTGGCAAACTGCTGCGGAACAAACACATGCGGATCTTCCTTCGCCATGCGCAAAGCGGTCTGGAGACATTCATCAATGCATGCGCCGATGTCGCCGTCATCGTGAATGAGAATGACTTCTGCGCCATAATGACGAACCAGTTTGCGGCGTTCTTCGCTGACAGAGTCCGGCATAATGATAATTGTCCGATAACCGCGTACAGCGCCGATGAGTGCCAAGCCGATGCCTTGGTTGCCGCTTGTCGGCTCCACAATGATGGAATCCTCGTGGAGCAGTCCCTTGTGTTCTGCGTCTGCAATCATGTTAAAAGCCGTGCGGGTTTTGATGGAACCGCCGACGTTCAGACCTTCAAATTTCACCAGAATCTGTGCGCTGTCCGGATCTGCCATGCGGGACAGCCGAATCATCGGCGTATGTCCCATTGCTTCTAATACATTGTTATAAACCATGTGAATCATCCTCGTATACAAAAGCCGAAATATCTTTCGTTTTCAGCAAAATTATGGTATTTTTACACCAGAGAATTATTATACCGATTTTTTACAGGCATTGCAAGGTGATACCGCTAAGATTCGGATGTTTTGCTGGATTTTTCGGCGTATGTTGTATCATATGTTTTCGGAATGGTTTTTGCGATCAGATATTTTCCATAGGCATCTTTCGCAATGCTGTTCAGGTTGGACGGAGAGACGTCACAGCGGCCTGCCAGCGTGTGCTTTTTTGCCATCGCCTGTGTATAGTCATCGAGCGGAATCACACGGTACGAACGGAATTTGCTGGATGTGCACACCAGCGGCATGACACCGGGGTTCTCTACCGTTACGGTGCCGGTCTCGTCTCTCGTCAAGGTCACCTGCAGCATGCCCTCAACTATGGTTTCCGCCTTGTTCTGACCCGAGATGAAATTGCCGAGAGAGTAGATGCAAAAGGCACGGTTTCCGTTTTCCGACTCAACCCAGTCCGCCTGTTCGCAGACGTGCGGATGCGCGCCGATAATGAGTGTCGCGCCGTTTTCTGTCAGAAATTCAGCGAGATCTTCCTGTTCCTCGTTGGGCGTCTGGTGATATTCCTCACCCCAATGCATGACGACGACAACCGCATCGCATTTTTCCTTTACTGCGGCAAGCTCTTTTTTCATCGTATCCTTGTCAATCAGAGAGACAAGATCCGGATTGCTGTCCGGCAAGTGCGCGCCGTTGAGACCATAGGTATAGGCGAGAAAACCGACCTTGATGCCGTTGCGCTTGATATAGCGGACGGTGGCGCGATCCTCTGCGTCGCGGCTGATGCCGATGCGAATGACGCCGTTTTTTGCCTGAGAATCCCAGTAGTCCATCGTGTCATAGACGGCACTGGATGTAGAATCCATGATGTGGTTGTTCGCCTGTGAGATGACATCGAAACCGGCGTCAACCAGCGCGTCAGCGCAGGACTGCGGGGTGTTAAAGCTCGGATAGCCTTCCGCCTTGCCCTTACCGAGCGGGGATTCCTGATTGATGACAGCGATATCCGCCGCCTGCACATACGGCTTGATTTCCGAATAAAACGGCGTGAAGTCGTAGCCGTCGCTGGTCGCGGCGTCCGTGAGCAGCGTGTTGTGCATGAGATTGTCACCGACTGCGATGAGCGACAGACTGCCGGGCTTTACGGTCTTTTTCTTGTTGTCATTGCCGGATAAAAAAGAGTGGGAGGATTTGCTCTCCGAATGCTGCGACAATGTCTGCCGAACACAGCTTACGCCGCGCGTGGCGAGCAGGAGAAAAAGCACCGCGAGAACGAGAAGCAGGCTGATGCGCCGAATCTGTCTGCGGCGTTTGCGCTTGCGGCGTGCGATTTCCCTGCGGCGGGAAGGCGGGAGCTGCTGGGTTGTCGGTTGGTGTTTTTGGGGGGATTGATGCTTCATAAAACTACTCTCTTTTCAACTTGTTACATTCAGTTTACCAAGAAACGACAGATTGTCAAGAAGTAGTTTGTTATGGCACAGCGTTTGCCGCAAAAGCGTGTTAAAAATAACAAAGACAGTGTGCGGTAGCAGTTGACATTTGGTATATGGTGTTTTACGATATAACTAGTGAGGTTGGGAATATACGTATGGGAGGAAACAAAATGAAGATGAAAAATGCGATGCAGCGGAGCATCTGTGTCATCGGACATAAAAATCCGGACACAGATTCTATTTGTTCTGCAATCGCTTACGCAAATCTGAAGAATTTGACTTCGGACCGGACATATGAGCCGAGACGAGCGGGAGAGATCAATCAGGAAACGGCGTTTGTCTTGGAAAAATTTCATATGGAGCCGCCGGAGATGTGTTTGGATGTCCATGCGACGGTCAGCGATATTGACATTCGATATATCGACGGCGTGGACGGAAATATGACGCTGCGCCGCGCATGGGAGACCATGCGAGATCAGGACATCACGACGCTGCCGATTACAACAAACGACAACAAGCCGGAAGGTCTCATCACCTTGAAACGTCTAGCAATGGCAAATATGGACAGCTTGGATCCGCACGCGGTATCCAATGCGTGCACGCCGATTGCCAATATTGTAGAGACGTTGCACGGCACATTGATTACCGGCGATCATGATATGATTCTGGATCAGGGCAAAATTGTCATCGCGGCGGGCAGTCCGGAAGCGATGGAAAATATGGTCGATCCGGGAGATATTGTGCTGGTTGCCAATCGCTATGAGGCGCAGCTGTGCGCCATTGAGCTGGAAGCGGCGTGCTTGGTCGTGTGCATGACCCCGAAAATCGCCAAAACCATCATCAAGATTGCAAAGGAGCACAACTGCACGGTCATCAGCACTCCGTATGACACCTATGCGGCATCGTGCCTCATCAATCAGAGTATTCCGATTCGCCATCCAATGGCAAAAGCGATGATTTCCTTTCAGTTGGATACGCCGATTGAAGAAGCAAAAAAAATCATGGGCCGTGTGCGTCATAATTATTTCCCCGTCATGGACAAGCAGGGATATTATCAGGGCGTTATCTCCCGCCGTAACTTGCTCAATTTGCAGAGAAAGCAGCTGATTCTCGTTGACCACAACGAAAAGACCCAGTGCGTCGACGGCTTTGAGGAAGCGGAAATTTTAGAGATTATTGACCATCATCGCATTGGCAATCTGGAGACGAGCAGTCCGGTGTATTTCCGCAACCATCCGGTTGGCTGCACAGCGACCATTATCTATCAGATGTATGGAGAAAATGGCGTGGAAATCGAGCCGAATATGGCGGGCATTTTGTGCAGTGCCATTCTGTCGGACACGCTGATTTTCCGTTCTCCGACCTGCACGGCGCAGGACGAGTATGCGGCGCGCAAGCTGGCGGAAATTGCAGGCATTGATATTGACCAGTTTGCACAGGAAATGTTTGAAGCGGGCGAGAATCTGCAGGAGCGCACAGCAGAACAGGTGCTGACGCAGGACTATAAGGTATTCGCCAGCGGCGGCATCCGCTTTGGTGTCGGTCAGGGCAGCTATGTCAGCGCGAAAAACCGCGAGATGGCAAAGGAAATGCTGCAGGGCGAGATGGAGCAGGTTTTGGCAAAGGAAAATGTAGACATGATTTTCTATCTCGTGACCAACATTCTGGATCAGTCCAGCGAGGTTCTGTTTGCGGGCAAGGATGCGGATTTGCTGCTCAGCAATGCCTTCCATTGTCTGGTAAAGAAGGGGCAGCCGCTGCTGCTCAAGGGCGTTGTTTCGCGCAAAAAACAGTTTATTCCGGCAATGATTGGCGGCATTCAAAATCAGTAATACATCATACGAAAAAGACCCGCAGACAGCACGTCTGCGGGTCTTTCTGTCAAGATATTATTCGATGAGTCCGCTTTGCTTCAGCAGAATTTCGATGTCGGTTCCCTTGGTCTTTTTCAAGAGAATCTTGAGCATGCGTTTTTCTGTGAAGGACAGGCTGACCTGACTGAGCGGCTTTTTGTCGATGGCATAATAGCAGGCGCGCAGGAGTTCGCGCACATCGTATTTGCTGCCCCAGACTTCAGGTACACCGCGGTCAATATCCAGCAGTGTATACACGGACTCCATACCGGTACGCATGGAATATTCGGTGGTAAAGATGGTGTCGCGCGGCGTTTCAGCAAACTGACCGATAAAAGCAAAATTGACGGCGCCATCCGGTACAACCTTCGGGCGATCGGATTCCTTGCGGGGCTGGAAGAACGCGTTGATATACGGCATGAAGCAAGTGGTGGTGTTGCAGGCATCGTGCGCCAGCGCGTCGATGTTCTCGGTCGGGATGCCGATGTGATACAGCCATTCTCGGCAGACCTCCTCGCCGGTGCAGTCGCGCATGGCCTTCTTCACATAATTGCCCTCAATATCGGTGTTGAGCGAGTACAGCCACACAAGCACCGTGTTTTTGTCCTGTGACTTGAACTGCGGCTGGCGGTTGATGGTCCAAGAGAGATACCAGTTGTCTGTGCTGTCTCTTACCGTCACGATACCGCCGGTGGTTACCTTGCCGGTGCGCGGGTCGCGCTTGCAGATGTTTGTGATATGCTGAATGATGTCCTCGTTGGCGGTGGCAACCGTGGCGCTCATCCAGTTTGTCGCGTCCACATCGCTGCAAAATGCTTCCGGATTGCCAAATTCGCCGTGCTCTGCCTGTGCGGCAATCGCCTTCCACATATCCCACGACTCTCCGCAGCCGTTTTTGACGGCAGAGAGGTCGGGTGCGTGCGTCTGATCGCCATAGCACGAAGTATCGGTGCAGCAGCCGTTTGTGATAAATACCAAATCATCCTCGATGAGGTCGATGGTCTGCTGTTTGCCGTCCTTCACATACAAAATTTGCTTGGCGATTTTTTTGCCGCCTTCGGTTTCGATCAGGACGTTTTTCACATCCATGCCGAATTCGATGTGCACGCCGTGAGATTCCAGATATTTTACGAGCGGCAGAATCATACTCTCGTACTGATTATACTTTGTAAAGCGCAGCGCACGGAAGTCGGGCAGACCGTCGATGTGATGCACATAGCGGCACAGATACCGCTTCATTTCCAATGCACTGGACCAGCGCTGGAAAGCAAACATGGTTTGCCAGTACAGCCAGAAATTCGTGTTCCAGAAGGAGTCAGGCAGCACATCGGAAATTTTCCGGTTCTCCAAATCCTTTTCCGGTGTCAAAAACAGCTTGGAGAGCGCCAGCGCGGATTCCTTATCCAACTCGAATTTTCCGTCCGTGTGTGCGTCCTCACCGCGGTTTACCGTCGCACGGCAGAGGGAGTAGTTGGGATCGTGCTTGTTGAGCCAGTAATATTCATCCAAAACCGAAACGTTCGGTGTCTCGATGGACGGAACGTCGCGGAAAGTGTCCCACATGACCTCGAAATGGTTGTCCATTTCGCGTCCGCCGCGCATGAAGAAGCCTTTGGTGATATCCTTGCGGCCGTCGCAGCTGCCGCCGGCAAGCGCCAGCTTTTCAAACAGATGGATGTGTTCGCCTTTCATCTGTCCGTCGCGAACGAGATAGAACGCAGCCGTCAGACCGGCAAGACCGGTGCCGATGATGTAAGCGGATTTTTGATCTACATTTTTTGGTTTTTCGGGATGAGCGAAAGATTCATACGTTCCTGCAGAGTAATACATAACAACAACCTCCCGTTTTTTTCTTTGTGCTTTCAGTATACCCATTCTGATGCCGTTTACAATAGACAAAAAAAGCTCCGTGATAAAAAACTTATCACGGAGCGGAGAAGTGTAAAAAATTTTATCAGATGGGCGGAAGTGATAAAAATTACAGCTGTAATCTTGCAAGAGCCGCCGATATCGAGCCGGTTATCAGCTTGGCAAGCCGATCTACAATGTTCTGCGGATCCTCCCGCATATCCTCTTTGATCCAGTCGAGCATGAGTCCGATAAAAATATACGAATAGATTTGTGCGATGAACTGTTTGTCCTCGTCTCTGACCGTCATTCCGCCGGATTTTTCCTGAATGATGTCCAGCAGCAGATGATCTACCAGCGGCTGCAGGTATTTTTCCACCTGCTCTCTGTGAACACAGCGGTAAACGTTCAGGATAAACGGTTTGTTTTGCTGAACGGCCTCAAAAATTTGCAGCAGTCCCTGCTGCCAGGTGTCACAGGTCTTTTTTTCGTCCAAGGCACGCTTGGCATCTTCCAGACAAGCCCACTCCACGAGGTCATAAATATCTTTGAAATGATAATAGAAGGTCATGCGGTTGATGCCGCAGTCGGCTGCGATGTCGCTCACCGTGATTTTGGTAAGCGGTTTTTTCAGCAGTAAATTTTTGAGAGATTGTTCCAATGCACGCTTTGTTACTTGTGACATACCAGTGCTCCTTTGCCAGTCGGAGGTTTTGTGCATAAAAAAATCCACCGCATTCCATGAGAATGACGGTGGATTTATGGCGGAGAGGGCGGGATTCGAACCCGCGTGCCCGAAAGGGGCAAACGCATTTCGAGTGCGCCCCGTTATGACCGCTTCGATACTTCTCCAAAAGTACCTTAATATTTTACCATAGTAAAACAAAAAAGTCAAGCGAAAAACGAGGTTTAAATTGACTTTATAAAAATTGAGTGATATACTGAAATTAAAGCAATTTGAAAAACGGAGCTATGCTTATGAAAAGATTCAGATATATATTTTTTGCCGCGTTATTGGCTATGATGTGGCTGGGGATTAATGTTTATGCAGATGAATATGACGGGTTGGATTTTGATTACGGAAGTGTGCTTGTGCAGTTAAAACCACAGATTACCGATGCTGTTTCAATGTGTTCAGACCCGTTTGAAGAATTGAATATCAGTGATGCAAAATGTATTTTCGGTGACGATACAAGCAGTATCAGTTTGTTTTCTGATAAAACAGAGCCTATTATATATGTACTTGATTTGGAAAATCCGAGCCGTGAAAATGTTATAGATACGATTGAAAAATTAAAGGCTATGCCGAATATTGAATATGCAGAGCCTAACTACAATGTATATGAGTTTTCCGAACCTAATGACACATACTATCAAAACGGAAAACAAGCTGTGCTTGATTTAATCGGTGCAAAAAAGCTTTGGGATTTTGATATTGATTGCTCTGATGTGGCTGTCGGAGTTATGGATTCGGGTATACAGACAAATCACGAGGATTTAATTGATAATATATGGGTGAATACAGGAGAAATTGTCGGTGACGGCATTGATAATGACGGTAACGGCTATATTGATGACATATATGGTTGGAATTGCGGCGACAGTAACGGTGATGTGTCATATGTGAGTAATCACGGCGTTCACGTTGCAGGTATTGTGAGTGCGGTGACCGACAATTCCAAGGGTGTGGCGTCTGTTGCACGTAATGCCAAAATCGCATCAATAAAGATTTTTAACAGCAGTGGTAAAAGTACTTTATCTTATATAATAGAGGGGATTAATTACGCGAAAAAGAATGATATAAATATTATTAATTGCAGTTTTGGCGGTGCAGGTTGGGGAAGTACTTCGGTGAGTATCGTTAAATCGGCGATTGAGGCGGTGCCGGATATATTCTTTGTTATTGCGGCGGGAAATATTGCGACAAGTACACCGCAACCTGATAACGATCAAACGGCGGTATATCCGTCACAACTTACCAAAGACCTTGACAATGTAATTTCTGTTGCAAACACGACAAGCAGTGATGAACTCAGCAGTACGTCACATTACGGTGCAACAAGTGTTGATATTGAAGCACCCGGTACAGGTATTTACAGTACAATTCCGACAAGCAGTTACGGAACAATGTCGGGAACTTCTATGGCTACACCTATGGTTGCAAGTGCTGTTGCGGTAATGCGTGCAGTAAATCCGAATATTTCGGCAAAAGAAATTAAAGAAACTTTGTGTTCGAGTTCAGACAAACTTTCGGCACTTACAG
>ENA-OPDA01002205-OPDA01002205.1-human-gut-metagenome-genome-assembly--contig:-NODE-2205-length-11577-cov-4.846728_pt1 | contig 11577 bp, 8 predicted proteins | sample MGYA00241253_ERZ501486 | MGnify/ENA primary metagenome ERZ501486 (study PRJEB25962, sample SAMEA2042510) | human gut metagenome | biome: human gut; feature: human-associated habitat; material: faeces... | reverse complement strand
GATGGCTGATAGCCGGTCTCATCAATTACTTTCTTAATCTGTTCTTTCTTCTCGTCACTGACGTATCCGCCGTTCAGGTATCTCGACACCGCTGCGCTGGATACTCCTGCCAGTTTGGCAATTTCTTTGATCGTCATATACTGTTACTCCCTCTGTTCTTCTTCACTGCAGAATATTATAGCACATTCCTTCTACAGATTTTCTCCATTCTTACTGATTAGTATTTATCTGTATTATAACTGAAAAAGCCCGCCTAAGCGAGCTTTTTGCCAGATTGCGTATTAACCTTCAAACTGACTATGGTATAACTTATGGTAAAATCCACCTTTTTTCAGCAATTCTTCATGATTGCCCTGCTCGATGATCTTACCGTCTTTCATAACTAAGATTAACGAAGCATTCCGTATCGTCGAAAGTCTGTGTGCCACGATAAAGCTTGTTCTTCCTTTCATCAGCTTATCGAATGCTTCCTGTACCTGCAGTTCGGTACGGGTATCGATACTTGAAGTCGCTTCGTCCAGGATCAGCATTGGCGGCAGACAGAGCATAACTCTTGTGATACACAGGAGCTGTTTCTGTCCCTGGCTGATGCTGTCCTCATGCAGGACGGTATCAAGTCCCTGCGGAAGTCTGCGGATGAAATCCCAGCTTTTTGCCTCTTTTGCTGCCCGGATGATTTCTTCATCCGTGGCATCCGGTTTTCCGAAGCTGATATTTTCACGGACAGTACCGGATTTGATCCAGGTATCCTGAAGCACCATACCGAAGCTCTTTCTGAGCGAATGTCGGGAAAGCTCATCGATCGGTTTACCGTCGATACAGATTTTTCCGGAATCCACGTCATAGAAGCGCATCAGGAGGTTGATAAATGTTGTTTTTCCGCATCCGGTAGGACCTACGATCGCAATACGCATACCAGGTTCAACCTGAAGGTTAAAGTCTTCAATCAGAGATTTACTCTTGTCATAGCTGAAATCTACGTGGTCGATATCCACATTTCCATCCACCTTTTCAAGTACTTCAGAAGAATCGTTTACTTCTTCCGGTTCTTCTAAGAGGTCAAAGATACGTGTCGCACATGCAAGGGCGTTCTGCATTTCCGTGATTACGGATGTAATGTCGTTGAATGGCTTCATGTACTGGTTCGCGTAAGAAAGCAGTACGGAAAGACCGCCGACAGTCAGGGCTCCAAGCGGGATCAGGAATGCACCTGCAAGCGCTACGGCAGCGTAAATAATGTTGTTTACGAAACGGGTGGACGGATTGGTAAGGCTGCTGTAAAATACGGCTTTCTGGCTGTATTCTTTGAGCTCTTTATTGATCTCATCAAAACGCTTTGAAGCCTTGTCCTCATATCCGAATGCCTTGACAACCTTCTGATTTCCGATCATTTCCTCGATCAGAGCAGTCTGTTTTCCACGGGTTTCACTTTGCTTTTTAAACATGGTAAAAGAGCGTGAGGAAATAAATTTTGCCACCAGGAAGCTGAGTGGTGTCAGAAGGATGACCATCAAAGTGATCCACACGTTCTTGGAAAACATGAAGATCAAGGTTACAACAACGGTCACAACGCCGGAAAATAACTGGGTAAATCCGAGCAGTAATCCGTCAGAAAGGATATCGGTATCGGCAATGATACGGCTCACAATATCGCCGGTGCTGTGCTGGTCCAGATAAGAAAGCGGAAGCTTCTGGATGTGGCGGATTGCCTGGGATCGGATATCCTGTACAATATGATAGGTCATGCGGTTATTGACAAGGTTCATGATCCAGATTGCGGCTGCAACGATCACTACGAACAGAAGAATCTGCTTCAGATAGAGCCACATCTGGGTAAAGTTTACATTGTGCGCTGCTACGATCTCATCGATCGCATTACCGAAGAGAACCGGCACATAAAGCTGAAGAACCACTGATATTCCGGCAAGGATGATGCTGAGGATCAGGAGGATCCAGTATTTTCCGATATATTTAAAAAGCTTTTTCATTACATTGTCTTTTTTCATACCTACATCTCCCCTCTTTCATATTTTGCACGGTCTTCCGGGAACTGTGAGAAATAGATCTCACGATAAACTTCGCAGGATTTCATAAGTTCATCATGTGTACCGGATCCGGCGAGTTCTCCATTATCTAATACTAAAATCTTGTCTGCCTGGCGGATGCCTGCAACCCTCTGGGATACCAGGAAGGTTGTTGTCTCTCCTTCCAGTCCTGCGAGGGCTTTCCGAAGTGCTGCGTCAGTTGCAAAATCAAGTGCGCTTAAGCTGTCGTCGAGGATCAGGATTTCCGGCTTTTTCACAAGAGCGCGGGCAATGGTAAGACGCTGACGCTGTCCACCGGAAAGGTTCTTTCCGTTCTGTTCGAGCATGAAATCAAGTTGTCCGTCTTTTCTTTCTACGACTTCTTTTGCCTGTGCAACTTTCAGTGCATTCCAGATCTCGGAGTCAGATGCATTTTCATTGCCCCATTTCATGTTATCGCGGATGCTGCCTTTGAAAAGGACGGAGCGCTGCTGTACGATTCCGACCTTGTCGTGGATTTCCTGATTGGTGAGCTCTTTTACATTGCGTCCATTCAGTTTAACGGTTCCGCAGGTTACATCATAGAAACGGGAGATCAGGCTGACCAGAGTGGATTTTCCGCATCCAGTACCACCGATGATACCGACTGTCTGCCCTTTTTTTACAGAGAAACTGATATCAGAAAGGCTTGATGCACCGGCACCTGCATAGGTGAAGGACACCTTGTCGAATTCAACTTCATTTGCAGAAGGATCTGCCTTTGCAGAAGGGGTTTCCGGATAATGCATGGTAGTCCTGATATCCAGGACACCGGCTACACGGTCTGCACATGCCATCGCCTTGTTCAGTGTAATGATCAGGGAAGCCAGCTTGATCAGCTCGACGATCATCTGTGCCATGTAGTTGTAAAGCGCGACAACCTGTCCCTGATGCATGGTTCCGAGATTGACCTGGAGTCCTGCTCTTGCGATCAGGATGACAGTTGCAATGTTGATCAACACGTAGGTAAATGGATTTAACAGGGCGGAAATTCTTCCGACAAATTCATTTAACCTGGTCAGTTCGGTGTTGCTCTTTTCAAATTCATTTACCGACTCTTCTTCGCGGCAAAATGCGCGGATCACGCGGACACCTGTCAGATTCTCACGGGTAAGTCCTGTGACGCGGTCCAGGGCAGCCTGCACTTTTTTGAAAAGCGGGATGCTGACCAGCATAATGAAAATGACGCCGACAAATAAAAGAGGGATCGCCACAACGAATACCAGCGCACATTTAAAGTTGATCGTAAATGCCATGATCATCGAACCGATTACGATAAACGGACTTCTCAGAAGAAGACGAAGTCCCATGTTGATGCCGTTCTGGACCTGGTTGATATCATCGGTCATCCGTGTGATCAGGGTGTCCGTACCGATCGTATCAAGTTCGGTAAATGAAAAGCCCTGAATGTGGTCAAATACGGCCTGTCTTAAATTGGTTGCACAGCCGACACTCGCTCTTGCAGCAAAATACTGTGCGGTAAAACTGCAGCTAAGACCGACTGCAGCCATGAGGATCAGCACCAGGAACATCTTTACGATGTAGCCGTGGTCATTGTTTGCAATACCAATATCAATGATCTTGGCGACAACCACCGGAACCAAAAGGTCAAATACGACTTCCAGCAGTTTGAATAATGGTGCAAGAATACTTTCCATCTTGTATTCTTTCAGATAAACCCAAAGTTTCTTCAAACACACTCACTCCTGTTCTTTACTTCTTAGTTTTTTCTTGACCTACTCATTATAATGCGCTACCATCAATATGAATAATATTGTTTTTATGACAGCTTAATATAAAAAAAGTATAACAATGTGAGTGGCAAAAGGTATTTTGACCTATTTGATACCAGATTGCTACGTGCTTTGCACTCTCGCAATCCTCAAAAACATTCGTAATCCGCTCATTTTTCTTTGAAAAATGGCTACTTACTCATGTTTTTGGCGGGTCAAGAGGTCAAAAATCCTCTTGCAAGCAAGCTTGCATCGGCTTTCTGACCTTTTGACCCTGGTATCATCATATAACTAAACGGAGGGAAAAAAGAAAATGGAACTCAGACAGCTGGAATATTTCCGGGAAATCGCGAATACGGGAAGCATCAATGAAGCGGCGAGAAAGCTCAATATGTCACAGCCGCCCCTCAGCTATCAGATCAGGCAGTTGGAAAATGAACTGAACGTGCAGCTGTTTGAGCGTACCCATAAAGGGGTGATCCTGACGGCGGCAGGTAAGCTTTTGTATGACCGTGCGGCGAGCCTTCTGGATTATGCCAGATCGACAGAGCTTGAGGTGTCCCAAACGGGTAAAAAAAGGGTTCTGAGAATCGGGATCACGCCGACGACGGTCGGCACGGTCATGCCGTTTATCGCAGAATTTTCAAAGAAAAATCCCGACGTGAATTTTGAGGTTCACGACGGGATCACGTATACGTTATATGATTATCTTCAGGAAGGGATCATCGATATTTCGGTTGTCCGCACGCCGCTCCGGCTGGATGATGTGGAGTCCGCAGTCCTGCATTCGGAGCCGATGATCGCTGTCTCCAATTCGGAGATGCCTTCAGAAAGGCGGAAATCGCTCATTCTTGAAGATTTAGTCCACAGACCGTTAATTCTCTACCGGCGCTATGAAAAGCTGATTATGGATGCATTTCACGCGCAGAATCTGGTTCCGGAGGTGTTCTGCCTGTGTGATGATGCCAGGGGCGCTACCCTCTGGGTGAAAGAAGGGCTTGCCACGGCGATCTTTCCACAGTCCATGGAGCCGCTTTGCGAAGGGCTGACTTGTCAGGTGCTTGATGAACCGGATCTGGTGACGAAGATCCTTCTGATCTGGCAGAAGGGGCGGAAGCCGACGGCGGTGGTGCAGGATTTTATGGATGTCTGTCTGAAATAATTTAAACCGTATCAAAAATAATAATCCTCAGTTTATTTTTGATACGGTAAGTGAATTGTAAGACGGATTCTCCATGTTCTGGCAGGTGGAAGCGATAAACATCAGTATGATCGATTTGCGAATTGTTTTTCGATTATACTGCTTTTTCAAAGTCTGCCCCTATACCCATTTTCACTTCAAATGTCGTTCCGCTATGCTTATTTGTATAAACTTCAATCGTTCCGTCATGAACCCGTACAACTTCCCGCACCATCGCAAGGCCAAGCCCCACACCTCCGAGTTCCCGGCTTCTTGACTTATCTACCCGGAAGAACGGTTCGAAGATCTGCTCTCTGAATGCTTCATCAATTCCATTTCCTGTATCCGAAACCGTCAGAACAACTTCGTTCTTCTTCCTTATTGCCGATACCGTAACGGATCCATTTTCCCGATTATATTTAATCGCATTTTCCACAAGATTATATAGCATTCTGTAAATCAGAATATCACTCCCTGTCAAAAACAATTCTTCATCAGCCTTTGCTCCTGTTCCCTGTGACTTCTGTATCAGTTCAACCTTTTTTTCCTGTGCCAGCGGTTCCAGATCTGTCAGCACTTCCTCGATCAGACTATGGAGCTCAATTCTGTCATTTCGCGATACGGTCTGTAATTCGCTCATATCCAAAAGCGTTCGGACCAACTTGCTAAGACGTTCATTCTGCTCCGTTACCATCTGAATTGTCTCTTCTGCCACTGCGGTACTCTCCGGATGTTCTGTTGTATGGTATAGATCCAGTTGTGCCTGGATTAAAGCCAGTGGAGTACGTAACTCATGTGCTGCATTTCCCGTAAACCGGCGCTGCGTCTCGAATGATTCTGAAAGCCGTATAAGCATCTTATTGTAAGATATGCGAAGTCTGTCCAGCTCTGCAATCTTATTCTCTTCGATCGTATAATCTTTCAGATTCTGTGCCTGAACTTTTTCCACTGTCTCTGAAAATTTCCTGAGTGGTTTCAATGCCCGTCCACTGATAAAATAAGTCGCTGCGCCGCCAAACAGCGCTACAATAGCAGTAATCAGAAGGCTTCTGCTTCTATAATCTGATTTGGAGTTATAAACCTTCATGGAAAAATGTGCCACAAAGTCATCCCACTCATTATCCGGAATATCAATGTACACCGATTCCGGCTCTGTGCCCTGATCCGTGATAGACTCCTGAAGCGTATCGAAATAATAGACTCCGTTTTTATATAAGAAAAAGGTAAGACATCCGCATAATATGGTGATCAACACGGTTGTAAGAAGTGTTAATTTCCACTGGAGTGATATTTTCTTCATGCTTTGCTATTTCCCCCTATCTTATAGCCCTCACCGATTTTGTTCACGATTGGATCATATCCGAGTCCTGCTTTCAGTTTTTTTCTCAAAGAAGACATATGCACTCGGATGGAACCGCTAAAACTATCCACAGAAGAATCCCAGACATGCTCGATCAGTTCTTCCTGACTGACCGGTCTTCCCTGATTTAAAAGGAGATATTCTAAAATTCCATTTTCTTTTCTCGTCAACGCAACCGGGTTATCGTCTGCATATGCAACCCTTTCTCTCGTATCAAATCGAAGTTTTCCGCATTCCAGACAGATATTTTTTTGTATAAATTTTCTTCTTGTCAGGCTTCTCACGCGCGCTTCCAGCTCCTGCAGGTGAAATGGTTTTTCCATATAATCATTTGCACCGGAATCCAATCCTTCAACTTTATCTGCGATCTGACTTCTCGCAGACAGGATCAATACTTTTGTCTCTTCATTTTCTTTGCGAAGTTCCCGAAGGATCTCCATCCCATCCACCCCGGGCAGGTTAAGATCAAGCACGATCAGGTCATACAGTTCCGCATAGATCATCTCCAGTGCCTGCTCTCCGTCATTACACATGTCCACCTCATAACCTGCCAGATGCAGACTTTTCGCGATCATATCACATAATTTCTTTTCATCTTCAACAACTAATAATCTCAATTTACTTTTCTCCATTTTCTTAACAGGAAATTTACATCCCATATTATATAATGTAGTCACTGAACGGTCAATAAGCCGACTTTGAGCAATAACATTGAAAGGAGCAGTTACTATTTACAGTAACAAGTGGTATCTTAATGAAATCAGAAAAAGCAACACAAATTTTTTTACTTGCAGCCGGTCTTGTATTTTTCCTTGCCGGGATTTACCGTGGAGAAGCTGCAACTGTACTCAGTAAGGCAATAAAATTATGTATGGAGTGTGTCGGAATTGGATAAGAAATTAAAATCAAACAAGAACTTCCTGGTTCGTTTCCGCGGATGGTTTCAGGCAGTTGCAACACTGCTGACCAATCTTCATATTCCGAATCTGTTTAAAGGGAAAATTTATCAGGGAAAGGTAAAAACAATATGTGTACCCGGACTGAACTGCTACTCTTGCCCGGCTGCCACAGGTGCCTGTCCGATTGGAGCTTTCCAGGCTGTAGTCGGTTCATCAAAATTCAAGTTCACCTACTACATCACCGGATTCTTTATCTTGCTGGGAGTTCTGTTAGGACGATTTATCTGCGGTTTTCTCTGTCCGTTTGGATGGTTTCAGGATTTGTTGCATAAAATTCCGGGTAAGAAACTGTCTACTGCAAAACTAAAACCCCTGCGGTATCTGAAATACGCGGTTCTGGCCGTTTTTGTTATACTGCTTCCGGCATTTGTGACTAATTCGCTGGGGATGGGCGATCCATTCTTCTGCAAATACATATGTCCACAAGGCGTACTTGAAGGTGCAATTCCACTGGCACTTGTTAATTCGGGAATCCGCGCGGCACTCGGGAATTTATTTACGTTTAAGTTTACAATCCTTGTACTTGTAATCATCTTAAGCATTTTGTTTTACCGCCCATTCTGTAAGTGGATTTGCCCGCTTGGTGCCATCTACTCGCTGTTTAACAAAATATCATTACTTAAGATTAAGGTGGATCCTGAAAAATGTGTTAACTGTCAAAAATGCAGCCATGCCTGTAAAATGGATGTAAATGTAGTAGACACACCGGATCACCCGGAATGTATCCGATGTGGAGCATGTATGAAAGCCTGTCCGACAAATGCGATCTGCTATCATTACGGATTTTCAGGCAAGAAACAGGCTGACAATAAATAAGCAAAAATGAATCAAATGATATTCAAAAGGAGATTAAAAATCATGAAAAACAAAACAAGTAGAACAAACTCAATGAAATTAAAAAAAGTAATTGCGGCATCTCTTGCCGTTTTCATTCTTTTTGCATTCACAGGTTGCAAAACTTCATCCGGTTCCGCAACAACTGAAAGCTCAAAGCAGGAAGATACTTCCACAACAGATTCAAGCAGTTCGGGTGATCTGAATGAAAAGCTGAATGACCTTTACCAACAGGAAAACCAGATCTTTGCAGATCACAAAGATGTGTGGGACAAAGCATTTGGCTTTATGAGCAAGAACATTGACGATGATACCAAGAATGAAAACTATGCGGACTTTCTTGCAAATATAATAGAATCAAACAAAGATTCTTTCTCCGAAGAAGAATATGCTACTCTGAGTAAAGACATTGAAACGATCCGCGGTATTGAAGAAGAAATTGCAAAACTTGAAAAAGAAATTGCCGCAGCTGATCCTTCCGGCAGTAGTTCCTCCGGCACAGATGACTCTACAGGTGTGTTTCACGGTTTCAAAGGGAAAGACCTGGATGGTAACGATGTAGATGAAAGCCTTTTCGCCAAAAATAAAGTTACGGTTGTAAACTTCTGGTTCAGTGGATGCAAGCCTTGCGTTGAAGAACTTTCTAAACTGAATGAATTAAATGATACAATTAAGGAAATGGGCGGTGAAGTTGTTGGTATCAATACAGATACATTAGATGATAATCAGGATGGTATCAAAGAAGCGAAAGAAATCTTGAAGGCCAAGGGAGCTTCCTACAAAAACCTGACTTTCGATTCCGATTCAACAGTTGGAAAATATGCAGGAAACATTATGGCATTCCCGACAACAGTTCTCGTAGATAAAGACGGAAATATCGTTGGCGAACCTTTCATGGGCGGAATCGATGATCAATCAAACTACGAGCAATTAATGAAACAAATTCAGTCCATACTTGATCAGGAATAATTCATTTACTGAAGATGTATGCTAAATGAGGCTGTCGCATTTGAACTGCTCCCCGTCAAGTAGACAATTGAAAAAATATAAATTTTTCCTACCAGCAGAAATTTATCTGCTGGCAGTTTTTATGCAGCTTGCAAGTAAATTTCATGTTTTTCCATTGGTGTTAAAATTCCAAGATTCCTTTGCAAACGTTTGTTGTTGTAGTAATCTATATAATCTTCGATCATTTTTACGAGAGTACTTCTATCAGTGAATCGTTTTCCATAGTATCGCTCTCTCTTCAGAATTCCCCAAAACCCTTCCATTGGTCCATTGTCGATACATTTAGCAACTCGCGACATGCTTTGTATTATTCCAGCATTTACAAGTTTTGTATGAAATGTCCTGTTCGTATATTGGAACCCCCTGTCACTGTGAAACAGTGGCTGCGCACCAGGATTTCTAAGTAAAGCATTGTCTACCGTATCAAACACCAAAGCATTGTTGTTCTTATCACGAATAACATACGAAACAATCCGTCTATCATATAGATCCAGTATTGCACTTAGATAAACTTTATGCTTTTCCATCCCAATATAATAATGGAATTCTGTCACATCAGTGAGCCATTTTTCATTTGGTGCTTTGGCAGTGAACTCCCGATTAAGTATGTTTTCCGCTATATACTGAGGGTTTGCAGCCTGTTTTGTGCATCCGTTGTTAGAATACTTGACAGTTGATTTTATATTAAGTTTACGGCAAATGCGTAGTACACGTTTATCGTTTACATCAATACCATGATATCGTTCCAAATCATCTCTGATTCTTCGATAGCCTTTATCCGGTGAGTCTGTATGAATCTTTTCTATCTCGTCAGCAATAAGCCTATTCTTTTGCTCACTTTTAGGAATTTCTCTGTGTAGCCATTTATAATAAGCTGCTCTAGAAACATTACCAAGTTTACAAAGTGCAGCAACTGAATAATTATGATCTTCATGTTCTTCTTTGATTGCCTGATATATATGTTCATGACGGACCAGGCTTAGCCCTGCCTCCTCTCTATTTCTTCGAGTTTTTTTAAAAAAGATGCCTCCATTTCAGCACGTTCTTTCTCTGCTTTTAAAATTTTAACTTCAGCACGCAGCTTTTCTAATTCACTCATTTCATCGGGACGTTTTCGTTTGCCACGGTTATCTCTTAAAGCTTCCACTCCACCAGCTTCATATTTGACTATATAATTGCGAGCCTGTTGATAGGACACCTGGTATTGTTCTGCTGTTTGGGCATAATTACGATCATGTGCGATACAATACTGTACTATTTCAACCCGTTCTTCAAAAGTGGTTTTTCTTCCTTTGGTCATGACAATGCTTCCTCCTGTTCCAGAAGATTTTAATTCTACATGACCATTATACTTCTTTATCCAAGTTTGTAACTTACCTTTTGAACGGATCCCGTATTTTTTGCAAATATCATTTTGAGAACCATGGCCTGCTAAATAATCTAAGACTGCTTGTTGTTTCAATTCTTTGGAATATTTTTTATTTCCTTTCAATGTGAATGCATTTACTCCCATAGATTCATAGTTTCGAATCCATTGTTGGACAGATGCAAGACTTACATCAAACATATCGGCAATTCGCCGTTGGCTTTCTTTTCCATCCAGATATAGATTTACAGCATATGTCTTATCCTCAACAGATACTTTTCTTTTAGACATAAAATATGCTCCCTCCTAAGTGACAAGTTTTTATTATTTCACTTGTCTACCTAGAAGGGAGCATATCATGAAAAGGTGCGGCAGACCCTGCAGATCAATCCCCGAACCTTCGAAAAGGCAGATCGTGGCATATGGTGTTTAGTTAAACACGCATGAACCGGCAGAAATACAACAACGAAGAGTGGAGGTTTTATATCAATGGAGTATTTTGAATTGCGAAATAAACTCTTTTTCCCTGTGAGGCGGAAACTGATCAACGACTATCAAATGGGGACGCTAGACTTCGAAAGATGCGAACAGTTAGTGAACGATCTCATTCTAAAAATTGGACAGTATATGGACACTGGGGTGCCGCAAGACGAGAGTATGGCGATTGTATTTGCGGAATTTCAAGACACGATTCAGGAACTGCGGCCACTGACAAAGGGATATGAAATCACTTGTGATACAAACGAGCAATTTCACATACCCCACGCACTCTATGTCTGTGTGTTTAGAGATTTGGTAGGGACAGAATTTGCAGATGAAAGTTATGCTACAAAATTGGCTGAACGTGACGGGGTCAAACTCATATTCGGGATGCCACAAGTGCCGGATGGGCTTTACTTGGATACCGAACAGAACCGTGAGATCATCCAGAAATACTTAGCACACAAGACGCCTACAACAGGGCGATCAGACTCTATTGATGAAGCGGCAGGGAGAAGGTGCACAATAAAAAGCAAGGAAGAACTCCTCATTGAGGAAGCAAATGCGCTGGATTCTCTCTTCATGAGCATGAAA
>ENA-OPDA01002203-OPDA01002203.1-human-gut-metagenome-genome-assembly--contig:-NODE-2203-length-11598-cov-1.634497_pt1 | contig 11598 bp, 7 predicted proteins | sample MGYA00241253_ERZ501486 | MGnify/ENA primary metagenome ERZ501486 (study PRJEB25962, sample SAMEA2042510) | human gut metagenome | biome: human gut; feature: human-associated habitat; material: faeces... | reverse complement strand
TGGAGTATATGGTGGCATCGGCTACGGGGCGACTTTCCGGGAGCAAGGACTATACGCTTTTCTTCAATGACTTTGTCGGCAGTCCTTGGAAACCTGTACTCTATATGGCGGCTTTTATCCTGTTGACACATGTCGTCATCGTCCGGGGGGTAAAAGACGGCATAGAGAAGTTCTCCAAAGTCATGATGCCGTTGCTGCTGTTGATTATTTGTGTCTTGGTGGTTTGTTCCTTCTCCATGCCCGGTTCGTCCGAGGGGTTGGCTTTCCTGTTGCGTCCCGATTTCAGTAAGGTAGACGGCAAGGTGGTGCTCGATGCCATGGGACAGGCTTTCTTTTCCATGAGTGTCGGCATGGGATGTCTTTGTACGTATGCTTCCTATTTTACGCGTGATGCCAATCTGGTAAAGACAGCCGGAAGCGTGGCGTTGATAGACACGTTTGTGGCCGTGTTGGCCGGTTTCATCATTTTTCCGGCAGTCTATTCTGTTCCGGGGCTGTCGCCCGATGCCGGTCCGGGATTGGTGTTTGTCACTTTGCCCAATGTGTTCCAGTTGGCTTTCAAGAGTGTACCGTGGGTGGGCTATATCTTCTCGCTCATGTTTTACGTATTGCTGGTGTTGGCAGCGCTGACTTCCACCATTTCTTTGCATGAAGTGGCTACAGCCTATCTGCACGAGCGTTTTAAACTTTCCCGTAAGAAAGCTGCCACCGTGGTGACCTTGGTTTGTATGACGTTGGGGGTATTTTGCGCTTTGTCTTTCGGGCTGTTGAACGGAATCCGTTTGGGAGGAATGACTATTTTTGATCTTTTCGATTTTGTCACAGCCAAGCTGATGCTGCCTTTGGGCGGGATGTTCATTTCTATCTTTACCGGTTGGTATCTTGACCGTAGGATCGTGCGGGAGGAAGTGACGGATTGGGGGAAGCTCCGGATACCGTTTTTCGGCTTCTATATCTTTCTGTTGAAATTTGTGGCCCCAGTGGCCATTGCTTCCATTTTTGTAAACGAATTGTTCAAATGACCGGAAAATGAGGCGGACGTGGCGTAATCTCTTCTATTTTTCGAAAGCGGACAGAAGGGCGGTCTTGCTGTTGGCGGGCGTATTGATGGGGATTGTGTTATCCACTTCTTTTTTCTTGTGGTTCGACCGTCGGACACCGGCGAAAGAAGACAGCGGAGACTCGTTGGTTTATGAACGCTTTTTTGCCGGATTGAAACCGGATACCGTGGTAGTCGTACGTAGCGGGCCAACCTATGGACAACCCGTCAAGGCGAAACCGGCTACATTCTTTTTCGACCCCAATACGGCTGATTCCACCGCTTTGCTCCGTTTGGGCTTGTCGCCATGGCAAGTGCGCAATATTTATAAATACCGGGCACGTGGCGGACGTTACCACCGTCCGGAAGATTTTTCCAAACTTTACGGACTGACAAAAGGAGACTACGAAAGGCTGTTGCCTTATATCCGTATCGCTGATAAGTATAAGTTGATGTCGGACTTGTACCCTCACGGTCTGCCGGGAACAGACACCGTGGAACTCCCTCCACGGCAAGAGAAATTCCCGAAAGGCGTGCAGGTGGAGCTGAACGCGGCCGATACGGCTACATTGAAGAAGATTCCCGGTATCGGCTCTTATTATGCGAGGCGGATTGTGGACTACCGCAACCGTTTGGGCGGCTTTGTGTCTGTGGCTCAACTGAAGGAGATGGGGGAGTTGCCTGAAAACATCGGAAGATGGTTTACGGTATCTCCGGCCGTACATCGTCCGTTGCTGGTCAACCGGATGTCGGTAGAAGTCTTGCGCCGTCATCCCTATTTGAATTTCTATCAGAGCCGGGTGATAGTGGAGCATCGCCGTAAATACGGGCCGATAAAAAAGCTGCAAGCGTTGTCGTTGTACGAGGAGTTTTCCCCTTCCGATTTGGAACGCCTGCAGCCTTATGTGAGTTTTGAGGAATGATTCGTCCGCTATGATTTTTCTTTCATGAGTCGTATGGCCTCTACGGGGTGGTCGGTCGTGACAAAATCTACTCCCAGGTCGCGCATTCTTTTCAGGTCTTCTTCTTTGTTCGTCGCCCAGGCATTTACTTTCAGACCGCAGCGATGCGCTTCTTCTACCCATTCGGGATGTTGGTCGAACACCTTGAAATTATAATCTATGCCGGTGAAACCTTTGGCCTTGGCTTCCTGGGGCGAGAGGTCTCCGTTGATGTAGAATATCTCGGAGGCTCCGTTGGTGGCTTTGACTAACTGTTCGCATACGTTCAGGCTGAAAGAGATGTATTCCGTTTGTTTTTCCATTCCCATGTCTTTTACCATTTTTACGATGGTTTTCACGGCTTGGTCTTCATGTTCTTTGTTTTTGTTCTTCTTGATTTCAAGAATAAGCTGCAGGTCTTTCAGCTTGCGTCCTTCCTCTAAATAAGCTTGCAAAGTGGGTAACGTCTCCCCGTTTTTGAGTTTGCTCTCTTTGATTTGCTCGTAAGTAGCCCGGGATATGGTTGTCGAACCGATGGTATTGTCATGATTGACAACCACGATGCCGTCGGCAGTCATTTGTACGTCGAATTCACTCCCGTAGACTTTCGCTTCGGCCGCTTTTCTTAAAGAGGCCAATGAGTTTTGTGCCGAACCTTCGGCTTTCCAATAACCTCGATGGGCGATGACTTGAGTCTGTGCCTGGATGCTTAGTGCGGCGAGGCAAAGACAGGCTGTAGCAATGGTTTTTTGATAGATGTTCATTTTTATCAGGCTTATAGTTCGATTTGTTGTGTGTAGTTTTCATGAAAACGGTTAGTCGCTTTGACCGTGATGGTTCGGGCCGACGTGGAAGGTTGGGCACGGAAAAGATGGCGGGTGTGGTAGCCTTCTGCTTTTCCGTTTTTCATTGTGATGAAGTCCTGGTCTTCATCTTCGAATGGCTGCATCGGGCCTTTCGGTTTTCCGTCTTCGAACCATTCTACTTTCCAGTCCGGATCCCAGTCCCAGATGTTGGCCACGACTTGTTTCGGTTGGCTCTTGAATTCTCCCGGCTTATAGGTGCGGAATTGGTAGTCAGAGGGTTTCCCGGTAGCTTTGTAGTGCCATTTCACGTTTTTGTCGTCTACCTCTACTATAAGGTATCCGTTGGGAGCCCCGCAACGGTTCACGTGTCCGGCCCACCACGCTCCGCAGGCGGCTCCTATGTTGTGCTCGTAGATGTTAGCCGCAGGTTGTGCGTTTTCGTAGAAATGGGTATGGCCGGCAAATATATGTACCTGGTAATCTTTGAGAATGTCCAACAACTCTGATGTATTACTTGTGTTTCCACTGCCCTCTGCCGTTGTATTGGAAGTAGGTGCGTGCAGGTTGAGGAACACGAGACGGCCTTTGGGCACGTAGCTCAAATCCTTTTTCAACCATGCCAGTTGGGCCGGAGTAAAAGCTTCTTTGTATTTCTTTCCGCCTTGGTAGTCTATGTCTTTCATGGTTACGACATGTACCTGGCCGATGTTGAAAGAGTAATCGGTCGGACCGAATGCTTTGTGGTAATCGGCTTCTCCATAACCCGATTCCGGAACTTCCGTGCGTTCCATATCGGCATACTTAAGGTTGAAATCGTGATTCCCGATGACTTGGAACATTGTCAGCCCCAAGTGGGAAACACTTTCTTTGTATGGTTCCATCAGGTTCATGGCATCCCAAACCAAATCTCCCACGGCCATGCCTACCACTTCTTTTCCTTTGAAAGAATCCACTGTGCGTTTCAGGTCGGGAACGGTTTCTTGCCGGAAACGGTAGAGATGAGCGTCGGTTTTCACTTGAGGGTCGGAAATGGCAATGTATACAAACCGGAGGGTAGGGGTTTCCCGTGGTTCAAGCATGAAATTACAGATGTTTTCTTGTGAATCGGCTTTTTGGAATTGGTAGAACTTGTCAGCAATTCCGTCGGTTTCCGGTAACTTGTAGGCAGATGGGGTTGAGATGTAAACTAACGGCTGGCGTTCTGCATCGCTTTCCATACGGTAATGTCCCATGGCATCGGTCGTAGTGAAATTACGTCCGTCCGTCACGACTACTTGAGCTACAGGTTTTCCTTGGGTGTCGGTGATACGGCCTTTGACGATTCCCGGGGCTGCCGAGGTCTGGGCAGCCATCAGTCCACATAAAACAAACGGGAATAGGATATGTTTATAGTTACGTTTCATAGCTTTTTAATGTTTTCTGAGTTTTACTTTATCGAACAGGGCGATGATGGCTTCCGGTCGGTCGGCCGAGCGCAAAGCTTGCTCTAAGGTTTGGGTGTCTTGTTCGAAGCAGATTACGTTGGCGCAGTCCAGGATATGAGCCATGCTGGTGATGGCGGTATCACGGCTGACCTGATGTTTGTTGACGGCTTTCTTATAATATTTATTCACCTTGTTGACGGCTTTATATACCGCCGGTTTGACTATTTCTACCGATGTGTCTGAGAAACCGACGGACATGTCGTATTCGTGAGTATAGTTATGGACGAAAGTGTCCCACTTTTTAGCGATACCCTCTCCGAGGAAGTGGTCGGATTCGAAAACTACTTTTGCTACGGGAATGTCGCCATATACATCGAATACAAACTCCGTGCCTAACGCTTCTTTACTCTCGGTGTTTCTTTTTTCCGGATGGGACGTGGAGACGGTTGTTTCCGTATGGTTCTCCGGACAGGCTTCTACGGGGACTGTTCCTGCGCAGCAGCAAACAGCCATTGCTACAATAATTTTTTTCATATTCTTCTATGTTTTGCTTTACTTCTGCCAAATCAATTTGATGGAAAACTCATCGCCGCCCATGTTTTTCTTGGCTTCCTGATAGTTTGCCATATTGGTACGTTGCACGGCGGCCGGATATTTAAACCTTCGAGGCATTTGGTTGTGGCTGATTTGTATGCCTTCTCCTACGGGAAGAACCGGATACCCCGTACGGTTGTATTCGAACCATTGTTGATAGTCGCAGAAATACAAGGCCACGAACTTTTGATTCATGATACGCTCCAAGGAACCGTCGTATCGGGCTTGAGGATTATCGAAATAATCGGCGGGGAGTGTGGCGTTCCACTGTTCCACAGAAGCCTGTACGCCTTTCTTGTAAGCGGTTTCAGCTTCTGTGGCGCCGCCGGGGAGGATTCCTTTTTGGAACAATTCTGCCTTGATGAATTCCACTTCTGCGTACGACATCAAGGTAAGGTCCATCGGAGCCTTTGCCATACTTTGGTTGGGGAGGGAAGCTGTTATGGCCGGTAGAGTCAGATAACCACTGGGAAGTCCCACGTAGGTTTTGGTACCGTCTTCCTGTTCCACTTGGGTGGCAAATACCGGCAGGCGCGGGTCATTCCAGGAGTTGAGTAGGTCGATGAAGAATTCAGATAAGTTGACGTATGAAGTGAAATCTTGAGGGCGTGCCATGGGTGCCTCTTCAGGGAATACCCCCGAGATGCCCAACATGGCAGCATCGTCATTAGATTCGAATACGGGATACGTAGCCGGGTTGTCGTACATTTCCTGTAGTTCGGCTTGTGCGTTAAAACCTTCTGCATCCAAGAGTCGGGTCAAGGTACGCATGCGGAGCGAATTACAGAATTTCTGCCATTTCTTGATGCCCTCTCCGTCGGTAGTGCTGTAAAGCATGTCTCCGGAAGTGTTGTACACGAGTCCGCTTTCTGTATCAAACAAACTGTTGGCCGTTTTCAGATTGTCGAGGATTTGTCGGTAGACTTGTTCTTGCCGGTCGAACCGGGGAGCGAGAATACCTTGGTCGGCCGAACAGGCTTCCGACATGGGAATGTCACCGAAAGCGTCGGCCAATATGCCGTACATCCAGCTTTGCAAGGTGAGGGATACGGCCTCATAGTTCGGTTCGGGGGAAGCCAGTTGGGCATTGAGCCGTTGGATTTCTTTGGCATTGTTGATCCATTTGTAGTAGGTGTTCCACGTTCCGTCGCCTCGGGAGTCTGTCATGTTCCACCATCCTACTCCGCTTGTGCCGTTATTGCTTACGAGGCATTGCATCAAAGGAAATGTGTAGTCGTAATAACGGTTCCAGTTATAAGTGCCCATGTCGTAAAGAATCGGGTCGAGCAGAGTGCCGGGATTCACCTTTTCCATACGTGTGGGGTCTGTATTCAGTTCATCGAAATCGGTACATGACGAGCAGGCAAAGCCGCTTAATACCATTCCGAGTGTGATATTTCTTAAAAGATTCGTTCTTTTCATTGTTTTTGTTCTTTAGAAAGTAAGATTGAGGTTGAAGCCGAAAGTTCTTGTAGTAGGCAGTGAGCCTGTTTCTATACCGGATACCATGGAACTGCCGTCCAGGGCTACGGATTCCGGGTCGAAGAGAGGATAGTCGGTGAAACACCACAGATTGCGTCCGTATACGGCTATCGAGGCTTTTGAGAATGGAGATTTTTCCAAGACTTTCTTAGGGAGTTCGTATTCCAATCGGATTTCTCTGATTTTCAAGAAAGAGGCATCGAACGAGTTGGTTTCTACATTGGCTCTCCGGTAATACTCCTTATAAAAACTTTCGATAGTTACCACTTTCGTGTTGGGTGAGAACGTTCCGTCGTCATTCCGTACCACGCCCGGTGCTATCATGTACATTCCGCTTTGAGGCGTGTAGCCGGCGGCGGCAATGCGCGGGTCGCTGGCATCCATATAATACTCCGTGCCCGGAAGGCGCCCGTTCAGAGATTGTGTAAGTTTGCCTTGTTCCATCATTTTGTGGAATGACATGCTGTAGATTGTACCGCCTACTTGTCCGTCAAGCAGAATACCTAATTTAAAGCCTTTATAAGAGAACTCATTATACCATCCGGCTTTCCAGTCGGCATAGGCCGTACCTACATATTCGATTTCGTCGGCTTGTTCGGGTAGACCGTTGTCTCCGATGACCACGTTGCCCTCAGGGTCGCGTACCAGTTTGTAGCCCCATAAGTCTCCTGTGGTACCTCCTACACGTCCGATGATAGATGCGGTTCCCACAGTGCTGATGACTTGGTTTTCGTCTGCTCCTTCAGCCAGTGAAAGTATTTTATTGTCATTCTTCGACCATGTGAGCGTCGTGTTCCATCGGAAGTCGCGTGTCAGGACCGGCGTGGCCGTGATTTCCAATTCATATCCCCTGTTACGGACACAGCCGGAATTGATTGTGCCGCGGCTGTATCCTGTGGTCGGGTCGAGAGGAGCATCCAGAATTTGGTTTTTAGTACGATTATAGTAAAACGAGAAGTCTACACCTATTCGATTGTCGAACATACGGAAGTCGAAGCCGGCCTCGTAGTTCGTCGAGATTTCAGGTTTAAAGTCTTGATTGTATAAAGTGGAAGCCACTTCGGCCGACCCCGGAAAATTGCTGTTGTCGTAGTAAGCGGAGGTCTTATAAGGGTCGGTGTCGTTACCGACTTGGGCGAAAGAAGCCCTGAGCTTAAAGAAACTGATGGGGTCGGGCAGAGCAAATAATTCGTTCATGACGGCACTGGCGCTGACCGAAGGATAGAAGAAAGAACGGTGGTTACGGGGAAGGGTAGACGACCAGTCGTTGCGTCCTGTCACGTCGAGGAACAGTTTGGACTGCCAGGACAGGTTGGCGGTGAAATAAAGGCTGTTCAAAGCTTTCCGTCGGATGGTATTCACGACATTCGGATTAGAGATTCCGTTAGACAGCTTGTACACACCGGGGGTAATAAGTCCGTTGACGGAAGCCGACAGTAGGTCATAACGTTGTTGCATCATGTTGCCTCCTACGGAAGCATTGAGGTGGAATCCTCCGTCGTATGAATCATGATAGGTCAACAAGGCGTCGCTATTCAATTCGTAGTCGAAAACGTTTTCTTTCTTAAAGAACCCGTTGCGGAATACCACGTCGCTGATGGGACGATGCTGTTCGCGTTGGTCGGCCGAGAGTTGTATGCCGGAACGTATCATGAAGTCGAACTTACTGCTTAGCTTCAGGTTGGCCGATACGGTAGAGACGACGTTATGTTTTTCCGAAGGATTCTCTGCTTCGTACAGCGTGACAAAGGGATTACCGATGTAGCTACTGTAAGGTTGCAACTGTTCAAGTCCTTCCTGGCCCTTTTTCCACATGGGGCGCAGCCAGTCCAGGTTTACGTTCGGATTCTGGAAGATGAGGAAGTAAGCAATGGAATTGCTGTTGTATCCCAATGCGGGAGTGTTGTTGATTTTACGATAAGTATAGCTCGTTTTGAAGTTGACACGTAAAGCACGTGAGATTTGTTGGGCTGCCGATACCATGGCCGATACGCGTTGAAAGCCGGTATTGGGCAATATCCATTCGTTTTTGGTATGTGTGATAGAGGCTCTCAGGTTGCCCCGGTCTGATTTTCCGGTCAACGCTACGGAGTTGGTCAGTGTATAACCTGTTTGAAACAGGTCTTTCCGGTTGTCTTTGTAAGCCACCCAAGGAGTCGCAGCATCGGCACGGCCTTGGTTCTCCGGAGAGTATTGATAGAACATCTGTCCTTCGAAACGCGGACCGAACGCGCTGCTGGTTCCACTGGTGCTGGGAGTTCCGTCCGGACCGGCACCGTATGAATAGTAATGTTGTCCGGCGTATGCCGTACCTTCCGCACCGATGTTTTTGGCTTGTCCTTGTCCGAATTCATATTGATAGTCGGGCCAACGCATGACGTTATCCATACTGACGTGGGCACTATAAGAAACGCCAAGCCCCTTCTTGGCACCGGCTCCCGATTTGGTGGTTACCATGATGACGCCGTTTGCTGCACGCGAACCGTACAAGGCTGTGGCACTGGCTCCTTTCAATACCTGGATACTTTCGATGTCTTCCGGATTCAAGTCTGAGAAACCATTGCCGTAGTCAACCGAGAGTTCGGCTGCATCGCCGGCTCCGTAGGCCATTCCCGGGTTGGTCATCGGGCTGCTCAGGGGAACTCCGTCTACGACTACCAAAGCATTATTGCCATTCGCATTCAGTGAAACATCTCCTCGCACGGATATCCGGCTGGTACTTAAAGGTCCTCCGGAAGAGATGATGCTCAATCCGGCCACTTTTCCTGTCAGAGCCGACGACCAGTTAGCCGGCATTGTACCGGTGATTTGGCTGCCTTCCACCTTCGTCGTGGCGTATCCCAAGCCTTTCTCGTCGCGCTTGATGCCCAATGCGGTTACCACTACCTCATTGATTTCTTCCGCATCTTCCTCCAAATGAACTTGGAGGGCTTTATTGGAATATTCGATTTCTTGTGTCTTGAAACCTACATATTTCACCTCCAGGCGGTCCTTGGCTGTCAGCGTCCGTTTGCTTTCGAACGAAAACTTCCCGTCCAAGTCCGTGATGGCTCCTTCTTGGCTGTTCTTTACCTTGATAGTGGCGCCCATTAACGGTTCACCCTTTGTGTCCGTCACTTGCCCTCTCACCAAGCTTTGAGCCTGTATGGCATGGGTCGTCAGGCTACTGATAGCCAGGATAGCCATGCTCTTGCCCAATCTCGTTAAAACTTTAGTTTCCATTTTTCTCTATTTGCTATATGTATTTGAGTCGTTTTCTAAATACACTGCAAAGGAACTAAAGTCTTTTTAAGACACTGTAACGTTCGTTTTAAATGTTGGTTGCAATGCTATGTCATTCCTGTTAATGCAAATAAAATCAGGTATATATGACATTTGAAAAAGAAAAAAGAGAAGTACGGGGAACTCCTTCCTCTACTTCTCTTTCTATTTATAGGTTGTGTGTTTTGTCTTCCTTATTCCTTGTAGCCCGCTATTTCAGCTATCTTTTTAGGGATTTCCGTGTTGTCGATACGTCCGGTGAATTCTTCGGCACCGACTCCTATGGCAAACACCGGAACAAAGCCGTTGGAATGTCCTCCGCTTTGCCATCCTACCATAGCTTTCCGAGCCATGAGTTGCCGTGCTGTAGAGGCAATGATGTTTTCGCTTTCATACAAAGTCTTCGTGTCTTTGGCCACTCCTTCACAGAAATTCTCGTATGCTTTTTTGAGTTGCTCCGTTTCCCGTTCATCCAATGGTATTTGAGACCAAAATCCGAAGTTATCCTGTAACTGCTTGCGTACGAAATCCCACGTGAACTTTTTGCCCTCTTTCTGGTGTTGTGCGGCTATCATTTTACTGAAGGCTCCCGCACTTTGTTTTTGGTATTTCAGCAGGTCGGTACGCAGTTCGTACTTACCTGTTCCCAAAACAATCCCTCCGGTCTCGTGGTCGGCTGTGATGATAATCAGCGTTTCGTCAGGATGCTGTTCATAGAACTCGTATGCCACTTTGATGGCATTGTCCATGTCTATAACCTCTTTAAAAGCTGTTGCCGCATCGTTGCTGTGGCAAGCCCAGTCGATTTTTCCGCCTTCTACCATTAAGAAAAAGCCTTTATTTTTACCTTTAGTCAGAAAGTCAATAGCACTTTCGGTGATTTGGGCAAGAGTCAGATCATTGTCTTTACGGTCGATAGCATAAGGCAAACAGGAAGGATTTGCTCCTTCTTCCTGTATCAATATCATCTTTTCGGCATTCTGGGATTTTGCTTTGTAATCATTGTAACCGCGTGCTACGGTGTAACCGGCTTCTTCGAAAATAGGGAAGATACTCGGAGCCTTTTTGTTGTCGAACGTAGTGGTTGGCTTTAGAAAACCACCGCCTGCATAGAAATCGAAATTAGCTTTTGGCAGGTCTAGAGCGATTTCGTAATACATATTACGATCCGGTTGATGAGCATAAAATGCAGCAGGAGTGGCATGGTCTACACTGACCGAAGTGGTGATACCTACTTTCTTACCGGCTTTCTTAGCCTTCTCGGCTACTGTTTGTATGGCATTTTTCTCTTCATTCACGGAAATTGCATGGTTGTAGGTTTTCTTTCCGGTGGCGAGTGCTGTACCTGCGGCGGCAGAATCGGTAACGGAATTTGTCGCGGAAAAAGTAGTGGCCATAGTAGCTACCGGAAATTGTGTAAACAGTAGTGGCTCAACACCGATACGCCCGTTTTGCAATTCGGCTTGGAACATCTCTGTGCCATTGACTTGGTTGACTCCCATTCCATCTCCGATGAAATAGAATACGTACTTTGCCTGACCGTTTGCAACAACGGAGATGAGGACAAAGAATAACGTGTAGATTAACTTTTTCATTCTTTTATATTTTTGTATAGAGTTAGTGTGGCACAAAGTTAATAAAAAACGGTGGAGATGCCGTAGCAAATCCACCGTTTCTTTATGTCATTTATATAACAATTATGCTTTCACACGTCCTACGTAGGAACCGTCGCGTGTATCAATTTCAATTGTTTCGCCTTCGTTGATGAATAACGGAACGCGTACTGTTGCACCAGATTCTACCGTTGCCGGTTTCAGTGTGTTGGTAGCTGTATCACCTTTCAGGCCCGGTTCTGTATATGTGATTTTCATCTGAACTTTGATAGGCATGTCTGCATAGAGTACAGTTTCTGTAGAAGCATCGGAGACAACGTCCAAAGTCATGCCTTCGAGCAAGAAGTCAACGCCGTTAATCAAATCGTGAGCGATAGGATGTTGGTCGAAAGTTTCCTGATTCATGAAGATATAATCATCTCCTTCTTTATACAAGAA
>ENA-OPDA01002202-OPDA01002202.1-human-gut-metagenome-genome-assembly--contig:-NODE-2202-length-11607-cov-3.379415_pt1 | contig 11607 bp, 10 predicted proteins | sample MGYA00241253_ERZ501486 | MGnify/ENA primary metagenome ERZ501486 (study PRJEB25962, sample SAMEA2042510) | human gut metagenome | biome: human gut; feature: human-associated habitat; material: faeces... | reverse complement strand
CAGATAAACAGTTTTATTTTTTTCAACTGTCTACCTAAAAGGGAGCATACCATTTATCTTCAGGAGTTCGTCTGCTCCGCAGCCTCACAAATAAGAATTTAACTACTTAAACAGTGGAGCCAATGCAGCAGCTAATTCATCCTTTGTTGCCTGAGCGTCTGCAAGATCCTTTCCAAGTGTAGTAAAATATGTCTTAATCTTAGGTTCTGTACCAGATGGACGAACAACAACAGTTGCGCCATTATCAAGACCGTATGTAAGTACGTTAGCAGCTGGAAGTCCAGTAGCCTCTGCATTCTTATAATCTGTTACGCTGACAACCTTCTTATCTCCGATAGATGTAGGTGGGTTATCACGAAGTCCCTGCATGATTCCAGACATCTTATCCATACCTGTAAGACCTGGGAATTCAAAACTGTCTACAACATTTAAGTAACGGCCATATTCAGCATAGATTTCTTCGAGTCTTTCTTTGATGGAGCTTCCGATGCTTCTGTAGTAAGCAGCCATTTCACAGATGAGCATGGAGCTGATTACAGCATCTTTATCACGAACGTAAGGTCCAGCTAAGTAACCGTAACTCTCTTCGAAACCGAAGATGAAGCGGTCTACTTCTCCAGCAGCTTCTAAGGAAGCAATCTGGTCACCGATCCATTTAAATCCTGTAAGTACACTTCTCATCTCTACACCGTAATGAGCAGCAACAGCGTCTGCAAGTGGTGTGGAAACGATGGATTTCACTGCGACAGCCTTCTCAGGAAGTGTGCCTAATTCTTTGCGGCCTGCACAGATGTAGTCAAGAAGCAGAACACCCATCTCATTACCTGTTACAAGTTCATAAGAACCGTCTGGACACTTCATAGCAATACCAACACGGTCTGCATCAGGGTCAGTAGCGAGCATAAGATCTGCACCAGATTCTTTTGCAAGATCAAGACCAAGCTTTAATGCTTCAAAAATCTCTGGATTAGGATAACTGCATGTTGTGAAGTATCCGTTAGGATATTCCTGTTCAGGAACGATAGTGATATCTGTGATACCGATGTCATTTAATACTCTTGTTACAGGAACAAGACCAGAACCGTTCAGTGGACTGTATACTAACTTAAGACCAGCAGTCTTGCAAAGACCTGGACGAACCTGACGTGCTTCGATAGCTTCATAGAACGCATTCTTACAATCATCTCCTACAAAACGGATGAGTCCCTGCTCAACACCTTCTGCGAAAGAAATGTATTTTGCCCCGGTAAGAACATCAGTCTTCTGAATCTCATCGTATACGATAGCGGCTGCATCATCAGTCATCTGGCATCCGTCAGGACCGTAAGCTTTGTAACCGTTATACTTAGCTGGGTTGTGAGATGCGGTAACCATGATACCTGCGTTACACTCATAGTAACGTGTAGCAAAAGAAAGTGCTGGAACAGGCATTAATGCATCGTAAATGCGAACTTTAATTCCATTAGCGGCGAGAACGGCAGCAGCAGTCTTGGCAAAAACATCACTCTTAATACGGCTGTCATAGCTGATAGCAACTGTCTGGTTGCCACCCTGTGTTTTGACCCAGTTGGCGAGACCCTGTGTAGCCTGACGTACTACATAGATGTTCATACGGTTTGTTCCAGCTCCGAGAACACCTCTGAGACCAGCAGTTCCGAACTTCAGTGCAACTGCAAAACGGTCTTTAATCTCGTCATCATTTCCCTCGATGCCGGCAAGCTCAGGATGAAGATCACTATCTTCTAAGTCAGCAGCAAGCCAGCGTTTGTACTCGTCTAAATACATATTGTAACTCCTTCCAATGTTAAATGTTAGTGCTTTAAAAAGCCTGTTTTATGTATCTAATTTTACCATATCAGGTACTATTTATCAAGATGAAATTATGTATACTTTTGGAAAAGAACACGAATCATTACAGATAAAAGAGAAAATGAATTGTACAGAAATACCATTGTCGTATATTTGAGAAAAATGTAATTTTTTCTTTACTTTGTAGTGGGAATCAAAAATATTTTTGCAGAAATTCAAAGAAATAGTTCGCAAACATAAGCCGTTCTGTGTTATTATATACAATATGTGACATTTGTGGTATCACGGAAGTCACAAATTAAAAAGAAAAGGAGAGTCCTTCTTATTTTAATAGTATAATGAAGTTTCATAAGGCAGATATTTAGAGAACGGTACATTAGAGAATCAGAGATATACTTGAGAAGTGTATATAGACGTATCATTGTTGAGAATTTTGAATGAAGTTAGAGCGTGTTTGAAAAATCATTCCAGCAATCTGTACACCTCAATTTATGGTATATTTTGACTTCATTTGGTTGACGTAGCCCGCTACGCCGCCCTCATTCAGGTAAAATCTCCCACAAATTGTGATGCACATCTTGCAGAAAGCATTTTTTAAACACGCTCTAGCGATACCTCATAAGTGTATGTAAAGCATGCGGATCTTACAATAAAAAAGAAATCGTTTCTGTTGACTAATTGTTGACGAACAGTAAGCCGGGAAATGGTTTTAAAAAGGCAATATTGCATGATAGATAGGCCAGACATTATGTCTGGCCTATTTTTTGTATATAGATTGTATTCGAAAAATGCTTTCTGGTTTTTACAATGCATTTTTTTAGAAGCAATCACAAAGCTGATTAATTTCCACATAAATAAAGAAGTAGTTGCATGAAATTATAAAGCTGACATAAAAGAAAGATGTACGGATAGCAAAGGGGGATTTTAAAAGTAACATTTGTTCTTGACCTTATATATTGCAAAATAGTAAAATAAAACTAGAAATTTTACAAAGTAAAAGAGGTAAAATACTATGGAGCATACGAAATTAACAGAGCTTTTGAATAAGGTTGCACAGGGAGAAGTCAGCGTCGAAAAGGCAGCGTTAGAATTAAAGACAGAACCTTTTGAAGACCTTGGTTTTGCCAAACTTGACCATCACAGAAAGATTCGTCAGGGAGCAGCGGAAGTCATTTATGGTGCTGGTAAGACTCCGGAACAGATTTTAAAAATCACAGAAGCTTTCCGTAAAAAAGGAGATAATGCTGTCTTGATTACAAGAATGAGTCAGGAAGCGGCCGATTTGGTTGGTGCCAGTCTCCCTCTCAGATATGATGCATTAAGCCGAACGGGTATCGTCGGAGAACTGCCAGAAAAGGATGGCAATGGAAAGGTAGTCATTGCTACAGGTGGAACCAGCGATTTGCCAGTGGCAGAAGAAGCAGCCCTAACGGCAGAAGTTCTCGGGAATGAAGTCGTAAGAATCTATGATGTCGGCGTAGCAGGAATTCATCGTTTACTGGCTTACTCTGAAGATCTGATGAGTGCACAGGTTATCGTTGTTGTTGCAGGAATGGAAGGAGCACTTGCCAGCGTAGTCGGCGGCCTCGCAGACTGCCCGGTAATCGCTGTACCGACAAGTGTTGGTTATGGAGCATCTTTTGGTGGTTTATCAGCTCTTTTATCCATGCTTAACTCCTGTGCCAGCGGAGTCAGCGTTGTAAACATTGATAATGGATTTGGTGCGGGATATATGGCAAGCATGATTAACCACGTATCCATGAAAAATGCAGAGAATTTGAATTGAGAAATGCATATAAAAAGATAAGAACATAAAGGAGTCAACAACAATGAAAACATTATATTTAGAATGTAACATGGGAGCTGCCGGAGATATGCTCATGGCAGCACTCACAGAATTAATGCCGGATAAAGATGCTTTTGTAAAAGAATTAAATGATTTGCAGATTCCACAGGTAAACATCGAGCGGACAACAATTGCAAAATGCGGTATTATGGGAACACATATGGTAGTGACTGTTAATGGGGAAGAAGAAAAAAGTATAGATGTTCCAATGCACGCACATACACACAGTCATGTTCATGAAGAACACGAACATACTCATGAGCACCATCATGAACATAGCGATGAGGAACATTTCCACGCGCATCATCATGAGCATTCGGACGAAGAATATAGCCATCATCATCACGAGCATGGTGATGATGCATGTAGCCACAATCATACGCATGAACACCATGAGGAGCATCATACTCACAGCCATGTTTATGAAGAACACGAACATACACATGAACACAGTCATGAAGGACATACACATGCACATGGACACAGCCATCACCATACCAGCATGAAAGATATTGAGCATATCATCGGACATCTGAACGTACCAGAAAAAGTAAAAGAAGATGCTATTGCCGTATATAAATTAATCGCAGACGCAGAAAGCCATGCACATGGCCGTCCGGTAGAAGAAGTACATTTTCATGAAGTTGGAGCGATGGATGCCGTAGCAGATATCGTAGGTGTATGCCTGGCAATTTATAAACTTGCACCAGAGCAGATTATCGCTTCTCCTGTCCATGTAGGTTATGGACAGATTCACTGTGCACATGGTATTCTTCCAATCCCAGCTCCGGCAACTGCACACATTTTACAGGGAATTCCTATTTATGGCGGAAGAATTGAAGGAGAACTCTGTACTCCAACTGGAGCAGCACTTTTAAAACATTTTGCCCAGTCTTTCGGACAGATGCCAATGATGGCAGTAGAACAGACAGGCTATGGTATGGGAATGAAAGACTTTACCGATGCAAACTGCCTTCGTGCGATTATCGGAAACACCGTAGAAGGACAGGAGCAGACAGGCTGTCACGGAGCAGTGCAGGAAATGGATTCCATCATAGAACTTTGCTGTAACCTTGACGATATGACACCAGAAAAAATCGGTTTTGTCACAGAACTTCTTATGGAAGAAGGAGCCTTTGACGTATATACAACCAATATCCAGATGAAGAAAAACCGTCCAGCCGTAATGCTTACCTGTATGTGTGCAAAAGAGGATAGAGAAAAATTCCTCACACTTATTTTAAAGCACACAACGACACTCGGTGTTCGTGAATATACCTGTAAACGCTATGGCCTGAAAAGAGAAATTAGAGAAGTAGAAACTATTTACGGAACCGTTCGTGTAAAAGCAGCCTCCGGTTATGGTGTTGCAAAAGAAAAGCCAGAGTATGAGGACATGGCACGAATCGCAAAAGAGAAAAAGATTTCTCTGGCGGAAATTGAAAAAGAGGTTTATAAGAATTTAAAATAGACACTTATTAATCTAAAAATAGAATTTTAGTCCAGCTCTCTTTAATTAGGAAGCTGGGCTTTTTGTATCTTCATTTCAAGAATGCCCAGCATTCTTCTGCGAGATGCGCGTCATGCAATGCATGATATACTTATTTCACTTATCTATTTGAGAAGGACTAAAAGGTTCTGACAACATAAATATTAAAAGTTTCTTCAGGAAAGTACTCGGCAATTAAATTACGATATTAAGTGTCGTAATCTATGTTAAAATAAAGAACGATATTTTATTTTGATACTTTGTAATTGACAGAGTGTCAAAATAGCTGTAAAGTATACTTGTAATGAGAAAATATTTCATTTCAGACTAAATATTATGAGAAAGGGATTGCGAACATGGAAAAATCAAAAGTTTATTTTACCGACTTCAGGGCAAAGTTAGGAGAGGGACTTCCACTCAAATTAAAGAGACTTCTGAAGAAGGCCGGAATCTCAGAAATTGATATGGAGAATAAGTTTGTAGCAATTAAGATGCATTTTGGTGAGCTCGGCAATGTAAGTTTTCTTCGTCCAAACTATGCAAAAGCAGTTGCGGATGTTATAAAAGAATTAGGTGGTAAACCATTTTTAACAGATTGTAATACGCTATATCCTGGAAGCCGTAAGAATGCTTTAGAGCATTTACAGTGTGCCTGGGAGAATGGATTTACTGCAATGACTGTCGGATGTCCTATTTTAATTGGAGATGGATTAAAAGGGACAGATGATATTGAAGTACCTGTAGAAGGTGGAGAATACATAAAGAGTGCCAAAATTGGCCGTGCGATTATGGATGCAGATATTTTTATCAGTTTAAGCCATTTTAAAGGGCATGAGACGACAGGATTTGGTGGTGCGATTAAGAACATCGGTATGGGATGCGGTTCTCGTGCTGGTAAGAAAGAGCAGCATACAAATGGTCAGCCAACGATTCACGAAGATATGTGTCGAGGATGCCGCCGCTGTATGAGAGAGTGCGCCAATAATGGTCTGGTCTTTGATGAAGAGACCAAGAAGATGCACATTGATGGAGCTAACTGTGTTGGTTGTGGAAGATGTATCGGTGCCTGTAATTTTGATGCTATTGAATTTGAGAACTGGGCAGCAACAAAGGACTTAAACTGCAGAATGGCAGAATATACGAAAGCAGTAGTAGATGGAAGACCAAACTTTCATATTTCTTTAGTTGTTGATGTATCTCCAAACTGTGATTGCCATGCAGAGAATGATGCACCAATCCTGCCGAATATCGGTATGTTTGCATCCTTTGATCCATTAGCATTAGACCAGGCCTGTGTAGATGCCTGTTTGAAGATGCAGCCACTGCCAAACAGCCAGCTTTCTGAAAATATGCATAAAGAAGGCTTTTGCGATCATCACGATCATTTCGAAAATTCCACTCCGGAATCTGAATATAAAACATGCTTAGAACATGCAGAAAAGATTGGCTTAGGAAGCAGAGAATACGAGCTTATTGTGATGAAGTAGTAATTTTATCTTGCTTTTTTCTGACAATAAGTGTATATTAAATACAATTGAACAACAGGGGAGCTTGTATTACAGGCTGAGAGGAAGGTATGACCTTCGACCCATTAACCTGATTTGGATAATGCCAACGTAGGGAAGCATAAAAGTTTTGTATAGTTTACGGGAAGTTACCGAATCGGTGGTTTCCTGTTTTTTTATGTAATTCATTTTATATAATCGGAAGTCACTTTTGAATCTCCTATTATGTGAAAACCCTTCAGGCAGAATTCTTTTCTTAGTCTACAGGAGGTGAAAGTGTGGTAAGAATCAATGGACAGGATTGTGAAAAAACAGGAATTTCTGTTTCAGATTACCTGGAACAGGAAAATTATAATGTGAAACATATTGTTGTGGAATATAATCTGGAGATTATTCCAAAAGAACGGTATGCACAGACAATTTTAAAAGATGGTGATGAGGTAGAAATCGTAAGCTTCATGGGCGGCGGCAGCAAATAAGTGTATACCGCCAAAAAGCTTATAAGAAGGCAGTAATGCATTTTTATGAAATGATAGCAAATGTATTTATGTCGAAAGTTTATGGTTTTACAAAGTAATTACTTAACTGCGAGAAATATGTGAGAAAGAAGGGCGTTTTATTATGAAGACAAAAGATAAATTAGTGATTGGTGGACATGAGTTTGATTCCCGTTTTATTTTAGGTTCTGGAAAGTATTCCATGAAGTTAATCGAAGCGGCTGTAAGAGATGCTGGTGCGCAGATTATTACGTTAGCAGTGCGCAGAGCCAACACAAAAGACCATGAAAATATTTTAGATTATATTCCAGAGGGTGTTACTCTTTTACCAAATACTTCCGGAGCGAGAAATGCACAGGAGGCGGTAAGAATCGCACGTTTGGCAAGAGAACTTGGCTGTGGAAACTTTGTAAAGGTAGAGATTATGCGTGACAGCAAGTATCTTCTTCCAGATAACCAGGAAACGATTAAGGCAACAGAAATTCTTGCAAAAGAAGGATTTGTTGTTATGCCATATATGTACCCAGATTTAAATGCTGCCAGAGATTTAGTGAATGCGGGAGCAGCCTGTGTTATGCCGCTTGCTTCTCCAATTGGCTCTAACAAAGGGCTTGCCACAAAGGAATTTATCCAGATTTTAATTGATGAGATTGATCTTCCAATTATCGTTGATGCAGGAATCGGTCGTCCGTCACAGGCATGTGAAGCTATGGAAATGGGTGCGTCAGCAGTGATGGCCAATACTGCTATTGCGACAGCAGGAGATGTCCAGGTTATGGCTGAAGCGTTTAAAAAGGCAATTGAGGCAGGAAGAAAGGCATATTTATCTGGTCTTGGACGTGTGCTTACAAGAGGAGCATCGGCTTCTGACCCACTGACAGGATTTTTGCATTAAATGATAACTTGTGAATTATCTCATTGATATTTAGTCAAATAACCTATCTGTTTTTTCATCAAACTGTGTTATTTATCTGAAAGTCAATGGGATAGCAAACCAGAGAGTGTTTGAAAAATCATTCCTGCAAATCAAATTGTAGTGAACATCTTGCAGGAAACATTTTTAAACACACTCTGGCAAGTTTGTAGCAATATAGAAAAATCAGCTTTGTAGAAAAGGTTTTTTAGGATTTTAGTAATTATAAAAATGTGAAAAGATTTACTGGAAAAGAGGTAGCAAAATGGAAAATCAGTTTTTAATTGATTCAGAATATTTATCAGCCGAAGCTCTGGAGAAAAAGCATCGTTTGGAAACAGACCCTTCTTCAAGAAAAAGTCATATGGAATATATGCCAGGAATGGAACAGATTACATCAGATGTTATGGAAAAAGTCATGAGTCAGATGAACTCTTATGATTATGAAAAATACACGGCAAAAGATGTAAAAGCAGCATTAGAACATGAAACTTGTTCTATCGAAGATTTTAAAGCGTTATTATCTCCTGCGGCTGCACCATTTTTAGAGCAGATGGCACAGAAAGCGAAAATAGAGACAAGTAAGCATTTCGGAAATACAGTATATTTGTTTACACCGCTTTATATTGCAAACTATTGTGAAAATTATTGCGTGTACTGTGGATTTAACTGTTATAACCATATTAATCGTATGCAGCTTAATATGGAACAGATTGCCCATGAGATGAAAGTAATTGCTGATTCTGGTATGGAAGAAATCTTGATTCTTACTGGAGAAAGCCGGGCAAAAAGTGATGTAAAATACATTGGTGAGGCATGTAAACTTGCAAGAAAGTATTTCCGCATGGTCGGTCTTGAAATCTATCCGGTAAATACCAACGAATATCGTTATCTGCATGAATGCGGAGCAGATTATGTCACTGTATTTCAGGAAACCTATGACTCCGATAAATACGAAACTTTGCATCTGATGGGACATAAACGAGTATGGCCATATCGTTTTGAGGCACAGGAACGTGCTCTTATGGCAGGTATGAGAGGAGCGGGTTTTTCTGCACTTCTTGGATTATCTGATTTTAGAAAAGATGCGTTAGCAAGCGCACTTCATGTTTACTATTTACAGAGAAAATACCCACAGGCAGAACTTTCCCTGTCCTGTCCAAGACTTCGCCCAATCATCAATAACGATAAAATTAATCCTTTAGACGTTGGTGAAAAACAGCTTTGCCAGGTATTATGTGCTTATCGCATCTTCCTTCCGTTTGTTGGCATTACCGTTTCCTCAAGAGAAAGCGAAATCTTCCGAAACGGCATTGTAAAAATCGCTGCCACCAAAGTTTCCGCTGGTGTCTCTACTGGAATCGGTGATCACGAAAGCAAATACACTGGAAAGGAGGAAGACGGCGAGCAGGGTGATGAACAATTTGAAATCAATGACGGAAGAAGCTTCCAGAAAATGTATGAAGATATTTCGGAAGAAGGCCTGCAGCCAGTCTTAAATGATTATCTTTATGTGTAAGCGAAGAAATCAAAATTCCACCAAAGATCTGAAGCAACAGCTTATAAAAAATAGAACTTGTCAAAACAAAGACTATCAAGGTAAAACCTTTGAAAAGAAAAATACAACAGGAGGAGAGTTCAATTCTATATTAAAAAATTCTGTAATAGAAAAATCAGATATCCTGTGTATTACAAATCGGAAACTTTGTAAAGATGACTTTTTAAAAAGAATCCAAATTATCGCAGCAGCGCAACCCAAAGCGATAGTATTAAGAGAAAAAGATTTATCAGAAGAAGCATATACAATATTAGCAGAAAAAGTAATGCATATTTGCGAGAAGTATAGCGTGCCATGTATCCTCCACAGTTTTGCAAAAGCAGCAATGGCCCTTAATGTAAAAGCAATCCATATGCCTCTGCCACTTCTTCGGAAAATGACTCCACAAGAAAAAAATCATTTTGAAATAATTGGTGCCTCCTGCCACTCTTTAGAGGAGGCAAAAGAGGCAGAAAGACTTGGATGTACTTACATTACTGCCGGGCATATCTTTCTTACAGATTGTAAAAAGGGACTACCGGGAAGAGGTCTTACATTTTTACAAAATATTTGTGAAAATGTATCTATTCCGGTGTATGCTATTGGCGGAATTTCCAATGAAAACATAAATGACGTTAGACAAACAGGAGCAGCAGGGGCATGTATAATGAGTGGCTTTATGAAATGTAATAATATAGCGGAAATTATATAAAATTTATGTAGAAGTGCCATAGATTTCTATGCGTATGCTGTAAATTTTCTTTACGAAAAGAAGGCGGATATTATGTGAATTTTTTATGCGATAGGTTCTTCCTTTTTTGCAGGTATCACAGCAATCCTTGCAAAGTGTGGAATTCGGAAGACAAACTCAAATGTGGCCACAGCAATCCGAACAATAGTTGTTCTTATATTTGCGTGGCTGATGGTGTTCGTTACAGGTGCAGAGGCAGGCATCAGTAATATTAGTAGTCGTACATTGTTATTCCTTGTATTATCTGGATTGGCCACAGGAGCCTCATGGTTGTGCTATTTCCATGCTCTGCAAAAAGGAGATGTTAATAAAGTTGTTCCGATTGATAAATCCAGTACGATTTTAACAATTTTATTAGCACTCATCTTTTTACAGGAAGGGCTTAGCCTTGGAAAAGGTGTCGGTATTGTTTTGATCGGTGTTGGAACAATGCTGATGATTACAAGAAAAGGAATGGCAAATCAGGAGAAAAGTTCCGATGGAAGCTGGTTTATTTACGCAGTCTTTTCCGCAGTATTTGCCAGTCTTACCGCAATACTTGGAAAGGCAGGTATCGAAGGAGTTGATTCTAATCTTGGTACAGCCATTCGTACAACTGTTGTCCTTGTCATGGCGTGGTTTATGGTTTTTGTGACCGGAGAACAAAAGAAAGTACGGACTGTCGAGAAAATAGAACTACTCTTTATCTGTCTGTCAGGACTTGCAACCGGAGCTTCCTGGCTATGCTATTACCGTGCATTACAAGAAGGACCGGCAAGTGTTGTTGTTCCGATTGACAAATTAAGCATGCTTATAACAATTGCATTTTCTTACATCGTATTTCATGAGAAGCTTACTAAAAAAGCAGCTTTTGGTGTTGTACTTATTACTGCAGGAACAATACTTCTGGCAATGATGTAAATAGGAATTTGCCGGGGTGAGTAACAGACGAAGTCTGAGAATCAAATCACAAATATAGATGGTTTGATTCTCGGACTTTTGTTTCTTGGCTACCCGAGCAAATTAGTGGAAAGATTAGTGGAAGAAGTCAGGAGAGATAGAAGTAATTCGGAAATTTAAATCTTTCAGGATTGATACAAAACCTAAAAAAAATCAAATTTTCAGCGTACTACAACAATAATTCGAGTCAATCCTTCAAAAAACAACTCCACAGAAAGCCAAAACCTTCTGGCGATTCCCCAAATCACTCCAACAATAAATAGCAATTTGCCTTCCACAGCCAAAGCACAGCCCCCGAAGAGAGTCTAACCCCTATATTTG
>ENA-OPDA01002201-OPDA01002201.1-human-gut-metagenome-genome-assembly--contig:-NODE-2201-length-11608-cov-2.282178_pt1 | contig 11608 bp, 11 predicted proteins | sample MGYA00241253_ERZ501486 | MGnify/ENA primary metagenome ERZ501486 (study PRJEB25962, sample SAMEA2042510) | human gut metagenome | biome: human gut; feature: human-associated habitat; material: faeces... | reverse complement strand
CAACTCTCAAGGCCATGGCTTCGGCCTATACGCTTGAGGATGTCCGCGCAGCAACCGCGGCGGCAACAGCTGAGGCTTACGTCAATCTGCGTGCAGCTGAGGCCAGTCTTGCCGTAACAAAGGCGTCATTGGAAACCTATCTAGAAACCGCCGAAACCGCTCAATGGCAGTTTCAGGCTGGCACTGGTTCGGCTTCGGAGGCTGAAGATGCTCTGATGCAGGTGGCGTCTTCCCGCGCACAAATTCCAACGCTTGAAAAAAACATCATTCAGTATAGGAACGCACTGATGCGTCTTACGGGTTGCCCCGTTGATGAGTTGGGACTGGAACCGACGGGCATCATTCCGGTGCCGCCGATGGGGGGCGCGGTGTCGATGCCTGCTGAACTGATTGAACAGCGTCCCGATGTACGAGCCGCTAAAGCAACAGCAGAAGCTGCGGTAAAAAATTTAAAAAGTGCCAAAAGCGATTTTTTCCCTACGCTTTCGCTTTCTGGAAATATCGGTACGACAGCAACGGCAGTGAGTGCTTTAGGGGCATCTGGAACTGGGGTCGCCGGTTTGGCTGCAGCACTGGCAATGCCGATTCTCAATTGGGGAAACCTCATCGCCGGAGAGGAAACGGCGATGGCGAATCTTCAGAGTGCAGTGGCGTCTTACCGTTCAACACTGTTGTCGGCATTGGAGGAAACAGACAATGCCCTAACGGCCATCCGCAGTGCTGAATATCGAAAGTGCGACCTTGAGCGAGCTGTATCTCATGCCCGTACGGCAGAAAAGCTTGCTCGTGATGAATATGGAGCAGGTATTGGCGAATACACGATGCTCCTCTCAACACAGCGATCGCTCCTTTCTGCACGTGAAAGCGAATTGAACAATCGTGCAGACCGAGCTAACAGCTACATCACGCTTTATCGCGCGCTCGGTGGAGATTGGGCTGTCAATCAAAGTGTTAGTAAATCTGCTGCGCCGACCGCTGCGGGCAAATAAGTAAAGGAATTGCGATGACTGACGCAAAGAAAAATGAAAACAGCAAGGCTGCGGTTGCAGAGCTGCTTGGCGAAAGAAAGCGCCCCTGGTATGTGCGCGCAGTGCCGGCGGCTGTCGTTTTGGCTCTCGCGGCTGGCGGTGGATGGTATTGGTGGCTTGGACAGCAACAGGGACCTAAAGCGAACTATGTGACACAGACCGCTAAGACAGGCAATCTGGATGTAACCGTTTCAGCAGACGGTACGCTTAATCCAATTCGCACTGTAACGCTTGGCTCTGAACTGTCCGGCATTGTTCGTAAAGTCAATGTTGACGTCAATGATGAGATCAAAACCGACCAAGTGCTCATTGAACTCGATACCCGCAATCTTGATTCCAAAGTGGCAAGCGCTCGTGCTTCATTAGCAAGCGCTGAAGCTAAGCTCGCGGAGAGCAAAGCAACGCTTAAGGAAGCTCAGGTGAAGGATAAGCGCCTCAAGGAGCTCAATAAACTTTCAGGCGGCAAGATGCCGTCTCGAACGGATCTGGATGCTCAGGAGGCTGCAGTAGCTACGGCTAAGGCCGCTGTAGAGGTTGCTAAAGCTACTATTGCGGATGCACAAGCGGCGCTCGAGACAGCGGAGACGGATCGTTCAAAGGCCAACATTAAGTCGCCTATTGACGGTGTGGTTCTCGCTCGTTCGGTTGAACCGGGTTACGCTGTAGCCGCCAGTTTGCAAGCTGTGGAGCTGCTGTCGCTAGCGACTGATCTGCGTGAACTTGAACTCAAGGTAAATGTGGACGAGGCCGACATTGGAAGCATTCAATCTGGACAGAAAGCCTACTTTACGGTTAGTGCCTATCCGGATAAACGTTTCCCGGCAACGCTGACAAAGGTGGCATACGGAGCGACAACGACGGAAAACGTTGTGACATATACGACTTATCTCAATGTTGATAATGCCGACCTGTTGCTGCGCCCAGGGATGACGGCTTCTGCAACCGTGACGACCGCGGAGCGTCGAAACGTGCTGCTCGTGCCGAATTCAGCGTTGCGTTTTACGCCACGCACTTCTGCCGTACAGGATTTTTCTGGAAGCGCGGCCACCATGTTTATGCCAAGAGGACCGCATAACGGCAGCTCAAAACGTGTTAAGGAAGATATTTCCGCTTCACAGAGTGTCCGTGAACGAACGGTGTACATCTTGCGAAATGGAGATGCTGTTCCGGTCAGCATCAAGACCGGTCTTACTGACGGTACGCGCACAGAAGTGATTTCTGGTGACCTCAAAGATGGCGATCAGGTAGTTGTCGATCAGCAGCGCGCTAAGTCTTGAGGAGACCGTCATGAGTGAAACACCGCTCATTGAATTTCGCGGCATCGGCAAGCGATACGGTACCGGTGAAGCGGCCTTTGTCGCCTTGCATCACATTGATCTGCAGATTCAGCAAGGCGAATTTGTCGCCATTATGGGGCCGTCCGGCTCGGGCAAGTCCTTCTTTACCAACCATATGGTGAGGCAATATTACGAGCAAGGGACACACGTGCTATTGGTGGATACGGGCAACTCCTACCAGGGGCTGTGCAACCTGATCCACGCGAGGACACACGGCGAGGACGGGATTTATTTCACCTACGAGGAGGATAATCCCATCGCCTTCAATCCTTTCTATGTGGAAGACGGAATTTTCGACATCGAGAAGAAAGAGTCCATCAAGACGCTTATCCTTACCCTGTGGAAGCGTGACGACGAGCCGCCGACACGTGCCGAGGAGGTGGCACTATCTAATGCGGTCAATCTTTTTCTGGAGAAAATCCGCAGGGACAGCAGCATAAAACCCTCCTTCGATACCTTCTATGAGTTTATCCGTGACGAGTATCAGGATATCCTGAAAGAGAAGCGAACCCGTGAGAAGGATTTTGACGTGTGGGGATTCCTGAATGTGCTGGAACCTTATTACAAGGGTGGCGAATACGACTATCTGTTAAACTCCGAAAAGCAGCTTGATCTGTTGTCCAAACGCTTCATTGTCTTTGAGTTGGACAATATCAAGGACAACAAGGTACTGTTCCCGATTGTCACCATCATCATTATGGAAACCTTCATCAACAAGATGAGAAAGCTGAAAGGTATTCGCAAAATGATTCTGCTGGAGGAGGCATGGAAGGCCATCAGCAAGGAAGGTATGGCGGAATATCTGAAGTACCTTTTCAAGACCGTCCGAAAGTTTTTCGGAGAGGCTGTTGTCGTTACCCAAGAGGTGGAAGACATCATTTCGTCACCCATCGTCAAGGGAACCATCATCAACAACAGCGACTGCAAGATTTTGTTGGACCAGAGGAAGTATGTCAACAAGTTCGATGAAATCCAGTCCCTGCTGGGTCTGACCGACAAGGAACGTGCCCAGATTCTCTCCATCAACATGGCCAACAGCCCGTCCCGCAAGTACAAGGAAGTGTGGATAGGTCTCGGCGGAACACAATCGGCGGTCTATGCCACCGAGGTCTCGCCGGAAGAGTACTACACCTATACGACCGAGGAGACGGAAAAGCTTGAAGTAATGCGGCTTACCCGGAAGCTGGGTGGCAATATCGAGCTGGCAATCAAGCAGCTGGCCGAGAGCAAGAGGAAAAAGTGAAATCATTTATCAACCCATTAAACTTCTGAATCTATGTATAGCGATCTGGAATCTAATGAAAGCAAACGCCGTGAGGTCGTGTCATCCCTCTACTGGTCCCTGATGCAGGGCTGGAATATTCCTCTTTCCATACAGGAGTATTACGGACTCACGGAGGATTACCGTCTGTTCCATCAGCTTGAAGGGATGGCTCCTGACGAATACCTGCGGAAGAGGCAGACGGGGGAAGTACCCGACATTCTGGAGGTGGATGCAAGACTGACACATGTGGTGGAGAAGATTTTTGAAAGTGTGTGTCCCCGTCCTCCGGCTGAATACCTCGACAAGCTGAACGGGGAACTGGAGAGGCTGGGCAGTATTGCCGTCTCGCCGGATTCCGTACATGACCCGATACATATCCGTCCGGATTTTCTCGTGAAATACGGCATTGACAGGAGCAGTCCGGAGGATGTGATACGGAAACAGGCGGAGAAGGCTTACCGGGAACTGGATGCCCGATTTGTCAGGATGACCGGCAGACGTCCTTATGCGGACGAGTTCTTCAGGAATATCAGGCCTGCCCGCACGGTCTCCTCGGAAACAACACTGCGGAGGAAACCGCACATCAACGTCCGTCCTAAGCCGAAAGACCGCAAGATGGGACTCTGAACTAACGGAAAAGATTTATTAACCATTAAAGATTAACGACATGAAGAAAAGAATTCTGACAGCCTTATGCTGTATCTGCCTCCTTTCGGCAGGCAGGGCACACGCCCAATGGGTAGTGACCGATCCCGGGAATCTTGCCCAGGGCATCATCAATGCCGCCAAGAACATCGTCCACACGTCCTCGACGGCTGGCAACATGCTCAACAATTTTCAGGAGACGGTCAAGATTTACAAGCAGGGCAAGGAGTATTATGACGGCCTTAGGAAAGTGAAGAATCTGGTACGCGATGCCCGCAAGGTGCAGCAGACCATCCTGATGGTCGGCGACATCACGGAAATCTATGTGACCAGTTATGAGCGTATGCTCAGTGACCCTTATTTCACCCCTGAGGAACTGAGTGCCATCGCCCTCGGCTACACGAAGCTGCTGGAGGAGAGTGCCAATCTGCTGACGGACCTGAAGACGGTGGTCAACGAGAACGGCCTTTCGATGAACGACAAGGAACGTATGGACATCATCGACCGTTGTTATACCGACATGCTGCAATACCGCAGTCTGGTGCAGTACTATACCAACAAGAACATCGGCGTGTCGTACCTGCGTGCCAAGAAACAGAATGATCTTGACCGTGTGATGGCTCTGTACGGTTCACCCAACGAACGCTACTGGTAATTTCAAGGAGGATTGCTTATGGTATTGTTGGTTGTGAATTTTGACAATCTGCACCAGATCCTGCAAAGTCTGTACACGGACATGATGCCGCTCTGTTCGCAGATGACCGGCGTGGCCAAGGGCCTTGCCGGATTGGGAGCCCTCTTTTATGTGGCGTATCGTGTCTGGCAGTCACTGGCCAGGGCCGAACCTATTGACGTGTTCCCTTTGCTGCGTCCGTTTGCTCTGGGTATCTGCATCATGTTTTTTCCGACCATCGTGCTGGGTACGCTCAACAGCATCTTGTCACCCGTCGTGACCGGAACGCACAGGATTCTGGAGACGCAGACCTTTGACATGAATGAGTATCGGCAGCAGAAGGACAAGCTGGAGATTGAGGCGATGAAACGGAATCCCGAGACAGCCTATCTGGTCGACAAGGAGACTTTTGACAACAGGCTGGACGAGCTGGGTGCGTTTGACGCTATAGAAGCCTGCGGGATGTATGTGGACCGCGCGATGTACAACATGAAAAGGGCCGTACAGAATTTCTTCCGGGAACTGCTGGAACTTCTGTTCAATGCGGCGGCGCTGGTCATCGACACGCTGAGGACATTCTTCCTGATAGTCCTTTCGATACTCGGTCCGGTTTCTTTCGCCATCTCCTGCTGGGACGGTTTCCAAGCTTCTCTCAGCCAGTGGTTCGTCCGCTATATCAGCATCTACCTTTGGCTTCCTGTCAGCGACCTGTTCAGCAGTGTGCTGGCGAGAATCCAGGTGCTGATGCTACAGAGGGATATCGAGCGGCTTTCCGATCCGGATTTCATCCCCGACAGTTCAAACGCGGTTTACATCACTTTCCTCATTATCGGCATCATCGGGTATTTCACCATACCGACCGTATCAAACTGGATTGTGCAGGCCGGAGGCGGTGCAGGCAACTACCTCAAGAATGTGAACCAAAGGGCATCCCAGGCCGGTTCCCTGGCGGCTGGTACGGCAGGAGCAGCGGTGGGAAACATTGCCGGAAGGCTTATCAAGTAATAACAGTATAAAACATTTACAGAATGGAATTCAAATCATTGAAGAATATCGAGACCAGCTTCCGACAGCTGCGTCTGTTCGGGATTGTCTATCTGTGTGTATGCACGCTACTTGTGTTTTTTTCCGTATGGAAGGCTTACACTTTTGCGGAAGCGCAACGGGAGAAGATCTATGTCCTGGATGAAGGAAAGTCGTTGATGCTGGCCCTTTCACAGGACTTGGAGCAGAACCGTCCGGTGGAGGCAAGGGAGCATGTCAGGAGGTTCCATGAACTGTTCTTTACGTTATCCCCTGACAAGAGTGCGATTGAGGGTAATATCCAACGGGCCATGTTCCTCAGTGACCGTTCTGCCTATGCCCATTATGTGGATTTGGCAGAGCAGGGATATTACAACCGGATCATTTCGGGAAACATGAGCCAGCGGATTGGGATTGACAGTGTCAGGTGCGATTTCAATACCTATCCGTATGAGGTCGTGACCTATGCGAAACTCTCCATTATTAGGGAGAAGAGTGTGACCGAACGCAGCCTTGTCACACGTGGCAGGCTGCTGAACTCCACCCGTAGCGACAATAATCCGCACGGCTTCATCCTCGAAGCCTTCCGTGTGGTGGAGAACAGGGATATCAAAGTGTATGACCGTTAAAATTTTGAATGTATGAAACAAATGTTTGTAAGAATCAAGGAAACCGTTGCAGAAAAGCTTCGGGGTTTGTGTGCCGGGCTTTCTCCGGAAAAGAGAATGTTGACAGTCATCGTGCTGGCTGTCCTGTTTGCTCTCGGAAATTTCTATCTGATTTTCCGCGCCATCTATGACATCGGGCGGGAAGATGTACAGCGGGACATCATTGAGATAGCCCCGTTGGACATTCCGGATATCGTTCCTGCCGATACACTCCCGGATAAAAGGGTGCAGGAAATGGAAGAGTTTTTTAACCGATTCAATCAGAAAGAAAATGAGTAATGATATTAATAAATTAAAACAGAGGCTGGAAATCAGGAAATACCTGGTTTTTGCCGGGATGTTCCTTCTCTTCCTCGGTGCGACGTGGCTCATTTTCGCACCGTCCGAAGAGGACAAACAAAAGGAGGAGAAAAATGCGGGCTTCAATACCGAACTGCCTGACCCGAGAGGAGCCGACATAGAGGAAGACAAGATTGCCGCCTACGAGCAGGCTGACATAAAGCGCAAACAGGCGGAAAAAATGCGTACACTGGGAGACTTCTCAGGTGTTGCGGATGAAAACTCCGGAGCTGTCGTGGCATTGTCATCGGATGCGGATACCAAGGATGGCAGTCCACGTGCAAGTGACAGTAGGAATGAAGCCCGCTCTTCATCCGTCTCCGCCTACAATAACATCAACAGGACTCTCGGCAACTTTTACGAGTCACCGCAGGAAGACCCGGAAAAGGAGGCGTTGAAAGCCGAGGTGGAACAACTGAAGCAGACGGTTGCCGCACAGAATGCACAGCCGGGTTATGAGGAACAGGTGGCACTTTTGGAAAAGTCCTACGAGCTCGCAGCCAAATACATGCCGGGTAATGGCGGCAAAAGGATGGACAGCCGCCCGGAGGATGAAGAAGCCGGACGGGATGGAAACATGAAGGCCGTTCCCGTCGGGCTGGTCTCCACTCCCGTGGTTTCATCGTTGCCGCAATCGGTCCGGGATTCCGTGCCATTAACGGGAAGGAGATTGGCGGAAAAATTCCATACCCCGATTGGTCACAGGGATGAAAAAGACGTGAGGAATACCATACGGGCCTGCGTGCATGGCGACCAGACCATTATCAGCGGACAAAGCGTGCGTCTCAGGCTGCTGGAGGCCATGCGTGTGGGAAGATATGTGCTTCCCCGCAATACCCTGCTGACCGGTGAGGGACGTATCCAGGGCGAGCGGCTTGGCATTGAAATCCTGCAGGTCGAATATGACGGCAATGTCATTCCCGTGGAACTGACCGTGCTGGACAGTGACGGACAGGCCGGGATATTCATTCCCGGTTCGACGGAGGCGAATGCGGTAAGGGAAGTGGCCGCCAACATGGGACAGAATCTCGGCACGACCATCTCCATCACCAACCAGTCGGCAGGCGACCAGCTTCTCTCCGAGCTTGGACGAGGGGCCATACAGGGCGTGTCGCAGTACATCTCCAAAAAGATGCGCGAGGAGAAGGTACACCTCAAATCAGGCTACGGACTGATGCTTTATCAGAACAACAATCAATAACCCATTAAAACAGTAAAGACATGAAAAAGATTCTTTTGATGCTTGCCCTCGCAGGCGGCGTTGCAAGTGCACATGCACAGTCGGCTGATACCACGGCCGTAAATGATTTGACCCTGAAGGCGGATATCTATCCGCAGCAGGAGGACGGCGACCTCTATCACGGGCTGTCCAGAAAGCTCACCTTTGACCGGATGATTCCGCCTTACGGTCTGGAAGTGACGTATGACAAGACGACCCATATCATCTTTCCCTCGGCTGTCCGTTACGTGGATCTCGGTTCTCCGAATCTGATCGCGGGCAAGGCGGACGGTTCAGAGAATGTAATCAGGGTAAAGGCTACCAGAAAGAACTTCCGTGAGGAGACCAACATGTCCGTGATTACCGAAAGCGGAAGTTTTTACACCTTCAATGTGAAGTATGCCGACGAGCCTCTGCTGCTCAACATCGAGATGGCCGATTTTATTCATGACGGCAGCGAGGTGAACCGCCCGAACAATGCCCTTGACATCTACCTGAAGGAACTCGGCAGCGAGTCGCCCAAGCTGGTACACCTTATTGCCAAGGCCATCCACAAGGATAACAGACGCCACATCAAGCATATCGGGAGCAAGGCGTTCGGCATCCAGTACCTGCTGCGCGGGCTCTATACCCATAACGGGCTGCTCTATTTCCACACCCAGGTGAAGAACACGTCGAACGTGCCTTATGAGGTGGATTTCGTGACGTTCAAGATTGTGGACAAGAAGGTACTCAAGCGCACGGCCATCCAGGAGCAGGTGATATTTCCACTGCGTGCCTACAACTATGCCACGGCTGTCGCCGGAAAGAAGGATGAGCGTACTGTCTTTGTCTTCGACAAGTTCACCATTCCCGCCGACAAGATGCTGGTGGTGGAGATGCACGAGAAGAGCGGAGGCCGTCACCAGACCTTCACCGTGGAGAGTGAGGACATCGTGAGAGCGAGGGTGATCAATGAACTTAAAGTGAAATGACCATGAAGAAGTATTTGTTTCTTTTTGCCGTATGCGTATCGCTTGCCCTGTCATCGGGGCAGGCATACGCCCAGCGTTACCTTACCGGAATGAAGGGCGTGGAACTCAGGGGAGGCTTTGCCGGAAACCTGAAATCACCGGTTGACTGGTACACGGGTTTTGCCGTTTCGGGATATACGAAAAAGGCCAACCATTGGGTGGCTGGCGTGGAATACCTGCTGAAGAACTACGGCTATCGCGGGACTTCCGTCCCACGGGCCCAGTTTACTGCCGAGGGCGGCTATTATTTGAAGTTCCTGTCCGACCCGGCGAAGATATTCTTCCTTTCTGTCGGCGGTTCCGCCCTGGTGGGATATGAAACGTTGAACTGGGGAGAAAAGGTTCTGTATGACGGTTCCATGCTTCTTGACAGGGATGCCTTTGTCTATGGCGGAGCCCTGACGTTGGAACTGGAAAGCTATGTGACGGACCGTATCGTGCTGCTTGCCCATGTGCGCGAACGTGTGCTATGGGGCAGTTCTCTGGGAAAGTTCACGACACAGTTCGGGCTTGGAGTCCGTTTCATCTTCAATTAGACGCCTATGGATATAGAGATGATCAGAGGCATTCCCATTGAGGAATTCCTGTCCCGTCTGGGACAGGAGCCGGTCAGAAGGCACGGCGACGAATGCTGGTATCTCTCCCCGTGCCGTGAGGAAAGGACACCTTCGTTCCATGTGAACACCCGTAAGGGCGTATGGCATGACTTCGGCACCGGGCATGGAGGCGACATCTTCACCCTTGCGGGGGAACTTTCAGGAAGCGACGGCTTCATGGCGCAGGCGAGGTTCATCGCCGGAGTATATGGAGGAACAGTCCCCGAATATGCCGGACAGAAAAGAGAAAAGGAAAGTGTCAGGACAGAAAAGCGCAAGGAGCCCTCCCGCTTCGAGGAGGTGGTTTGCGGTCCCTTGCGCTGTAATGCCCTGCTCGGCTATCTGAAGGGACGCGGCATACCTGCGGAAATTGCCCGTGCAGAGTGCGAGGAAGTACGGTTCCGGCTGTACGGCAAGCGGTATTTCGCCGTCGGCTTCCCGAATGTGGCTGGCGGATATGAAATCCGCAGCCGTTTCTTCAAAGGATGCGTGCCTCCGAAGGATGTGTCGCCGGTCAAGGCGGAAGGCTCTCCGGCTGACTTGTGCAGCGTATTTGAGGGCTTCATAGACTTCCTTTCCGCCGCCACGCTCGGATTGGAAACGGGTGACTGTCTTGTGCTGAACTCGGTTTCCAACGTGGAAAAGGCGATGAGGTATTTAGGCGGTTACGGGCGCATAGACTGTTATCTTGACCGTGATGAATCCGGACGGCGGACGTTGGAAACGCTGAAAGGACACTATGGGGAACGTGTCTGCGACCGTTCCGCCCTCTATGATGGTTGCAAGGACTTGAACGAGTATCTACAACTGACAACGAAAAAATAAAAATAACAATAACTTAAAAATCAAAGGACAATGAACATACTGAACAACAAGAACAAGAGAACATCCATCTTCAAGGCGTTGGCACTCTGCCTGTTCGCCGCCATGTTGCTCACGCTCGCATCGTGTGACGATGACATGGACATCCAGCAATCCTATCCCTTCACAGTGGAAACCATGCCCGTGCCTAACAAGGTAACGAAGGGGCAGACGGTGGAAATCCGCTGTGAGTTGAAAAAGACGGGCGATTACGCCAACACCCTATATACCATCCGGTATTTCCAATTCGAGGGAGAAGGAACATTGAAAATGGACAACGGCATTACGTTCCTGCCCAACGACCGCTACCTGCTCGAAAACGAGAAGTTCCGGTTGTACTATACGTCAGAGGGTGAGGACAGGCACGATTTTATCGTCGTGATAGAGGACAATCTGGGTAACTCCCATGAACTTACATTCGATTTCAACAACGGTGATGGTGGTAGCGGAGATACGGAACGCACCGAGGATACGGAAGGAGATGGCAAGTGACAGGCTGCACCGGCTTCCTGCACGGATATTTGTCAAAATCTATGAGACATAATATCCTGTTGCTTCTGTTTCTGCTTCCTTTCATCGGAAATGTATCCGCTCAAACGAAGGACAAGAAGAAGGCGGAAAGCATCCGGGACTTGCCACTTTTTGAAAGGGCGGTCAGGTGTACGCGTCACTTCGAGGGATGGCATTCGGAGAAACATCACCCTTATGTAGGTTGGGGACATCGGCTTCAAAAAGGAGAGGCATATTCTGCACGGACAATGACAAGGCGGCAGGCGGATGCGATTTTACGGGAGGATTTGCGGAAGTTCTGTGCCATGTTCCGCAGGTTCGGGGCTGACAGCCTGCTGCTCGGTACACTGGCTTTCAATGTCGGACCGGCGAAGTTGCTGGGCGGCAGGCGTTATCCCAAGAGCAAGCTGATCCAAAAATTGGAAGCGGGCA
>ENA-OPDA01002193-OPDA01002193.1-human-gut-metagenome-genome-assembly--contig:-NODE-2193-length-11634-cov-1.776060_pt1 | contig 11634 bp, 8 predicted proteins | sample MGYA00241253_ERZ501486 | MGnify/ENA primary metagenome ERZ501486 (study PRJEB25962, sample SAMEA2042510) | human gut metagenome | biome: human gut; feature: human-associated habitat; material: faeces... | reverse complement strand
CAGTTCGATCCTGTCATCGCCCACCAAAGAAAAAAGCAGCCTTTCCGGTTGCTTTTTGCATATTAAAGACAAAAATAGTATTTTTCTGTATTGACGGCATATAAGTCCTGTTTATTACGTATTCAACCTGCTTATTGCCTGTCAAAAAATAAGTTCAGGAAAGATTATGTAAAGAGAATTTTTTTAAGTGTCTCTTTATGTTAAAATAAGGAGCAAGATGTTTTCCTTGACCGCAATTTGAAAAAATTATACTTTTCTAATTACTATTATATAAATAAAAACTATGTTATAATAACGAAATTACAGGCTACAAATAAGTCGATTATAGGGGGCGCTTGTGCGTTTCCTTTTTTCGTGCAGGAGGTATTATGTACGATACATTTAAGGAACTGGGCCTTGTTCCTGAAATCATGAAGGCTATTGAAGATATGGGATTTGAGGAGCCCACTCCTATCCAGAAAGCATCTATTCCCGCGGCGATGGAGGGGAAGGATCTGATTGGACAGGCACAGACCGGTACGGGCAAAACAGCGGCATTTGGTATTCCGATTCTGGAAAAGATTGACATGACAGAAAAAGGCCCGCAGGCTATCGTGCTTTCGCCAACGAGAGAATTGGCCATCCAGTCTGCGGAAGAGATGAATCGGCTTGCCCAGTACTTGCCGATTCATGCATTGCCTATTTATGGCGGACAGGATATCGAAAGACAATTTCGCGCGCTTCGCAAGAAGCCGAATATTATTGTGGCGACACCGGGTCGTCTTATGGACCATATGAAGAGAGGAACCATTGATCTGTCCCATGTCCAGATTCTTGTTCTTGATGAAGGCGATGAAATGGTGGATATGGGATTTATTGATGATATCCGCACTATTTTAGCGGGGATGCCTGAAGAAAGGCAGACGATGTTTTTCTCTGCTACCATGCCGGCACCGATCAGAGAACTGGCGGAATCTTTCCTTCGTGATCCTGTGCTTGTGAAGATTAAAGCGGCTACGGTTACAATTGACCTGGTGGAACAGGAATATATCGAATTGCCGGATATGCAGAAGTTCGATTGTCTTTGCCGGCTGCTGGATATGGAGAATCCTGAACTGGCCATTGTTTTTGTTCGGACGAAACGCCGTGCCGACGAGGTGACGGAGGCGTTGAAAAAGCGCGGGTATATGGCAGAAGGTCTTCATGGCGACTTGTCTCAGCAGAAACGCGATGCAGTCGTCCGCCAGTTTAAAGAAGGCACAATTGATATTCTTGTGGCTACTGACGTGGCAGCACGAGGATTGGATATCAGCGGGGTAACCCATGTATATAATTTTGATATGCCCCAGGATTCTGAAACGTATGTGCACCGTGTAGGCCGTACGGGACGGGCGGGACAGACTGGTTTGGCCATGACTTTTGTTGTTTCCAGAGAAATTGGGCAGCTTCATGATATTGAACGCGCCATCCGACGCAAAATCAGAAGAAAGAGTGTTCCTACGCTGTCTGACGTCATTGAAGGAAATCAGCGGATTGCTATTGAGAATCTGCAGGAAGCGTCCCGGGGGACCGGCCTGGAAGAATATCGTGAAAATGCGGAAGAACTTCTGAACCATGTGGATGCGGTATCTTTAGTTGCGGCGGCAATTAAACTGCTCACAAAACAGCCTGATGTGACACCTGTAAAGATTACGGAAGAACGTCCGCAGTTTAAGAAACGCAGAAGCTCCGGCGGCAAACGCTCTTTTGGCGGAGAAAGACGCGGCAGACGATTACAAGGGCATTCCCGTGATAAAAATTATGAAAGTGAAAAGCGGGATGGCAGGTATAACGGACATCGTTCCCGTCCGCAGGAAAGTAGAAAAAGGGAAAAGAGCAATATGCATGAGTCCAGTTTTAAACCATACTTTAAGAAAAATTGAAAAGCAATATAAAAGGAGGCGTCATAGTAAGCGCTTCCTTTTACGTTGCTCAGCCATTTGATAAAAGAGAATTTTTCAGATGGATATAGGTGTCGGTATAGTAAGGGGCTATTTGCGATTCACGGAGATCATAGCCGTAAGGACGGCGGCTGACGGCAAGCAGGGGGGGCGCCTGTATGCGCTTGGCAACGGCAAATCCTGCAAACAAATTCCACCATTTTTCCAAATCGGTGATAAAATCGTGATGTGTTTTGAAAATAGATTTGATGGATACAGGAGTTCCCAGTTTCTCTTCCAGACAATTTTTACTGTACCAGGTAAGAATCTCTTCCGGTGTTATCCGATTCCATGGTTCAATAAACGAGCGGAAGAGAAAATCATGGTATTCATAAATAAGGGGATCCCCCAATCCTTTTGTAATGTCCTGATTTTCGGAAAGCTCAGCGCTTGGCCTGACGGTAAATATTTCATCAGGAATCATGTTTTTATCGAAATATCTGTTCAGAGTTCTGCCGAGCGCGTATACCTGATGCTTCCAAAGGTCGGCTGTAGCGGCAAGAGCGCCGGACAGATCGCCATAGAGCGTACCGTAACCGACGGTTAATTCGGTTTTGTTTGCGTTGCAGGTAAATATGCCGCCAAAGGCGGAAGAAAGCGTGGCGAGGATACGGGTGCTTCTGTCACGGGCTTGTATATTTTCTTTCATAAAACCGTTTTCATGTCTGACGGAGAAGGAATTTGCAAATCGTCAATTTGAGAAACTGTTTCATTGATAAAAGAATCGATAGGGAGTTCCACAAAAGGAGCTTCCAGATTTTCGGCAAGCCGCCGCGCCAGATTTTTTGTGGTTTCCGAATTGAACCGTGTCGGCGTGTTCACTAAAAGGAGATTTTCCGCAGGAAGAACCGAGCGGTACAGTGCGGCGTTGACCGCGGAATCGATGCCGCCTGAGATGCCGATGACCACCCTGCCTGCATGAATGGCGGATAAAAATTCTTTCAACCCATAGCGGAGAGCAGGCAGCAACATATCTCCCGCAAACGGTTTCATTTCTTTTTCTGCAGCCAGTTTTTTTGCGGCAATATCAAAAGAAAAGCAAGAACGCTCCGCCTGATAAGGGACTGCTTCGGCAAGAAGTGTACCTTTCGGATCGTAGGCGGCAGTCATGCCGTCATAGGTATAGCAGTCTTTTCCATTGTTTTCCAGTCCTCTTCTATTGATGTAGAGCATAGGGCAGCCGAGGTGGGAAAGCGAGGCAGAGAAGAGACGGTGTCTTTTATCATTCTTTTCCAAGGTGAATGGCGAGGCGGACAGATTGAAAAGAATATCGATATTTTTTTCTGAAAGGATTTCCATAGGGGACAGCCGTGCGTTTTCATCCCAGCTGTCCTCGCAAAGAACAATGCCTGTGCGGAGAGTTTCCTGCCTGATGGTAAATGTAAAAGGCGCAAGCAGGGAAGATACGGATTGATTTTCTTCGGCAGCCAGCTCAGGAAGGCTTGTAAAGTGGCGTTTGTCATCAAATTGCCTGTAATCAGGGAGCAGCGTTTTAATAGTATAAGATAACCCTCTGTCATTTTTTAAGAACTGTCCATTGCAGGCGGCGAAAGCAGCATTATACTTCCTTACACGGCCATCATTATTCTTTTTTTTCGGGTCAACGGCTATATTGCCGAAGATAACAATAATGTTTTCTGCCGCATCGGCGATTTTCTGACCGTACCGCTCACATTCACGAAGGAAAGCATTCTGTTCCCACAGGTCGCCGATCATGTACCCTGACAGGCAGAGTTCGGGAAAGATCAGGATGTCAGTGTTTTGCTTTCGGGCGTTTTGTATTTCTCTTTCCATCTGTTCAAAGTTGGCGCGGATATTTCCCGGAATAACGGATAACTGCACCGTAGAGATACGGATCATTGGTGTGCCTCCTCTATGTTCTATTAATTTCTATTGTACAGAAGCAATTCTTTTGTGTAAATGAGAGGGGGTGTTATATAATAAAAATATACAGGAGCAGATGCTATGGCATTGTATAGAACGTATTCGGATTATCTGAAAGAAAAATATAATGAGAAAGTTTATAAGATTCCGATTGCCCTTCCCGTGACTTGTCCGAATCGAGACGGTACATTAGATAGTGACGGGTGCATTTTTTGCGGTTCTATTCGGGCGGACTATGAAACAAAGGCGGTGGGAATGGAAATCACTCGCCAGATTGATCGGAGTATTTCCCATGTGGGACCGAAATATAAGGCAAAAAAATTCATTGCTTATTTTTTGAATTTCACAAATACCTATATGCCGCTTTCCCGATTCAGATACTGTGTGGAGGAAGCCTGCGGGCATCCTGATATCGTAGGACTTGCGGTTTCCACAAGACCCGATTGTATCCATGAGTCGTACCTGGAGGCACTCAGAGAGGCCCAGGGGAAATACGGGACGAATATCACGGTAGAGCTTGGGCTGCAAAGCGTAAATCCCCACACGCTTCTTAAAATAGGACGATGCCATACGGTGGCAGAGTTTATTGATGCGGCTCTTCAAATTGGCAGGTATCATTTTGATTTATGCACGCACATCATTGCTGATTTGCCGTGGGACGACCGTATCGATGTGGAAGAAGCGGCAAAACTGGTTTCGGTTCTTCCAGTCACGGAAATAAAAATACATTCTCTCTACATTATTAAAGGAACGAAATTGGCGAAGATGTATGAAAAAGGGGATATAAAACTTTTACCCCCTGAAGAATATGCGGAAAGAGTTGTTCTGATTTTATCCATGCTCCGCCCTGATATCGTGGTACAGCGAATTGTGGGGCGTGCTTCGGCAAATACGCTTTCCGTAAATGGCGGACGTCCGTGGTGGGAAGTAAAAGAATATATAGAGAAGCTGATGAGAAACAGACATATTCAACAGGGATCGGCCTGTAATTATCTTCACGGGGCAGCTGTTCGAAGATTTCTGCATGAATAAGAATCTTTCTTTGGTTTATATAAGATGGGGTGAAGCACCATAAAAACGAAAGTAGAAAAAGAAATACTGGTACAGGGAATGCAGGACGCCGCTCGTGTGTTTGCGCAGGGCGGCCGTCTGCTTGCACTGGCGGGAGAACATTATGGCACGGATATCTTATGCCGCGGGAATCTGATCCGTGTAAAAGGATCGGAAGAGAAAGTATACAAAAGCCTGTCAGTGATTGAAGAGATTTTATCTGATGCCAAAAGAGGCATCCGTGTTTCTGAAAGACAGATGCTCCTTATCATGAAGCTTTTTGATGAAGGGAAGATGGAACTGCTTCATGAGATGAAAGAGGATATTATTAATCTTACACGGAATGGAGAAGCTGTCCGTCCGAGAACGTTAGGGCAGAAAATGTATGTAGATGCAATCCGCCGGAATTCAATTACCTTTGGCGTTGGTCCAGCGGGAACAGGAAAAACATACTTGGCGGTCGCATTGGGAGCTTTCTTTCTGAAAAATCATGATGTCCGGCGGATTATTTTGGTGCGGCCGGCAGTGGAAGCAGGTGAAAAACTGGGGTTTCTCCCGGGAGATATGCAGGAAAAGGTAAATCCTTATCTGCGCCCTTTGTTTGACGGTCTTTTGGATATGTTCGGGCCGGAAGAGTTCATCCGGCTGCAGCAGAAAGGCCAGATTGAAGTGGCTCCGCTTGCGTATATGAGGGGCAGGACGCTTGAAAAATCTTTTGTCATTTTGGATGAAGCGCAAAATACGACAGTGGAACAACTTAAAATGTTTCTGACCCGCCTGGGGGATCGTTCAAAAATGGTTATTAATGGGGATGTTACCCAAATTGATCTTCCGCCTCATGTGAAAAGCGGACTTATTGATGCGCAGCGTGTTTTGGCAAATGTTTCCGATATTAAATCCGTGATATTTACGGAAGATGATGTGGTTCGTCATGATTTGGTGGCGGCCATTATCCACGCTTATGAAGAAGATACAAAAAAGAAAAGACAGGGGGTGGAAGATAATGGAAATCACGATTAATTACAGTGATGAGCAATTTTACAGTGAAGAGTTGGAAACGCTCATTCTGAGGGTTCTTTCGAAAGGGGCGGAATTGCAGAACGTGGCGGAAGACGCGGAATTAAGCCTCCTTATCTGTGACGCTGATACCATTCATGAACTGAATAAAACATACCGCGGAGTTGACGCGCCGACGGATGTCCTTTCCTTTGCTTTAAACGAGGGCGAAGAAGAGGACGGCCTCAAACTTCCGCCACTTGAGATTCTGCATGCCAACCCGCAGTCGGCTTCCTCCGCGTCTTCTGACAAGGAGCTGGAACAGACTGCCGAGTCGCTTCAGTCCACCTTGCTGGAGTTTGGTCGTAGTGCCCGCGTGGTCGGCTGGATCGCCGGCCCCACGGTGACGACCTTTAAGCTGCAACCTGGCGAGGGCGAGCGCGTGAGCAAGATTTCGAGCCTCGAGGACGATATCGCGCTATCGCTTGCTGCCCAGTCCGTGCGTATCTTTGCCCCGATCCCCGGCACCTCGCTTGTGGGTATCGAGATCCCCAATCGCAAGCGCCAGAACGTTAACCTGGGCGACGTGCTTCCCTATGTGAAGGGCGGTCCGCTCGAGCTCGCCATCGGTCGAGATGCCGAGGGTACGCCGGTCGTCGCCGACCTTGCCAAGATGCCCCACCTGCTGATCGCCGGTACCACGGGTTCCGGTAAGTCGGTCATGATCAACTCCATCATCACGACCTTGCTCATGCGCGCCCTTCCCGAGGACGTTCGCCTGATCATGGTCGACCCCAAGCGCGTCGAGCTTGCGGGCTATAATGGTTTGCCGCATCTCTATGTGCCCGTGGTGACCGAGCCCAAGCAGGCCGCGAGCGCTCTGCAATGGGCCGTGTCCGAGATGGAGCGTCGCCTGAAGGTCTTCGAGCGTCTCAACGTGCGTAAGATCTCGACCTACAACGAAAAGCAGGCCGCCGGCGAGTTTGAGCATTACGACAACCCGCCGCAAAAGATGCCCTACCTGGTCATCATCATTGACGAGCTCTCGGACCTGATGATGGTCGCCGGTAAGGATGTCGAGGCCTCGATTGTGCGTATTGCGCAGCTGGGCCGTGCCGCCGGCATTCATCTTATCGTGGCCACGCAGCGCCCCAGTTCCAACGTAGTGACGGGCCTTATCAAGGCCAACATCACCAACCGCATCGCCTTTAATGTCGCCACGGGCATCGACTCGCGCGTCATCATTGATCAGATGGGCGCCGAAAAGCTCACTGGTTTGGGCGACATGCTGTTCTCAAAGGTCGACTGGGGCAAGCCTCGCCGTATCCAGGGCTGCTTTGTCTCGGATGACGAAATCAACGAGATTGTCGAGTTCGTCAAGTCGCAGAGCGAGCCCGACTACCACGAGGAGATCCTGTCTGCCGTGGCGCCCGCTTCCATGTCCATGGCGGGTGGCGGCGGCATTGTCCGCACCGGAGTCGCCGAGCCGCAAGACGATGATCCGCTCATTTGGGAAGCCGCCCATATTGTGGTGGAATCGCAGCTTGGCTCCACATCTTGCCTGCAACGTCGTCTGAAGGTTGGCTATGCGCGCGCCGGGCGTATTATGGACATGCTGGAAGAAAAGGGTGTCGTCGGTCCGCCCGACGGTTCCAAGCCGCGCGAGGTCCTGCTGGACGAGGAGGGGCTTGCCGCGCTGGAATCTGTCGACGCCGAGATGGCACGTGAAGATCGTGAGTTTGGAGGATTCTGATGGCTGCACGCTTTGGTGACATGCTGCTCGAGCAGCGTCGCCGAATGGGCCTTTCCATTCAGCAAGTCGCCAACACCATCAAAATCAGGCCGCAGATCATCGAGTTTTTCGAGACTGGTAACTTTGCTTCGATGCCGCCGCGCGGCTATGCGCAGGGCATGATTTCGAGCTATGCTCGCTTTTTGGGCCTCAATCCGCGCGAGGTCGTCAATGCCTACTTTGACGATCTGATGGCATATGAGCGCGAGACGTCGCAGCAGGGCGGTCGTTTTCAGGACGCCGCTGGCTACGTCAATTCGCGTTCCTCGGTCGATAACGGGCGCTTCCTGATGGTTCAGGGCGGTCGTTCGACGCGTTATGGACAGCGTCCTCAGCAGGCCGGTTATATTACCGAGACGGGTTCGGGCGAGGAGATTCGTTCGCAGCGTGACCGGTTCCGCAGTACGCCGATGCCCGAGGACCGTGCACTTCCCGCTGCCCGCGGCGTGGCTCGTGACCCTCGTGCCGGCTACGGCGACGGCGGCTATTCCGATCGCGGTTACCGTGGGGTCTCTTCTGGTCGCTCTCGCGGTGGCTATGCGGATGCCGATACCACGCAGGTGACGCCGCGTCTTCGCTCTCAATCACAGCCGTATGGCCAGCGCTCTTCGGCTCCGCGTTCGGGCCAGCGTGGCTATCAAGGCCGCGGTGAACTTGCGCCCCGCTCGGGTCAGCGCAGCCTTCAGGGCCAGGGTGGCTATCGCGGCCGTTCCGATAGCAATCGTGGTCGTATGCCTCAGGGAGGCGGCCGCAGCAGTTCCAATCGTGGACGCGGCGGATCACGTACTCCTCAAAACAACGGGCTCGATCCGCGTATCGTCTACGCCGGCATCGGTGCCGTTGCGCTGTTGTTGATTGTGCTCATCGTGGTGCTTCTGCGCGGCTGCGCATCTTCGGCGCCCGAGACCACGCCCGAGACGCCCACTGCTACCAAGACGACGACCAAGAAGTCTTCTAAGAAGACCGAAACGGTCGACGAGGACGAAGATACCGATGAGGCGACGGATGAGTCGACTGATTCGGACGCTACCAAGACGACGGCCAAGAAGGAAGAGAACGAGGTCACGAAGGTCAAAGTCTCCGTTGCCAAGGGAAAGACCGCGTGGATTGAGGTCAAGGTCGACGGCAAGTCGGTCTATGGCGCCCAAGCGACTGGCCCCTTTGAGCAGGAGTACACGCCCGAGTCCTCGATCGAGATCACCACGTCCAAGCCTTCCGATGTCACCGTTACCAAGAACGGTGAAAAGGTCCGTTACGATACCAAGACCTCCGGCGTGGCGCGTGTGACGATCACCGTTCCCAAGAAGGAGACGACTGATTCCGAGAATGGTGAAAGTTCTGATGGTACTGACACCACCGATTGTACCGATACCACCGATGGTACTGATACCACCGACGGTACCGATGCCCAGTCCACGGATGGCGCCGATACCGCAACTGACGGTCAGACGCCCACCGATTCTACCGACTATTCGTACGATAGCTACTAAGCCGCTCGTACGCGAAAGGAAACATCATGGCTAAAGATTCCAGCTTCGACGTCGTGTCCGAGGTCAACATGCAAGAGGTCGACAACGCCTTTCAGCAGACCACGCGCGAGATTTCCCAGCGCTATGACCTCAAGGATTCCGGCGCCACGATCGAGCTTTCGAAGGGCGACAAGCTCTTTACGATCAACGCCCCGGCCGACTTTGTCTCCAAGCAGATTGTCGACGTGCTAAGCTCCAAGCTCATCAAGCGCGGCATTGATCTTAAGGCCGTCTCGTGGGATGCTCCTCAGGCGGCATCGGGCGGCACCGTGCGCGTGCTCGGCCATATCGTCGAGGGTATCGACCAGGCGACCGCCAAGAAGATCAACAAGGACATCAAGGACCAAAAGCTCAAGGTCAAGGTGACCATCGAGGCCGACAAGCTGCGTGTTTCCTCTGCTTCGAAGGACGCGTTGCAGACCGTAATCCAGTTCCTGCGCGACCAGGACTACGGCCAGCCGCGACAGTTCACCAACTACCGCTAATATCATTCGAAAGGACCGCTCTCCAACATGGATACACCGTTGGGCTCCGTGCTCTACATCACCCTCGGGTGCGCTAAGAACGAGGTCGACACCGACCGCATGCGTTCTCTTTTGACTGCTGCGGGCTACGAGGAGGCATTCGACCCGCAGGATGCCGATATCGCCATCGTCAATACATGCTCGTTCCTCGCCTCCGCAACGTCCGAGAGCATCGAGACCACGCTCGAGCTCGCCAACGAGGTTCAGGACGGCGTTCGTTCTTGCCCCATCGTTATGTGCGGCTGTGTGCCGTCGCGCTATGGCGACGACCTGCCTGACGAGCTGCCCGAGGTCGCTGCCTTTGTGAAGGCCGACGAGGAGGACGGCATCGTGGCGGTCATCGATGGCGTGCTGGGTGTCGAGCGTGAGATCGCGGCCTATATCCCTCAGGTCAAGCGTACCGTCGAGGGCGCCGTTGCTTACGTCAAGATTTCCGATGGCTGCAACCGCTTCTGCAGCTTCTGCATGATCCCCTATATTCGCGGTCGCTATCATTCGCGCAATGCCGAGAGCATTATCTCCGAGGTACGCGACCTGGTTGCCGGCGGTGTGCGCGAGATCGTGCTGATCGGCCAGGACACGGGTATTTGGGGCACCGACTTTACTGACGAGGATGTCGCCGAGGGCTCGCCGCGCAATCTGGCGCAGCTGCTGCGTGCCGTCGCCGAGGCCGTGCGCCCGCACAACGTCTGGGTCCGCGTGCTCTATCTGCAGCCCGAGGGCATGACCGATGAGCTTATCGATACGATTCGCGATACGCCCGAGGTGCTGCCCTATATCGATATCCCCGTGCAGCACTGCGACGCGCGCATCCTCAAGGCTATGCGCCGTTCCGGTTCGCGCCAGGAGCTCGAGGACCTGTTCCGCGATCTGCGTGAGCGTATCCCCGGCATCGTGATCCGTTCCACGGCTATGGTCGGCTTCCCGACCGAGACCGACGACGAGTTCCGGGACCTTATCGACTTTATGGACACCGTCGGCTTTGACTACACGAGCGTCTTTGCCTACTCGCAGGAGGAGGGCAGCCTGGCCGCTAAGATGGAGGGTCAGGTCGACGAAGAGGTCAAGCTCGAGCGCGCCCAGGTTGCCATGGACCTGGCCGAGTCGCTCGGTTTTGCCGCCACCGCCGCACATGTGGGCGAGCGCGCCCAGGTGATCGTCGACGGTATCGAAGAAACCGAGGACGGCGCCGAGCTGATCGGCCATGCCTGGTTCCAGGCGCCCGATTCCGATGGCGCGGTGCATCTGGATGCCAGCGAGGCATCTGTGGGCAATATTCTGACTGTCGAGTTTACCGATAGCTTCTGCTATGAGCTTATCGGCCATGTTGTGGAGTAGGAGAGCATCGTGGCAAACGAGAGCAATAAGGAACTGACGAGTGTTTGGACGCCCGCCAACATCGTGACGTGCGTTCGCATCGTCTTTATCCCGGTGTTCATGATCGTGTCGGCGCTTTCTCACACGAGTGTTGCCGGTACAGATTGGAGCACCTTCTCGCCGCCGCTGCCTTCATTCTGTATGTGATCCTGTCGTGCACCGATAAGGTCGACGGTTATCTGGCGCGTTCGCGCAACGAGATCACCGACTTCGGTAAATTCTTGGACCCCATCGCCGATAAGCTGCTCGTGTTTTCGGCCCTGCTGCTGTTCTTGGATTTTGGCGCGGTGACCGTGTGGTCCGTGTTCATTATCCTGTTCCGTGAGCTTCTGGTGAGCGCCCTTCGCATGGTCGCGAGTGCGGCCGGTGTGGTCGTTGCGGCCGATAAGCTCGGCAAGTACAAGACGGCGACCACGATGGTCTCCATCTGCGGTTACCTGTGCGTTTTTGCTATGGCCGGCTTGCACCTTGGCCCGGTGGCGCTGACGCTCGGCATCTACTCGGTGTCGCGCTTCCTGTATGCC
>ENA-OPDA01002187-OPDA01002187.1-human-gut-metagenome-genome-assembly--contig:-NODE-2187-length-11654-cov-4.066557_pt1 | contig 11654 bp, 10 predicted proteins | sample MGYA00241253_ERZ501486 | MGnify/ENA primary metagenome ERZ501486 (study PRJEB25962, sample SAMEA2042510) | human gut metagenome | biome: human gut; feature: human-associated habitat; material: faeces... | reverse complement strand
TTGCTGTCGAAGAAACCAATGCAGATCGATGTGTTAGTCAAAAATGAAAGACATGTAAAAATCCAGAAGAATATTGGGAGAATTTTCCGACAGTACAATGTTGTAGAATACAAATCGCCGGAAGATGACCTTAACATTGACGATTTTTACAAGGTGTACGCATACGCCTGTATTTATAAAGCCGACACGGAGACAGTAGACTTCATACCGGCAGCAGAGCTGACAATTACTTTTGTATGTTACCATTATCCAAGAACCATGCTTCAGAAATTGCAAAGAGATCGGCAGATAACAGTCGAAAACATGGAAAGCGGTATTTATTACCTTATGGGAGATGCAATTCCGATGCAGCTTATCATTGTTCCAAGATTATCAAAAACGAATAACTACTGGCTGAATAATCTTCGTAATGATTTAAAGTCAGGCGGCGAGATCAGAAATTTTATAGAGAAATATGGTGAAAATAAAAACTCAAAGTTATACCAGGCGCTGGCAGATACGATCATGCGCGCAAACTGGCAGGAATTAAAGGAGGAACGAAAAATGTGTGAAGCATTACGTGAATTATTTGCGGATGATCTGCGCGAATCGAGGGAAGAAGGAATTATGGAGGGCAGGAATGTTGGAAAACTCGAGGGAAAACTCGAAGGCGCAGCTTCAAAAGTCATAGAAATAGTAATTAAAAAATATAAAAAAGGCTGCTCTGTAAAAGAAACAGCAGATATGCTGGAAGAACCCCAAACGTTAATCAAACAAATCTATGATGTGATCGGACAGTGTGCACCTGATTATAATGTAGAGACAATTTATAAGATACTTCTGGATAAAACTATATAATATGTAACATCCGTAGGCTGGAACAAGACTGGAAGACGGATTTTCACAACCTAGATATTACATGCCACACAGCCTTGGATAAATAAAAAATAGAACTGATTTGTTTTCAGGATTTTGGGAGCGGCCGGTCCTTAGAAAGCAGACATTGCGATTTCAAAAGACAATGTAATTGGATTTTGAAATCACGATGGATGCTTTCTTAGTACCGCTGCCAGCGACAACAAGCGGAAGCGCTCCTGAAAACAAACAGTTCTATTTTTTATATTTCTATACACTTTGTTGGCATGCAATACAACATAACCTTAGGAAATCCGTAACACCACCTACAAGCGGCAGTTCATACGTTAAACTCCGGTTTTCGATTCAAACTCCTGCACAGCCTTGGCATCAAGGATTGTGGTACACATCGGACAGCGGCATGCATTAATGGAAATCTCACTCTTACACATAGGACAGATTTTTTTTGCGTTAAATTAGAAAAAGTAAAGTATGTCGGTAGGAATTCTATGCGATCGAGTATGGAAAGGCTATTGCGTTACAAACAGGAAAGGAGGAACAAAGTTACATGAAGAAAAAAGCATTCAAGGCAGCATTGCCCTACACATTGCCAATCTGTGTAGGATTCTTATTTTTAGGAATGTCTTATGGATTTCTGATGCGGAGCATGGGATCTCCATGTTGGATAAATATCAAAATGTCGGATGGAAAAAGTTTTATCTGATTTATGGAATGTGTGATGAAACCTTTTCCGTAAATTGTACGACAGAAGTACCGGAGGGTGTGGATAAAGGATGGTTTATGTTTTTTGTGACGCTTTTGAACCAGATTTACTGGGTGGGAGGTGCAACCGCAGGGGCACTGCTTGGCACAATGGTGACACGGTTTCTGCCGTTTTTAATTTTCCCGGAAGGAAAAGAACCACCGGAAGGAAAGCAGGTAATGCTTGGTATTACCAAAGCATCTCTGGCAACAGATTCCTTCCTGTCAGCAGCATCCTTCCAGGAGACAACAAAAGTCCTGACAGAGGCTGCTATCAAAGGTAAGGTCGATCCGCTGATCGGTCTGAAAGAGAACGTTATCATTGGTAAGCTGATTCCTGCAGGTACAGGTATGAAGCGTTACAGTGAGATCAGTCTTGACACAGGAATGCCGGAAGTAAAAACAGCTTCCGAGGAGCCTGAGGATACAGAGGAAATTTCCGTAGAGGAAGAGAAGACTGAGACTGCTCCGGAGGAAGAGACCGCTGCTGTTGAAGAGACAGCAGAGGAAACTGCACCGGTAGAAGAATAAGTCAATATACCTTGCTAATATAAATAAATCTCCCCCCGGAAATCCGGAGGGAGATTTCTGTTTATAAGCAGGGATTTTCTGAGAGAGGAGGGATTGCGATGGACAAGGAACTGCCAATTTCCCCGTGGCCGGAATGGAAGATCATAAGTAAGATCGGGGAAGGTTCTTTTGGAAGAGTGTATAAAGCTCAGAGAACAGAGAAGGGACGTTCTTTTTACTCGGCAATTAAGATAATCACAATCCCCGCCAGTAAAGGGGAACTGGACAGTGTGCGCTCAGAATCCGGCGATGAAAGATCCGTCCGCGGTTATTTCGAAAATCTGGTGGAGGAGTGCATTCAGGAAGTAAGCACCATGGAGTATTTCCGGGGAAATTCCCATATTGTATCTGTAGAAGATTACAAGGTAATGGAATATCTGGACGAGATCGGATGGGATATTTTTATCCGCATGGAATATCTCACAAGCTTCATGGAATATTATGCGGGAAAAAATCTCACAGAAAAAGAAGTGATGAAGCTTGGCATAGACCTTTGTAAATCACTGGAATACTGCGGGCAGCTTCACATTATCCACAGGGATATCAAGCCTGAGAATATTTTTGTATCCAGGTTCGGGGATTTCAAGCTGGGAGACTTTGGAATCGCCAGAGAACTGGAAAAAACCATGAGTACCCTTTCCAAAAAGGGAACTTATTCCTATATGGCGCCGGAGATGTACAGGGGAGAACAGTACGACAGCAGAGTGGACATTTATGCACTTGGCCTGGTGTTATATAAACTGATGAATCATAACAGGCTTCCGTTTCTGAATCTTGAAAAACAGCTGATCACATACAGAGATAAGGAAAACGCGCTCACGAGGAGGATGTCAGGCGAAACACCGCCTGCACCTGTGGATGCGGGAGAGGCTTTCGGCTCCGTTATCTTAAAAGCCTGTGCTTATGATGCAAAAGAACGATATCAGACTCCTGATAAGTTTCGGGAAGCACTGGAAGAAATCCGGTATGGAACGGCAAACAGAGAACAGGGAGTTCATGAGAAACCGAAACCAGTGGAGGAAAGACCTGTTCCGGAGTCCATGCCGAAGTTTCTCCAGGAGGGTGCAGCCAGACAGCTGGCAAGAACAAGTCAACTGAATACGGAGGCAATCCGTCAGGCACGTAGAAATCCTGCGCCGGTATCTGTACAGCCGGAGAAACCGACAGCCGGAGAAATAGCAAAAAATGCAGCCCGGAATAGGCCAAAGGCTCAGAGTACAATACAGAATCCTCAAAAATCTGCATCCGGAAAAACAGTATCCGAAAGAGATAGTCTGTCCGGTTATCAGTCAGGATTTTCCCGTCAGCCAGAACCCGGTATAAGAAAAACCGGAGCTGTAAAGCCCAGAGTTACTTCTATCACAGATCTGGAAGACGACCGTGACCAGAATCTCCAGGAGTGGGAAGGATCCGTGTCAGAGAATGGTGGAAATACCGATGACGGAAAGAGGCGGAAAGGCATTTTCAGAATGCTCATAGCAGCCGGGATCATTGTTGTGCTGATCGGCGGGATCATTGCGGTACGAACGATACGGAAACCTTCGGACAACGGGGAACCTTCGTATACAGATTCCGATGATTCTGATGCTCTGAACAAAGGAAATTTCGGCACTGTAGACGATGCAGATAAAAGCTTCGCACAGGCAATGGAAACGATACGTGACCATGCGACAACCATAGAAAATGCTCTGGACAGTTATAGACGTGAAGGCACAGAGGGGGATCGCCTGCGCTTTTATAACGGATCAGGAGAGATCGCCAAAGTACTTGTATATCCCGGCAGTTCCGCAGATGGCGTTTATGAGGAATATTTTTACTGGGGCGAGCAGATGTTTTATACTTATGTATGGGACGGAGATGAAAAACAGTATTTTTATTATCAGGACGGCCTTCTGATCCGATGGATCGATGCAGATGGTAAGGTTCATGATAAAGAGAGTGATAACGACAAATATGTAGAACTGGGAGACAAATACTGGAGTAATTCTGTAATGGAGCTTCAGCAATAATGTCGAAGGGGTTTTTACGAAAGGAAAAAGAATGGCCTATCAGATTGATTATGCATATACATGTCACACCGGAAAGGTGAGGACGAATAATGAGGATAATTTCTGGTGCTGCGGAGTGCGGCTGCCAGTGCACAACCAGGGAGTTGACGGAATCCTGGCAGGTCATACGCAGCATTGGCAGCTTCCCGTACTGGCAGTTTTTGATGGCATGGGAGGGGAAAGCTGTGGTGAGATGGCAGCCTCTGCAGCCGTGGAAGCACTGGGTGGTTTTTATGAAGAAAATAAAAAAAGCCTCAAAAAAGAGCCGGTGGTTTTTCTCACAGGAGCCTGTGCAAATATGAATGAAGCAGTATGCAGATACAGCAGGGAAAATCGTATCAGCAGCATGGGAACTACGATGGCACTTTTGTCTTTCAGTGAAAAAGCGATCTATGCCTGTAATCTTGGGGACAGTCGTATTTACCGCCATTTTCAGGGGAAACTGCAGCAGATATCTACGGATCATGTGATCAGTGGAAAAATGCTTGGAAAAGCTCCTTTGACACAGTACCTGGGTTTTCAGGAGGAAAACATGGCTCTGGAACCATCCATTGTGGAGATCGGCTATCAGACGGGAAGCAGTTATCTGATTTGTTCAGATGGCGTAACGGATATGCTGTCAGATGAAGAAATACAGGAAATCCTGAGCAAAACCGGTACCGCGGAAGAAAAAGTAGAAGAGCTTCTTGAAATGGCGCTGTCCAGAGGTGGAAGAGATAATGTAACGATGATCCTTGCCCAGATCAACGGCTATGAAGAAAAAAATCCTCTCAAACGATGGGCAGAACGGCACAGCACCGGGCGGTAGAAACTCTGCCGGTAATAAAGAGCGGCATTGCTTCCAACCGGCTCAGTCTGCCGGTGAGGAATATAAGGGATAAGGAGAATTTGCGATGAGAAATCGAATGCAGGATCTTGATTTTGAACAGACAGTTGCCTTCGATTCTGTGAAGGATTTTGAATTTACCAGAAAGGCGGCACAGAAGTTCCGCCAGGTTGTCAGTCTGGATTCCTTTGAGGATGAGGATGCAGATGTTATTTTTCATTATCTTTATAAAGAAATGGAACTGGTTTCTTTTGGCGATTATCTGAAAAGATATGTTTATGAGCGTGCAGAATTGGAAGAACCTTTTTCCCAGGTACCCCAGGAGGTTTACAGGGATATTGTGGTGGAATCTTTTAAAGAGACTTACACACCGAAATCCATGTCCCCGACTTCTGCCAAGCTGAGTTCTCTGGTGAACAACTGGCTGACCCAGGCTTCTGTGAAACGTGAGACTGTTTTTCTTCTTGGGTTCGGGCTCCGCATGAGTACGGAGGATGTATCGGATTTTCTGACCAGGGTGCTTCGGGAACAGGATTTTGATTTTCATAATCCGGAGGAAGTAATTTACTGGTATTGCTATCATAACCATCTTGGCTATTATAAGGCAGAAGAATATAAAAAAATCTATAAAGAACTGACACCCACGGAAAAAAAGACCGGTGAGGTTGTATACGGAACAGGTCTCTGTCTGGACAGTGAAGAGAAACTTCTGGAATATCTGGCATTTCTGAAAGGCAGATGCGACGATCCGAAATCGGAAAAGAGTCAGGCTTTTCAGGAATTTATGATCCTTCTGGAACGTGCCCGTAAGATCATTGCAGCCATGTACCAGCAGGATGAAGAGGAAAACGGTGGCAAAAAGATCTGGAAGCCTGAGAATATCAGCGCTTCAGATCTGGAGAAGGTCATCTGCAGCGGTATCCCTATCAACAAGATGGGAAATCTGAAAAAAATGTCCGCTTCTATTCTGGCAAAACATTTCAGCCAGAAGCGGTTCAGCCGCCAGAGGATCAATAACATTCTGAACCATAAGTTTCCGGTAGAACGATTTGATCTGATCACGCTGGAATTTTTTGTGATCTCTCAGGAGATGGCAGATGATGATCCATATACAAGATACCGCCATTTTCTGGATGAGATCCAGGAAATCCTGGCACGATGCGGCATGGGTGAGATCTACATAGTAAATCCATATGAGTGTTTCATCCTCATGTGTCTGCTGACAGACTGTCCGTTGGCAGTTTTTTCCGAGATCTGGGAGAAATCCTATGAAGAAGGGGAAGAGAAGAACTGAAAAGAAGAATAAAAAAGGATGATGCGTGTCTGGTGCATCATCCTTTTTTTAACCAACTGCGGAGCAGTTATTTGGTTATGTATGTGCTGTTATTTTGCTCTACCGGTTTTTGTATTATCCGCCCAGGAAAGGATATAATCTGTACCTTCCTGAAGTGTGGAAGAACCGTATTTTACAACTGGCTTCGGAGTTACCGCAGCTCCTTTGAAAATCTGTTCCGGAATATTTGAAAAATTACAGAGTTTTACAGACGTCATCTGTCTCGTTCCGGAATAATTCTGTTTGTAGGAAAGTGAAAAATCAAGGATCTCATTGCTTGCGGAACAGCGAACAGAGGTAATGGTAAAATCATCAGAAGTCAGCTTTGTGCCATTATAAGTGATGATCAGATTGTTTCGCAGATAAGTGGTTACACTTTCGTTTCCGTAGTTTGTATTTGGAAGCTGAATGGTTTCACCGGAGAGTTTCAGCGGATTGATCGTGAAGTATTTGGAAAATCCGCTTCTGTAGATACCAATACCTGTTATATTGACACGGGCCTGTTAGTTCTGGAACTTGCCATGGTGTTATTGGAATAAGAAAGAGTATAATCAACATCTTTCTTTAAAGTAACACCGTTCAGTGTGACGGTTGGTTCCGGTTGAATTCTTTGCCCGGGGCATACTCATAATCCGGAATATCACCGATTTCAGCTTCTGTTATCGGTGTAAGGTCGATATAGAAATATTTATTTCTTACACCGGTGAAATTCCCCATACCGGAAACGGTAACATAAGCATTGCCCTGACGTTCATTATCATGCCAGGAGAGCGTATAATCTACATTTTCTGTCAGGGTCATACCATTCCAGGTAACCGCTGGTTTCGGAGTCAGTGCTGTTCCAGTATACAGATAGGAGGACTGGGAAAAAGCAATATTTGCCTGAGAGAGACTGACCTGTCGGATAAAGAAATTATTGGTCAGAGTTCCTGAATAAAAACCAAGGCCTGTGATCGTAAAGCTTCCCAGACCACTGTTCTGATTGTTGGAGAAGGAAATGGCATAATCTTTTCCTTCAGCCAGTGTACGGTCATGAAACTTAAGTACAGGAGAAAAAGTGATCGGTTTTCCTGTGTAATTCCAGGAATTTGTGTAGGACAGGGAAGTTTCACTGGAATTTTCCAGATTATAGTAAGCATTGAGATCCGCGGTCAGTGTTTTGGCCGGGCAGGATTTTAAGGTGGCGGTAACGGTAGTGTTTCCTTTGCTTTTCAGTCGGATAACGCCGTTCTGATCTACAGTGGCAATGGAAGGATCTCCTGTTGCCCATGTGAAAGAAGACGGGTCAAGGCTGGAACTCATATAGCTGAATCCGTTGCAGGTTACATAAATAGTCAGTGTCTTCTGCTCTGGTCATAGCGCATTCCAGAAGGTTCTTATCCATAGTAACAGGGGACAGGTTCTTTTTGGCACGTTTCTGGTTTACCAGATCAAGGACCTGATAAGCATAATCATAGCGGCGTGTACCCTGGCTGAGTTTCAGCTCAACAGTAGTCTGGTCAGATGCTGCCTGCACACAGACCACGTGGCCTGGCACCAGCAGAATAAGCAGGAGCAGCAGTGCAGGCCAGAATAAGTGTCTTGTTTTTTCTCTTTCGTCTGGTTCATGATGTTTTCCTTCCCGGTAAAAAATGAAGATATTTTTTTTTATTATTCGTTGTAATATCCGTAGATCGCACGGCTGTCCTGAGCAATGGTATTCTGTGCCGCGGCGGTATCGTTAAGATCCTGTGACATGAAGCAGATCACAAGGTCGATTCCCTTTGCAGTATCGTAGATGATACCGGCATCATTCTCCACAGTGTCAAGCTCTCCGGTCTTGTTGGCGACTTTTACACCTTCTGGCAGCTGAGCGGGGATTTTGTTGGTTCTTGTCTGCATTTTCAGGAGGTGGTACATGTATTCCGCACCTGCAAGAGTATCTTCTGCCGCGCTGCCCTTGTCCATCTGATAGATGGTCTTCAGGAATTTTCCGCAATCTTTTACAGAGGTGTAATTATCTCCATTGGAATTATCTGCAAGAAGGAGACGTTCCATGGAAGTGTTGGTGTATCCATGATCCTGGCAGAATTTATTGACACGCGCCATTCCGGCTGCGTCATCACCGCCTCCGAGACAGTTGACAAGCTTGTTTGCCGCGTCATTATCACTGACTGTGATCATGGAATTCAGGTTGTTATCCAGGGTTTCTTTTCCGTAAGTTGTGGAAAGACTGTCATAATCTTCATATACAGCACCCATGATATACAGCTTGATCAGACTGGCAGCCTGCATCTTCTGATCATTGATGGCACCTTCGGTATTTTTTGCAAGATTACATACATATACGGACCAGGTACCGTTATCAGTCGGAAGAAGTGACTGTACCTGACTCAGTACGTTGTCCATGCTGGAGTCGGAATTATCGGTAAAAGTGCTGCTTCCACTGGAAGGAGACAGAGTGCCCTCTTCCTGTGAAGCTGCTGCGCTTTCCTGGCTTGCGGAAGAATCTGTGGAAGAATCAGAATTCTGCTCCTGAGAGCTGGAATCCTGAGAATCCGGGGAAGCGGCAGCTGCTGCACTTTCAACGGTAGGATCATCCGCATAAAGAGCATCCAGCTGATCTGCCTTGCTGCTCAGCTCAGCAGCAGAATCAGAAACTTCCTGAACATTTTTCTGAAGGTCGGAAACCTTGGACTGAAGAGATTCAAGCTTGTTCAGTGAACGGACATTCAGTGCACCCAAACCCACCAGGGCAACGGCAAGCACTGCGATCACAACATATAAAAATACATTTTTTTTCATAAGAAATACTCCTTTTACTGCTGAAAATAAGCATCAATTCCATTGGCGATCCCTTCGGCCATTGTCTGCTGGAAGGAAGAATCTGCCATCTTCAGATCATCATTCTGATTGGTCATAAATCCCATTTCCACAATAGTAACCGGTATGGTACTCCAGTTGATTCCTGTCATGGTATCTGTATAGATAATACCGCGGTTCTGAAAACCGGTAGCTGCACAGTAGGAATCAATGATGCACTGGGAAAGACGGTTGGAACTGTCATAGAGACTGGAAACATAAGGATTCTGCTGTGATGGGCACATGGTCAGTGCGCCGGAAACAGAAGAAGAATCATCGCCGTTTGCATGGACACGTACACAGATTTCTGCACCCTGGGATGCTACCAGCTCCGCACGTTCCTTGTTGCTGATCGCAGTATCATTGTCAGTTCTTGTCATTATAACCTGATAGCCATGTTGCTCCAGGATATCTTTCAGAAGAAGAGAGACATTCAGATTCAGCTGATATTCCGGAAGGCCGCTGAAAGAACCACTGGTTCCGGTAGAAGCTTTTGCTTTCATGGTGGAGGAACCAGGTCCGTTGGGCTCTGTGGCGCTCATATCCACGTTTTCACCCTGATGTCCGGGATCAATTCCTACGATGTGACCATTTGCAGCAGAAGCAGTGGTATCGCTGCCTCCGTCAGAGAATCCCTCACCACCGGCTTCACTGAAAACAGAAGGTTTGGAACTTTTCTGGCCGTTTTCGGATTCCGGTGCGCGTTCGTGTTCGCCGGTGTTGTTCTTTACTGCCTGTTCAGTCTGGGAGCGTTGCTGCAGATATTTGTCGGCTGCCTGTTTCTTTTCGATCTTGGCTGTATAAAGGTCAATATCTTCTTTCATGGCTTTCTGCTTCGTTTTGACCGGTTCGATGACGGAAGTCATTTTCTGGTCTGCGGCATCAATTTTCTGATAGGTTTTGTAACTTAAGCCAAAAAGCAGTCCAATACAGATAAGACCCGTCAGAAACAGGACGATCGCCATCAGATGGGGCTTTTTTTCCATAAGATCATGTCCTTTCTGGGAAAATAGTTTGTATTTGTAAAACATTATAAAGAAGGACTTCGGAAAAAGCAATTGCGAAATTCTCCTTGACAAAAGAGAAAAGTATGATACTATATATGTAAAATAATTATATATAAAAATTTTATATATAAAATAATTACATAAAGGGGTGAGCGTATGTATTACTATCCGGTGTCAGCTGTGCTGACGGAATGCCTGATCCTCTCTGTTGTGGAACAGCAGGATTCCTACGGATATGAGATCAGCCAGACCGTCAAGATCGTGGCTGATATCAAAGAATCCACTCTATATCCCATCCTGAAGAAACTCGAGAAAAACGGTTATCTCACAACCTATTCTCAGGAATTTCAGGGACGTAAACGTAAGTATTATTCTATCACCGATTCCGGTAAAGAACAACTGGTGTATCTCAATAAAGAATGGATTTCCTACAGAGATACAATTGACGGAATCATTGAAGGGAGGATCCGAAATTGACCAGAGAAGAATATATGACTAAATTGCAGAAATATCTTCGCAAACTTCCGAAGCAGGATTATGAAGACGCAATTGAGTATTTCAATGAATATTTCAGTGATACAGATGAGGAAGGTCAGCAGAGACTGATGGAGGAGCTTGGAACTCCGAAGGAAGCGGCTGCGGACCTGATGTATAACCTTCTGGATCGGAAGATTCAGGAACAGGATGAGAGTGGTGAAGAGAAAAAGAGTAAAAAAGGAATCACGCTGCTGGCTGTTTTAGCTATCATGTCAACACCTGTGACAGTTCCACTTTTTATCGCAATGCTTGCAGTGCTTCTGGCGGCAGCAATCTGTGTTGTCTGTGTGATCTTCAGTGACTTTATTGCAGCATTCAGTATTTTACTGGTGGGTGGCAAGCTGTTGCTCAGAGGACTTGTTTCCTTCCCGTATTCTTTATCGGGTGCACTGATGATCACAGGATGTGGTTTACTTGGAATTGGATGCGCAATCCTGCTGTATCTTCTTGGAATCTATCTCTGCAAATGGACTGGTATGCTTCTTGTTATGCTTGCACGGAAAATAGCTGGAAAGAGGGGTAAGAATCATGAAAAAAACAAATAAACGTTTACTGGCTGCCGCTGGTATCTTCTGTGCTGTCGGAATCCTTTTCTTTGGTGTCGGTATCGCATCCGGCGGCAGAAACTACGTAAAAACTGCTGATCTTAATCGCATCAGCGGCACCGCAATGATGGATTCCAGTGACAGCCATGTGATTTTAAGCAAGACAAAGATCAATTCATTTTCTTCTGTGAATGTTGATCTTCGAAATCTTGATCTGGATGTAAAAGAATCTGACGATGAAAACTTTTACATTGCATACAATATTGAGACAAATAAAGGAATGCTGCCTCTTTCCTATCAGGTACAGGATGATACTCTGAATCTTGTAGAGAAAAAGGGAAATGAGTCATA
>ENA-OPDA01002177-OPDA01002177.1-human-gut-metagenome-genome-assembly--contig:-NODE-2177-length-11704-cov-2.370246_pt1 | contig 11704 bp, 10 predicted proteins | sample MGYA00241253_ERZ501486 | MGnify/ENA primary metagenome ERZ501486 (study PRJEB25962, sample SAMEA2042510) | human gut metagenome | biome: human gut; feature: human-associated habitat; material: faeces... | reverse complement strand
AAGAGCAGAGCAAGATCAATGCGCAACTCGTGCAGGAACAGCTTAAAGCGGCCACGCTGCTGACGGCCAATCTTGGTACTGCTGCAGGTCTCGAATCCTCCGGCAAGGAGCCGGCCGGCACAAGCGCGAAGAGCGCCGAAGACGGTGGCAATGCCGGAGATTCCGGCGATGAGGAGGGCCATCGAGCTGCTGCCGGTGGATCCGAGGAAGTCGATCCATGGGCGGCCCCGACGCAGGAAGTCCATCATCCGGAACGGCCTGTTCCGGATGATGACCCTTGGGTTGCATCTGCACAGCCGATGCAACCGCAATCGGTGGTCGCAAGCGGCGTCAACGATGTGAAAGCGCCGGAACAACATGCGAAACATGTGGCTGTTCCCGATGTCAGCGATAACGTTGATCCTTGGGCGGCACCGATGCCTGTACCGCAGCAAGCGCCGGTGGACGACGATCCTTGGGGTAACCCCATGCCGATTCAGGCAGGACCGGTGGATCCCATGCCTGCTCCAACGGAACCTGAGGCGGCTCCGAAGCACGCCAATCACCAGCATCGCGCACCGCGGCAGGACGCGGCACCGCAGCAAGGCCAGCCGAATGCCGATCCGTGGAGCCAGCAGTTCTCCGCGCCGGCGCAGCCAATGCCGCAGGTCGCCGCGGAAGATGACGAATATTCCATGAGCGACGAGTCGATCGGGGCGTCAACCGCGTTAAGCGTGGACGATCTGACCCGACTGTTCGAGGTGAAAAAAGTCGAGGATTTCGGGCCGGACGATGCAAAAAACCCGCGCAACATGCAGCAGAAGAAGAATCTCGACGACTGATGGCGGTGCAGTCGCAAGCAAAAATGCGAAACCGAGCAAAATCGACGAATCAACGCAATCGTAAGCACTGCATAATCGCGAATCTTATGGAAACCAAGGAGAGGTGAACCATGGCACTGGCCTATGACGGCGCCATCCAACGACTGATCGACGCGTTCGCGCACCTGCCCGGCATCGGGCCGAAAGGCGCGCAACGCATCGCCTTCTACCTGCTCAACGCATCCGACGAGGAATCACAGGGGCTGATCGACGCCATCGCCGAAGTCAAAGAGAAAATACGATTCTGTGACATTTGCGGCAACGTGTGCGAAACCAGCCCATGCCCGGTCTGCGCCGATCCGCGTCGCGACCACAGCGTGATCTGCGTGGTCGAAGAGCCGAAAGACGTGATGAGCATCGAGCGCACGCGCGAATACCGCGGCCTGTACCACGTGCTCGGCGGCGTCATCAACCCGATGGCCAACGTGCAGCCCAGCGACCTCAACATCGCCAAACTTATCGAACGGCTCAAAGACGGCGAAGTCACCGAAGTGATCCTCGCGCTCAACCCGAATGTGGAAGGCGAAGCGACCACCAGCTTCCTGTCGCAGCTGCTTTCGCAAACCGACATTAAAGTCACGCGATTGGCGAGCGGTCTGCCGGTCGGTGGCGACCTTGAATATGCCGACGAAATCACGCTCGGGCGTGCGCTGGCCGGGCGTCGTGCGGTCTGACATCATATTCGCCACATCCGTTACATTGCCGGCATATGCTGACGATTGCGCAAACGTTGCGCGGGCGATCATGGAAGACCTGTGCGGAACGTATGTACGAAAAACGCGCGGAGGATTTGCGAGGATCCCATATATTGTTCCGCATGTTGGGCGTGCAGGGGCTTGACAAATCGGATTTTTCCTATAATTGACCAGCCTGCTTAGTATGTTGGCGGGCAACACATTGAAGAAGATTGGATAAGTTGTGGCTCTCATCGTGCAGAAATTTGGCGGCTCTTCCGTAGCCGACCCAGAATCGATCAAGCGCGTGGCCCGACGCATCATCGAAACGAAGAACGCCGGCAATGACGTGGCCGTCGTGGTCTCCGCAATGGGAGACACCACCGACGACCTGATCGATCAGGCGCTCAGCATCGATTCCAACCCGCCGGCGCGCGAGATGGACATGCTGATGACCGCAGGCGAGCGTATTTCGATGAGTTTGCTCGCCATGGCAATTCATGCGGCCGGCTCTCACGCCTACTCCTTCACCGGCTCCCAGGCTGGTTTCATGACCGACGCCCAGTTCGGTACCGCGCATATCAAGGCCGTGAAGCCTGACCGCGTGCGTCGTGCGCTCGACAAGGGTTCCGTGGCCATCGTGGCCGGCTTCCAGGGCGTGAATGAGGGTGGCGACGCCACCACGCTCGGACGAGGTGGATCCGATACCTCCGCAGTGGCTTTGGCAGTGGCGCTGGACGCCGACGTATGCGAGATCTACACCGACGTCGATGGCGTGTTCACCGCCGATCCGCGCATTGTGCCGACTGCACGCCGTATCCCCGTCATCGACTACGAGTCGATGCTGGAAATGTCTTCCTGCGGCTCCAAGGTGCTTGCCCTGCGTTGCGTGGAATACGCGCAGCGATTCGACATGCCGTTGCATGTGCGCAGCTCCTTCTCCCACCGTCGCGGCACGCTGATCGTGCCGGAAGACGTCGATCCGCGCACATTGCCGAACATCTGAGATATCTGAGATTCGCATTCGGCAATCGCGAGACATCGCAGGCAATCGCAAGAAAACCAAGACTTTACGAACAAAGGTAAGAACATGAGCGAAAACAACAACCAGTCCTTGGGAGATCTGTTCCCCGATCTGGGGCCGGAAGTCCCGATCATTTCCGGCGTCGCGCACGACAACACCGAATCGTTGGCCACCGTGCGCCGCGTGCCGAACGAGCCGGGCATGGCCGCCAAGGTGTTCACGCTGCTGGCCGAGGCCGGCGTGAACGTCGATATGATCGTGCAGGCTTCCGCTTCCACCGGCACCGCCGATATTTCCTTCACCGTGCCGGGTTCCGCCGCTGCCAAGGTGCGGGATGTGTTGCAGGAGAAGCAGGACGAGCTGGGCTACCAGTCCTTCGACATCGACGCCAACGTGGGCAAGGTGGCCGTGGTGGGCGTGGGTATGAAGACCCACTCCGGCTTGGCTGCCAAGTTCTTCAACGCGCTGAGCGACGAGGGCGTGAATGTGCTGATGATCTCCACGTCCGAAATCCGCATCGCCGCGCTGGTCCCGCTCGAGCAGCTGCAGGACGCCGTCCGCGCGCTGCACACTGCCTACGGCTTGGATGCCGAGCAGGTGGAAGCCGTGGTGTATGGCGGTACTGGTCGCTGACGCAATACCGCGCAATAACAATCAAAAAAGACTTGACTGGATTGCTTGAGGCGTCTCAGCCAAGTCTTTTTTATTCCCATATCTGTTTTACAGATATTTTTTCAGATAATCTGCAAATGAAAAAGCGGAGGATTGCTGAATAATCAACAATCCTCCGCAATATTATGTTCTGCAGAAATCAGATATCACCATGTGCAATCATGCATGATCATGCGTAACTGCAGAACATATGCAGATCGTTATCACTTCTTGGTGATGTAGCCGAGTGCCTTCAGCATTTCGGCGCTTTCCAAAGCGCCGCCGGCAGCGCCGCGCAAAGTGTTGTGAGCGAGCCCCACGAACTTCCAATCGAAAATGGAATCCTCGCGCAGACGGCCGATGGAAACACCCATGCCACCCTCGTAGTCCACGTCCTTCTTGACCTGCGGGCGATCGTCGTCGGTCAGGTACTGGATGAACTGCTTCGGCGCATGCGGCAATCCAAGCTCGGAAGCCTTGCTCGTGTAGTTGACCAGGCGATCGACGAGCTCTTCCTTGGTCGGGTTCTTGCCGAAGTTGATGAACACGGTGGCGGTGTGGCCGTTGAGCACGGGCACGCGGATGCACTGCGAAGTGATCTTGAGACCGCCGTCGAACGGCACGATCTCGCCCTTTTCCTCATCGACGCGGCCGAACACCTTCAGCGGTTCCTTCTCGGACTTCTCCTCTTCGCCGGAGATGAACGGAATGATGTTGCCCACCATTTCCGGCCAGTCGTTGAACGTCTTGCCCGCGCCGGAGATGGCCTGATAGGTGCTCACGATAACCTCGCGCGGCTCGAATTCCTTCCACGCGGCCAGCGCCGGCGTGTACGCCTGGATCGAGCAGTTCGGCTTGACGGCGATGAAGCCGCGCGTGGTGCCGAGCCGCTTGCGCTGGTGCTCAATCACCGCGAAATGCTCCGGGTTGATCTCCGGCACGACCATCGGCACGTCCGGAGTCCAACGGTGGGCGCTGTTGTTCGACACGACCGGCGTTTCGGTCTTCGCGTATTCCTCTTCGATGGTGCGAATCTCAGCCTTCGGCATGTTCACTGCGGAGAACACGAAATCGACGTTTTTGACCACGTCTTCCACGTCGGCCACGTTCTTGACGACCATGTTCTTCACGAATTCCGGCATCGGCGTTTCCATCTTCCAGCGACCGCCGATGGCCTCTTCGTAGGTCTTGCCGGCGCTGTGCGCGGATGCGGCAAGGGTGACCAATTCGAACCACGGATGGTTTTCGAGCAGCGTGACGAAGCGCTGTCCGACCATGCCCGTAGCTCCGAGAATGCCGACCTTAATCTTTTCGGACATAACAACCTCTCGCTTATGCTGGAACGGTTTCGTATGATTTCACGCTTGAGGTCGACCAGCCGGCCCCAAACGACGTCGTGGGCGGCCACATGCGTTGTTCAATCTTACGAAATCCGCGGAACAAGCAGGTTCCCCTATCCGTATGCTGGTCTGCTTCGAGTATGAGTTTGGCGATTGTTATGTGTGGCAAAATGACGTACGCTATTGGTATGGCTACAGTAACAAGTAACAGGACATCGCGGTTGGATATTCGTTTAACAGCGGAGCAGCGTTCGTTGATTGAGCGCGCTGTCTCGCTGAAGGGGTCCACGATAACACAATGGACGGCGCAGCATCTACTAGATGCCGCACGACGGGAAATAGAGGAGGCTTCCTCACTCAAACTTGAGAATGAATCGTTTGATGCGTTTCTTCGTGCGCTCGATGAGCCTATTCCGGCTGAGACGAAGGAACTTATGCGGAGGGAACCTCAATGGGCGTAACTGAAGTGAGGTTTCTCGAGCCGCGAAGATTGAATCCTGGCGAGACGCTTGAAGGTTTCTCGTGTGGTGTCGAACTGATCGACAATTGGGCGAATCGCCATGCCCCTTATGCGGCGAAGCGGGGTACGGCGGTTCCATACGTGTGTTTCACAACAAGTGGGGAAGTTGCGGGCTTCTATGCGATTAGTGCGTATTCAATTGATCGTGATGCCGTGAGAGGTGGATGGCTTAAACGGAATGCCCCTGCCAAAATACCTGTGATTCTGTTAGGAATGCTGGGCGTGGATTCACGTTTTCAGCATCAGGGGCTGGGATGGATGTTGCTGCAGGATGCAATCAAGCGAGCTCTTGCAGTAGGCCGCCAAATCGGGTCCCGCGCACTTGTTGTTGATCCTTATGATGATGTCTCGCGTGGCTTTTACCAGCATTTTGGCTTCCGCGACGTCCCTGGTTCCAACAGTATGTTTGTCAGATTGGTTTGAACGCAGGACGCTTCCTGCCTCACAGGAACGCTGCATAGCCTTTCGTCTGCGCGTGGAGCAATAACAAATACCGGCGCTGAATAGTGCAACGAATGTTTTTGCGGAGCATGTTTGCCGTTGCTGTGCATAATATGAAAAACGGAAATCATTCTGCTTCCGGAGCGCGCAAGTCTACTTCGCGCACTTTTTGGTATATGGCCCCGATGTCTTTGAGGTTGATGCGGAACTGGCTGCGCGGGCTGCGAGGCTTTTCGCACTTTGGGCGTATCGCTCGCGTACACTGGAAGCCATGTCGAAGGCATCAGAAGAAGCGCAGAAGCAATTGGACCGTATCGTGGCGTTGGGATATCCGGATGTGGCCGATATGTCGGCTGCCGCGTTCCGTGCTTTGGCACGCCCGCTCATCCGCGCGCTGGAGGATTCCGATTTGGGTACGCAGATTCTGTTGGTGCCTACGCGCGAGTTGGTTTCCCCGGAATCGTTGATCGCGCGTACGTCGATCAATCGCATGGCTGGTTTCACCACGATGCCGCCACGCGATATCGCCAGTTTCCTTCCGCAGGATGGTTTCGAACCTCCGGAAGGTCCGTTTTACCTGGTGGTCGAACCGCATACCGGCACCTGCTACATCAATCGCGAACCCGATGTGGCGCGCAAGTTGATCGATTCCGACGAGCGTTTGCCGCTTACGTTGGAAGAGGGACTTGCTATTGCTACGCAGCATCCGGAGTGGTTGTTGGAGAAGAACGGTTTCAATTTGTTGGGATCGCGTTCCGCGGATGGTCGCGTCCCAAGTATTTGGATGAGCCAGAACGCGCCACGATTGGGTGCGGTATGGCCGAATTCCCGTCATACTTGGCTTGGCAACGCGTTTTGCGTGTCTCGTCGCGGCGTCAGTTTGTTCCACTGACGTTCTGCTGATATTTCGCAGATTTTCCACAGATTTTCCGCATTCCACAGATTGGCGATTGTCCGACTGTTGCGACGGCCACGCCTTGCGTCGCCGCACCTAGCGCTTGAATAGTTTGGCGATGGCGTGGCCGGCTGCGGCGCACATTACCGATCCGATGCCCAGCAGTGTGGCGGTGACCTGCGGGCGGCGCAATTCGTTGCGGATGCCGATCAGATCGGTCACGCAATGGTCTTCGAAGAACACACGCAATTCGTTGCTGGAGTAGCGCCCGATCAAGTCGCCCCACGTGAGCATGCGCGTCACGTAGCTGACCGGATTGTTTTCGCGGAATTCGAACAGTCGAATGCCTCGCAGCCGCGATTTCGGACCATAGCATTCAAAGCCGCAGGTCGGCGCGTAGCCAAGATCAATGTCATGCACGTGCCCGACGAACGCGTTCTTATGGTCATGCCCGCAGAACAGCGCGAAATAGCCGCCCGCATCGCGCAATGCCTGCACTTCGCCAACGTTCTCATCCGCACAGCCGATCGCCTCGCCAAGCCTCGAGCCAGGTCTGCACACGTCACGATTCAACACATAGCAGTGCCCCGCGAACGTTCGCGCACCCTCCACCGCATTCGGCGTGTATGCGGGCACTTCGCGCAGGCAATCGTAGAACTCCTGCGGCGGAATATGCTGGAACGCGATCGCCGGAACCGCCAAACCGTCGCCATTGCGCTCGCCCAACTCGCGTTGCACTTGCTTCAGCCATTCGATCGCTTCCGGCGAAGGCGTGCCATAGCCGTCGGAATCGGCCAAATCCCATCCGCGCGAATTCGACGCGTATTTTGCGTAGGATGTCAGCGATTCCCGTCCTCCTGCAGCATTTCCAGTATTTCCGGAAGTATCGCCAGATTTGCCAGCATTTCCAGTATCCCCAGCATGCTCGCGATCGCCGGAATTACTGCGATCGCCGTCAAACGCATTATCCGCATAGTCGCCGGAATTCACCAGCATCACGCTCATCGCAATGCGCCCAGACCCGTCGGAAGCCTCGATCGGAATCGCAAACGTGCCTGGTTCGAGCGCCAAAGGAGACGACCCGGCAACGGGATTCATGCAACCGGAAAACTCTCGGTAGAGGTCATCCTGTTCGTCGGCGAGAATGCCGCACTGGAAATCGTGGTTGCCGTAGGTTGCGGCAAAGGGGATTCGCGCTTCCAATGCAGGTCCAAGGAATGCTGCGAACGTGTCTCGTACTTTCTGCCGCGTGCTGTCGAGTATGGTCGCGGCGGTCGCGCGATTGATGGATTGCGCCCATGATTCAAGCTTGTTGGCGGATCCGTTGCGCCCGTCGCGTTTGTTGCGTTTCACGAGTTTCGGCGAGTCGGTGCCGATGCCGTCGATCATCCAATTGTCGTCGGTCGGGGGCTGTTCGAGCAACGCTTTGGTGAAGGGATGTCGTTTGATGCCGCGGATTTTCGCTTCGATTTCGGTGACCGCTCGTATGTGCGTGCCCGGCTGCTCTCCGCGACGGCGCAGGAACGTGTCGATGTACGCGGGGTCGTATCCGCGAATCTGGTCGCCGGTGAAGACGATCAGATCGGGATGCGTTTTCTTGATGGCGGCTTCGATGAGACGGATCGTGTCTTCGCGCACGTTCGGTCCGTCCTGAATATCGGCCATCTGCAGCACACGGAAGGTGCCGTCGCTGTTGAATCGCAAGGTCATGATGCTCACTGTAATGCGCGAAATCTGGATATGGGGTGAAAAAGAGACGAAAATCGTGGTCTGTCCGTCATATGGCGGAATGCCGGCGATATATGGGATTGGTTGCCGCTACTATGGGCGGCAGTGCAGGTAGGTAACATGCACGTAACAATGTGGGCCGGCAGAAGGCCTGCCCAGCTTTACAGATAAGGAGGAGTGATGGGTCAGGATCAATCTTCAGTGTTTGATCTCGCGGCAGTCGCCGCGGCGTCCAACGGAGGGAACAACGACCCGCTGCTGCCTCCGGCGCGTTATATTGGAGCTCCGCAAAAGCCCAGCAAGATGCCGTACAACAAGTACGTCGCATACGATAAGCAGGTGCCGTTTGATTACCCGGAGCGTACGTGGCCGGGCAAGCGACTGCAGCGTGCACCGCGTTGGTGTTCCGTCGATCTTCGTGACGGCAACCAGGCCCTCGTCAACCCGATGGATTCCGAGCGCAAGCTGCGTTTCTGGAATCTGCTGGTGTCGTTGGGCTTCAAGGAGATCGAGGTCGGCTTCCCGTCGGCTTCCGAAACCGATTACGACTTCATCCGCATGCTGATCGAGCGTGAGCTCATTCCTGACGATGTTACGATCGTGGTGCTGACGCAGGCTCGCGAGCACCTGATTCGCAAGACTTACGAGTGCCTGAAGGGTGCCAAGCGCGCCGTCGTGCACTTCTATAACTCCGTGTCCGTGCTGCAGCGTGAGGTCGTGTTCCGCAAGGATAAAGCCGGCATCAAGAAGCTCGCCACCGACGCGGCCACCCTGTGCAAGGAGCTTGAGGGCGAAGCCCAGGGCATCGACCTGTATTACGAGTATTCTCCGGAATCCTTCACCGGCACCGAGCCGGAGTACGCCGTTGAGGTGTGCAATGCGGTGATCGACGTCATCAAGCCGACTCCGGAGCATCCGATGATCATCAATCTGCCGGCAACGGTGGAAATGACCACTCCGAACGTGTTCGCCGATCAGGTGGAATACGTGTCGAACAATCTGGTGCCGCGCGACGCCGTGGTGCTGTCGCTGCACCCGCACAACGATGAGGGCATGGGCGTGGCCGCCACCGAGCTGGCCGTGCTTGCCGGTGCCGATCGTGTCGAAGGCTGCCTGCTGGGCAACGGCGAGCGCACCGGCAACGTGGATCTGGTCACGCTGGGTCTGAACATGCTCACGCAGGGCATCGATCCGCAGATCGACTATTCGAACGTTCCCGAGATCCGCAAGACCGTCGAGCTCTTCCTGTGTGAGCGGGCGCATGCTGTGCGTGGAATTCGAACCGATCAGCGGCTTGCGATAAACATAAAAGACGCCTGAATATTCATGCTTCACAACGCGATCGTTGTCATCGATCCAAACGCGCAGGCTTTTCTTGGTCGTCGGGAATTCATCAATCGGATTAAGCGGAATGAAGTTCTTGGCCGAAGGACGCGAACGAACCCAAGTGTATTCAAGCACTTTGGTGCCATCGGCTTCCTGCTGCGTGGTATTCGGTTCACCAAGCAGTGCCACGACATCCTGACGATTCGTCTGGGTATCCACAATTTGCTCAGCAATCTGCTGAGAGTTCAAATTGCGAAGTCGATCATTCCCGGCGGCGCAGCCAGCAAGAATGGCCACAGCAGCAACGGCCGCAAAAATTACGCGAATTTGCATGAGAAAGTCCCTTTGGTTTGATTTTTTGCCTGTTGACACGTCAACAGTCCGCCAATCATAGGTGAAAACACACTTTATTTCGGCAAATCGAGATTTCTCGTATTCCGCCAATAACTAAAAATCGACGATTTTTACTGTGCGTCAGTCAAAGAGCGGTAATCTTCAAATAAAAGAGCTATATGGAATCATGTTGTATACGTACAACAATTCATTCCTCCCGGCATTTAGCTCTTGACTGCACCGCCTTCGGGCGTCGGTCTTAGCCATGCGCCAGCGGTCGCAAAGGGCGTCTGGTTCTGCATTCTTTCCAGTTTTTTGAGTACCCCGCGGAACAAAATAAGCACACATCAACAAAAAAGGACTCATGAGCGTACTCACCAAGAGCGCAAGCAGGCGAACTCATACGAACTCCCGTAAACAAAGTTCTCATCTAAATCCTTGAAATGTAAAAAATCCCGAGCCGTCAAAAACAGCTCGGGATCATCATTTGGTCCCCAGGGCGAGACTCGAACTCGCACGGTTTTACCCGGCGGATTTTGAATCCGCTGCGTCTACCATTCCGCCACCCGGGGAGGAAAGAAAGTATGCCACAAGTTAGGAAATTTTGCGGATGTGTTGAGTGGAATCTTTACGGATGACCTGCTCGATAAGTTCTGCAATGGGAAGGCCGGCAGGACTCCGCCAGTTTGGTTCAATTTCAGCGAGCGGCACCAGCACAAAGAGCCGCTCATACATCCGGGGATGCGGAAGCGTGAGCCCGTCAGTCGATCGTACCTCACCCTCATAGGCGAGCAGATCCAAATCGAGCGTTCGCGGTGCATTGCGTACGCCCGCAGGCCGAACGCGGCCATGAGCATATTCAATGCGCTGCAAAAGCTTCAGAAGTGCCTCGGGCGAACAATTCGTGTCCACTGCTGCCGCGGCACTCACGTAGTCCGGTCCGGAGGAATCCACCGGGGATGTGCTGTAAAAGCTCGAGAGCCTCAGATGAGCAATGCCTTCGCTCTGCTCAAGTGCTTTGGCCGCAGCGGTCAGTGTTGCTTGGGGGCGACCGAGATTCGCGCCAAGACTGATCCAGGCACGAGGCATTATTCAGAACTCCCGCTGCCGACATGGTCCACAGGACGACGGCTTCGCGAACGACGAGGACGACGACGCGGTCGACGGCGTTCTCGCTCCTCACCTGCCGGGGCATCACTGCCGGCCTGCAGCGCGGCACAGCGGCCGCGGCGAGCATCCTCTCCGGTCTGACGAGCTTCAATCTGGGCGGCCTTTACCATTTCAGCGCGTTCGTCGCTGTCGGCCTGCACAAAATGATCCCACCACGCCGGAAGCGCCTCAGGCACCTCTCCCATCTGCGCGCGCAAAAGCAGAAAATCGTAGCCCGCGCGGTAGCGCGGATGATTGATAACAGAATAGGGAGACTTGCCTGTACGTCTTTCAAGACGCGCCTGCAGAACCCACAGGTCATGCATGTCGCTCTGAAAACGACGCTGAATCGCGAGCGAATGAGATTCCGTTTCGAGCACTTCGACGGCTGCGTCGTGGAGTGCAGCCAGCCGAGGCAGTCCCCGCACCTCTTCGTTATGCTGCCAGCGCAGTCGTACCTGAGGCCAGAGCAGCGTCGCGAAAAGGAAAAAAGGTGAAATCCGCTTTCCAATGGCCAGACGCTCGTCGGTACGACGAAGCGCGAGCATCAGGAAAGCCTCTCCGTCCGGCGTCGCTAAAAGTCGGTTGAGCGTCGGCAGCACGGCTTCGGCGAGCCCTTCCTTACGCAAGCGCGACACGCATTCAACAGCATGTCCGCAGGTCAGAAGCTTAAGCGCCTCATCGACCAGTCTCGCTGAAGGCACATTTGAAAGAAGCTTTGCCATCCGAGCAATGGGACGTTCAGTAGCCGGTTCAATGGCAA